>Ga0163154_10002084_pt1 | contig 29797 bp, 22 predicted proteins | sample OliLakLV19MP9P1_FD_148649 | JGI IMG/M metagenome (GOLD analysis project Ga0163154, IMG submission 148649) | Freshwater microbial mat bacterial communities from Lake Vanda, McMurdo Dry Valleys, Antarctica - Oligotrophic Lake LV.19.MP9.P1 | ecosystem: Environmental > Aquatic > Freshwater > Lake >... | reverse complement strand
CGGCGCGAGTGATCGATCAGACGTATTCGGTCGGAATCCTGCACAATCTGTACTTCAAGGCGGGCTCGGCGATCGTGGTGATGCTGGCGGGGTGGCTGGTGACAGACTGGATCGTGGAGCCGCGGCTCAATCGCGGGAAGGCGGCGGAACTGGCTGGTGTGGGGGGGGCCGGGGGTGCGAGCGACGAAGCCGCGGTGATCCAGAGCATGGCGTTGACGGCGATGGAGAAGAAAGGGCTGACGTACGCGCTGGCGACCAATGTGGTGGTGCTAGGGATGTTTGGACTGTTGATCCTGGTGCCGGGTGCACCGCTGAACGGGATCGGGGCCCCCACGCTGGCGAATGGTCGCGTGGTGGCGCAGCAGCCGGTGGTGATCTCGCCGGGCTCGGCGATCGCGACCACGCCGGCGGAGAAGATCCTGTTCAAGAGCGAGCCGGTGATGAACGCGGCGGGCGAAGTCACGGATCCGGGGTTGGTGGTGGCGATGACTGGGGCGAAGCCGACGCTTCTGGAGTCGCCGGGGGATCGGTGGTCGCACGTGATCGTGCCGATCATCTTCTTGGCGTTCTTGGTGCCGGGCATGGCATATGGCGTGGTGACGGGCACTCTGCGTTCACAAAAAGATTTTATCGAAGGGCTGTACCACGGGATCCGCAGCATCGTGCCGGTGCTGGCGATCGCGTTCTTCATGGCGCAGTTTGTCAACTACTTCGCGTACTCGGGGCTGGACCGCATGCTCGCCTATGCCGGCGGCTCGCTGCTGGTGCAGGCGGACATCCCCATCCCGCTGCTCCTGGTGGCGTTCGTGTTCCTGGTGGTGCTGGGCGACTTTGCCATCAGCGGGATGCTCAGCAAGTTCGGCGTGCTCGCGCCCATCTTCATCCCCATGTTCATGATGGTCGGCAAAAGCCCGGAACTCACGACGGCGGCGTACCGCATCGGCGACAGTGTGGTGAACATCATCACGCCCCTGAACAGCTATCTGCTCATCATCCTGGCTGTCCTGCAACGCTACAAGAAGGACGCGGGGCTGGGCAGCCTGATCTCGCTCATGCTGCCGTACTCGGTGGTGTTCTTCCTGATCTGGACGGGGTTCTTGCTCGTGTGGTACTACAGCGGGTGGCCCTTGGGGCCCGACGCGCCGCTGCACTATGGCCCCAAGGTTGGCTAAACCCTCGCCGCGGAGGTCGAGAGGCCGCGCGTGGAGGCCCCGGCTATACTCCGCCCGACCCGGGCGCATAGCTCAGTTGGCTAGAGCACAGTCCTCACACGACTGGGGTCACAGGTTCGAGTCCTGTTGCGCCCACTTGCCCGTTTTCAGCGTACTCACTCAGTAGGCCGCCGTCCGATCGGGTCTGGGTTTTGTGTGGTGCCGCGAGCGGCACGCGAAGGCGGGGGCGGTACTTAACGCGCGAGTGCTGCGATTTGGCGGTCTTTTACATTAAATGTTGAGCGAAGTGCCGGAGTCGACCTTTCACGAATGTGGTGGTGCGGGCAGTCTCTGCGGACACTGAGCGAAAGCTCAGCTTTGAAGGGAAGGCACCATGATCAAGAATCATCTTTTCGTATTGGCATTTGTCGGGTCGTGTTCCGCGGTCTCGGCCGCCATCACCATTCCAACGGTGGCGATTGGATTCGCGGGCAATCAGGCCGACCCGATGTCGGGCGACAGCGCGGTGGGGCACGACTACCGCGTCGGGACCCCATAAGTAACAAACGCTCAGTACACAGCGTTTCTGAACGCGGTGACCGCGAGCGACACGTTCGAGTTGTTCAACCCGGGCATGGCTCATGCCGCGGGCGGGATCACGCGGTCGGGCCAGCCGGGCTCGTACCGGTGCACTGCGACGAGCGGTCGAGCCAACAACCCTGTGACCTTCGTGAGCTTCTGGAGTTCGGCGAAGTTCACCAGCTGGCTGCACAACGGCCGGCCGAACGGCGCGCAGAACGCTGGCACGACTGAGGACGGCGCGTACACGCTAACGCAGCAGGGCATCATCGACAACACGGTCACGCGGAACGCTGGCTGGCGCTCGGCCTTCACGAGCGAGGCCGAGTAAGACAAGGCGGGGCACTACCACCCCGCGGCCCAGGGTGGCCCGCGAAGCGGCTATTGGCTGTATCCCACGTCGAGCAACGTCTCGTGCACAATCGCGCAGGCGGACTTCCTTCCGGTCTTCGTACCGGCAAAAGGCGAGGCGAGGCCCGTGCGAAGCTATTCGCCGAACTTCTGCGGCGCGTTCGACATGGACGGCAACGTCTGTGAATGGGGCGAGACCACCATTGACGTTCTGTAGAGGGGCTATCTGGCGGCGCGTTTGATTACAACTACTATTACCTTCGGCCCGGCAACAACCGCTATATCTACACCACCCCGAACGCCGGGTCCAACAACCTCGGATTCCAGGTTTCTCTGATCTCCGGTCCGTCGGCACTCGCGCTCGCGGTTGGCACGGTTGCGACGCTTCGTCGCCGACGTGCGACTCAGGGGTGAGCGGTCGGCTGGGCTTGATCGAGCGTGCCGCCTGCGGCTTGTTCGAGCGTGATGCGAGCCAGCGCGGCGTCGCGTTCGAGATCGCTGAGCGTGCGGCGGGCGTCGATCAGATCACGCTGGGCTTCTAGCAGAACCGTGACGTCTATTTGGCCGGAGTTCAGAGCGGCCGTTGCGAGCGATAGATTCCGCTCGGCGAGCGGGAGCACGCCCGACCGATACTGACCCACGAGGCGACCGGCGGCATCGAGGTCGACCCACGCGACTCGGACCTCGCGAGCAGCCCGCTGGGCCAGGGCTTCGTAGGTGAACAGGGCGGCCCGGGCGAGCGAGCCGGCCTTGGCGATCTGCGCTTGGTTGGCGTCGAAAATGGGAATCGCGACCTCGACGATGGGGCCGATAGTCTTGCGGCCGTCGCTCTCGCGTTCAAAGTCGGCGCCGATGCCGAGATCCTTGAGGCGGCTGAGCTCTTCGACGCCGAGGTCGGCACGCTGAGCCTCGACGATGGCGCGGGCGGCGGCGATATCAAGGCGGTTGGCGGCGGCGAGCTGCATGGCCGCGGGTTCGTCGAGCTCGGCGGCGGGGAGCGGCGAGTCACTCGAAGCGGCCGACCACTCGGCTTGTTGAGTGGCGAAGCCCATGAGTTCGAGCATGCGGCGGCGCTCCTTGGCGAGGTCACGGATTACGAAGGCCGCAGTAGCCCTACCCGCGGCGAGCTGCTGGCGGGCGCGGTTGGTATCCAGGGATGTGCCCTCGCCGCTGCGAACGCGGGCGTCGAGCGTATCGATCGAGCGTTGGATGACGTCGAGACTCTCGTCGCTGAGGGATGCCGCAAGCTGGCCGAAGGCGATACGGGTGTGGGTGGCCTTGACTTCAGCGACCAGGCGGAGCGCCTTGTCCGAAACATCGAGCACGGTTTGGTTGAGGCGTGCATCGGCGGCGCGGATCTTGCCGTCGCGGAGCCACAGGGCCGTGAACGACTGCACGAGCGATGCGCCGATGAACGTACCGCCGCTGACGGGGTCGAAGGGTAACCCGAGCGTGAGCGCGATGACCGGATTGGGAAGGAGCCCGGCTTGCACCAGGTCCGCGCGCGAGACGGCGATCGATTCAACGGCGGCGCGAATCTCGCGGTTGTTGCGTAGCGAGATCGTCAGCGCTGTTTCAAGAGTCAGTACCGCGCGGCCGTCCCATGAGGAGAACGCCGCCTCGATCGTCTCGTTCCAGACCGCCGGTGTCCCCGACCGCTCGGCGACGATGCTCGCGGAGCGCTCGATATCGGGCCGCGCATCGATGGACGTGCAGCCAATCAGCGCGGCGGTCGCGGCGCAGGCGGCAAGGGTAAAAAATCTTGGCCAGAGGGCGGCGTATGTGGTTGCTCTTGCCATGCTGTGGGACTCCGCTGCGGAATCGGATCGCGTCGCCTTCGCGGCGCGGTCCGTGGGGTGTTACTTATGCTTGTGCTTGCCGTCGTGGACGTGGCCAGCGGCCTCGCCCTTGGCGACGTTGAACGTCATCGGGACCGTGATGACTTTGCCCTGATGCTGGAACTGAGCCCAGCTTTTATAGACGCCTGCGGCCTTGAAGTGAGCTTCGAAGTCCACTTTCGGGCCGCCCTTCATCGCGCCCGCTTCCGCGTGCCCGGCCTTGCCCTTGTCGGCGTGCGAGCCCGCCGCATGCTCCCCCGACTCATGCGGGTGAGAATGGACGAACTCCTTGAGATTGCCGCTGATGATGACCAGGTGCCCCATCGCGCCCAGATACGGTTGAAGGTCCGTGACGGGCTTGCCGTCCCTGGTAACGGTGTACGCCATGTGCGTGGCCGCACCGGTCTTGACAGGCCCGCCGGTATCGAGCGCGACGGTATAGCCATCCACCGTCTTGGGCTTGTCGGCATCGACCGTGAGCGCCCGCTTGGCCGGGGCGGTGTTGGGGGGGCCTTCGACGGTGATCGGCACCTGCACCACTTGCTGTCCGGCGTTGAGGGGCGTGAAGTCGTTGTAGAGCACGAACTCTCCAGCTTCGGGGAAGGTGTACGTGAAGGTGAACGTGCCGTCGGCTTGAAGCACCGGGTGCTCGTGGGCGAACCACGCAAGGTCCTTGCTGACCATCAGTAGGTGCAAGAGCTTTTCGTGGACCAACTCGACGTTGGTGACGGGCAGGCCGGTCGGGTCCTTGATGGTGAAGACCATAGTTGCGGGCTTGCCGACGACAATCTTGCCGCCCAGCGGCTTGACGTCCATGGTAAACTTCGCCGCCACGCTCAGCGTGTCGAGGTGGGTCTTCGCCGCGGCGAAGGCGACCTTGGCGGCGGCGAGATCCTTCTTGTCGGCGGCGTCATGGATCGCGTCCATCCGCGCGGCGACGGCCTTGCCGGCCAGGTTGATGGCCTTGACCTGATCCTTGGCGACGCCGGAATCTTTCTTGAGCGCTAGGGCACCGAGCGATTTCGCAAGCGCCCCGATCACGTCGGCCTCGTCGTGAGCGGCGTCAAGGTCGCCCTTGTCGAGTGCCGCGGCGACTTCCGCGGCGCGGTCGGTGATCTCGGCCAGGGCCTTGGCGTAGGGTGTCAGGAGCGCTGGAGGGCGCGGCGTGGGAGTGGCCGACGGGGCCGTGGGCGTGCGGATCTTTCTTGGGCGCATTGTGGCCGTGCTGAGCCAGGGCCGCAGGCGTGCCGATGGCGAGCGCGGTCCCCGCTGTCAGCAGTGTGTACAGAATTGAACGGTTGCAAGTCTTCATGGCAGAACTCCTTAGAATGGTGGACGGATGGGCATATGTCAATTGAAAATTGCCAGCGCGACACGGGCCCGCGCGAAGTTGATCGGCAGCGTTGTAAGGTACGCACCGCGGAGGTAGTCACGAAGTGAACCCGGGCGGGCGACCACTGCTCGCCTGAGGCGTGCCGAACGTAGGAAATATCCTTCAATGAAGCGAAAATCGTACTTGGCTCTTGCGGCTCGCGACGGCGAGAGCGATGCTCACTTGAGCGCACCGCGTGCGTGCTTGGCCCCCGTGTTTGCCAACCTGAAAGGTTTTTCCCATGACGCATCAGCCACTCTCCAAAGACATGCTCGCCTGCATCAAGGACTGCGGCGAGTGCTCGGCCATATGTACCCAGTGCGGCACGCATTGCCTGCACATGGGCGGCCTGCACGCCTCGGCCGAGCACCAGACCATCATGCACGACTGCGCCGAGATCTGCGCCACGGCCGCGTGCTTCATGGCCCGCGGCTCGCACCACGCCGCCCACGTCTGCAAGGAATGCGTGGAGATCTGCAATGAGTGCGCTGAGTCCTGCGACAAGCTCGCCAAGGGCGACGCGATGATGAAGCAATGCGCGGAGATGTGTCGCAGGTGCGCCAAGTCGTGCGAGGCGATGGCCGGTGCTCAGGTCTAGTCGCCCGTTCCAAGGAGTAAGCACCCCAGGAACATGCTCGCCGCCGCCGCGGTGCTTGCTGGCATCGCTGCCGCAAGCTCCCGACCCGCCGAGCCCGTGAGTCACAAGTCCATCCACACCGTCACCCGTGACCGCGCGGAAGTCAGTGTCCAGAGAGCAGGGGGTGGCAAGATCGCCGCATACCTCGTGCGCTGGGTTTCGGCCACCGGCGAGGCGGGGCCGTGGAGTCTGACGGCGCAGGCGATGGTCGCGGCGTGAAACATGGGCACAAATGCCGGTAGAGAACATGGCGTCAACAGAGTTGCTGTCGGGTGTACACCCGAGCTCAGGCCAGATCGCGTATAGTACTAGACCACCATGGGACAGCAGTTCACCATCTCGGTCGAAGGTCGCGACGGCGGCGTGCCTGCCGAGCAGTTCGTCGACGTGTTGGTGAAGGCATTGGCCGTTTTGCGCGACTTGGACGCGCGGTCCAGCGAGGACGGCAAGGCCGCCATCCACTGGAACATCACCAAGGCGACCACTAACAGCCCGCTGACGTTGACGCTCGAGGCCCATGTACCCGCCCAGCGGAGAGATACCAGCCGCGCGGTTGTGAAGTCGTATATGCGTGGGATGCGCAAACTCGAATCGGGCAATGGCGTGCCCAGCGACTTCCGCGACGACACGCTGAAGGAAGCCCGTGCGTTGCTGGGGCTTTTGGACCGCGGCGTCTCGCGTATCGAGTTCTCCGCGCCCGGTGAAGAAAGAGTTGTCCCCACGCTCCGCTCGGCCGCGCTGATTGACGAGTTCTTCGGTCGCAGGACCAAGTACCACATAGCCGACACGACCATCGAAGGTTCGCTCGAAACCGTGACGATCCACGGCGGAGATGCGTTCGATGTCTTCGATCAACTCACGGGCACGCGGGTCCGCTGCATGCTCGCCGATGGCAGGCTCGCCGATGCTGTGGCGGCACTCGGCAAGCGCGTGAGCGTATCCGGACGTGCCAAGTTCAGCGATAAGGGCCGCCCGCTCTCGATCGAAGTCGAATCCATCCGCGTTATGCCCGACAAGGCCGTTTTGCCCAAGGCCTCGGACTTTGAGGGGTCCGGCAAGCTCGACATCACCGGCGGCATGGACTCCGCCGAGTTCGTGCGGAGGCTGAGAGATGCCTAGGCGAGTGTACTGGGACACCAACTGTTTCCTCGGCTGGTTCCAGCAGGAGCAGGGCAAACGCGACGCCCTGCGCGAACTGCTCAATGAAGCAGAGGCTGGAGATTTGGTGATTGTGACTTCAGCGCTGGCAATCACAGAATGCGCGGGACTTCCCACGGTGCGCAAGGTGGACGACGATGCGTCACGCAAGATGCTCGCGTTCTTTAAGCAAGCGTACATCACGCTCCGCGCTGTCGAGCGAACAATCGCTGAGAAGGCCCATGATCTCACCCGGCGGCTGGCGATCCGGCACGCGGACGCCATCCATGTTTCGACGGCGATGATGGCAAACGTCGAAGTGCTCCAGACTTGGGATGAGGGAATCCTCAGACACAACGCTTCGGTAATGATTGGCTTGCGGATAGAGAAGCCACCGGATCCGTCGGCGTGCACGTTGTACGCAAAGCCGAGCTGACGGGCAATAACAGTGCTTTCCTCCGCCCCGCCGGGGCGGCAGAGGACCCACGACCGCTCTACACGGCTTGCGAGATTCTGGGCATCGCGCCACCCGTGACTACTGCGCGTCGCCCCGCTGGGGCGAAGAAGCGTGCTGCCCGACGTTTTGGTTGGACGGTTCATGCGCCCTCTTTCGCCGCGGGCGGATTGGTGTGCTTCTCAGCGTGTTCTCTCGCCAGCCGCTCGGCGGCCGTTTTGCCGAACCGATAGAAGACCGCCGGGGTCACGAAGAAGTCCAGCAGCGTGCTGGTGATGAGGCCGCCGAGAATGACGACGGCGACGGGATACAGGATTTCTTTGCCCGGCTCGCCCTTGCTGAGCACCAGCGGGAGCAGGCCAAGCCCTGCCGTGACGGCGGTCATCAGCACCGGGGCGACGCGCTCCTGGCTGCCGCGGATGATGAGTTCCTTGCTCCACGTCTGCCGTTCGTGGGTCATGAGGTGGACGTAGTGGCTCACCATGAGCACGCCGTTGCGCGTGGCGATGCCTGTGAGGCTGATGAAGCCGACGAGCGAAGCGACGCTGAAAGGCTCGCGAGTGATCGTCAGTGCGGCCACGCTGCCGATGAGGGCGAAGGGAACGTTGAGCATGATCTGTGCGGCGATCATGCTTGATCGGTAGTGCGTGAAGAGGATCACGAAGATCGCGACGAGCGAGCCCAAGCCCAGGGCCAGCAGCAACCGGATCGATTCCTTCTGGGCCTCGTAGAGCCCGCCGAACTGGATCGTGTAGCCCCGCGGCAACTGCACGTCCGTGGCGATCGACTTCTGGATCTCCTCGACCGTCGAGCCCAGGTCGCGCCCGCGGACGTTGCAGGAGACCACGATCCGGCGGCGCAGGCCCTCGCGCTGAACCTCGTTGGGGCCGAGCTTCTCGACCACCTCGGCCACATCGCGCAGCAGCACGATCGCGCCCGTCGGGGAGACCAGCCGGACTTCTTCGAGCCGCGCCGGATCGCTGCGATGGCGGTCGTCCAGCGTCAGCGTGATATCGAACGCTTTGAGGCCGTCGAGGACTTGGCCCACGACCTTGCCCTTGGTGGCCGTCTCCATCGCGTCGGTGAGCGCCGCGGGTGTAAAGCCCACGCGGGCCGCCGCGTCGCGGTTGACGCTGATGTGCAGCTGCGGCACCAGCACCTGCTGCTCGACCTGCAAGTCCACCACGCCCACGAGGCCCTGCATCGCCGCCTGGGTCTGCTCTGCGAGGACGCGCAATGTGTTCAGGTCGTCCCCGAAGATCTTGACGGCGACCTGGGCGCGAACGCCAGAGAGCAGGTGCTCGATGCGGTGGCTGATGGGCTGGCCGATGCTCACGGCGACGCCGGGGAACGCTTCAAGCTTTTCCTGGATCAACGAGAAGACCTCTTCGCGCGGCCGGATGTCCTTGACCGCGGGCGGCTGCCGCCCGCCGGGCTGCGCGTGTGTGGCTGGGTCGCGGGCTTCTTCCTTGGTCCAGAAATCCACCTCGATCTCGCTGGCGTGCACGCCCAACGCGTGCTCGTCTTGCTCGGCGCGACCAGTGCGACGGGCGGTGCTCCTGACCTGCGGGATCGAGAGAATGAACTCCTCGGCTTTGGTGCCGAGTTTATTGGACTCAACGAGTGAGAGGCCGGGTTGGCCAAAGAACGTCACCACGGCCGTGCCTTCGTTGAACGGCGGCAGGAACTCCGAGCCCAGCCGCGTGACCATGACGAGCGCGCCCGCCACCAGAACGCCCAGCGTCGCCAACACCGCCACGGGCCGCGGCATCGAGATCGAGTACGAGGCCAGCGCGACCCGCTTGCAGGCGCGGAGCAAGAGGCCGTCTCTCCCGTGCTCGAGCCGCTTGATGCCCGGCAACAGGTAATACGCCAGCACGGGCGTGATGGTGAGCGCGACCAGCAGCGACGCGAAGATGCTCACGATGTACGCCGTCGCCAGCGGGGCGAACAGGCGGCCTTCGATGCCCGGAAGGAAGAACGTCGGCAGGAACACCAGGACGACGATCACCGTCCCCAGGATGATCGGGTTGCGGACCTCGCTCGAAGCGCTGAAGACAACCTCCACGATCGGGCGCGGGCTGGCCGCCCGGCGATTCTCGCCCAGTCGGCGGTAGACGTTCTCAACGTCCACCACCGCGTCGTCCACCAGCTCGCCGATGGCGACCGCCAACCCGCCCAACGTCATCGTGTTCACGCTCATGCCCATCCAATGGAACACCAGAAACGTGGTGATGATGGCCAGCGGCAGGGCCGTGAGCGTCACGAGCGTGGTCCGCACGTTCATCAGGAACAGGATCAGAATGATGACCACCAGGATCGCGCCGTCGCGCAGGGCTGCGACCACATTGCCGATGGCCGCGCGGATGAAGTGCTCCTGCCGGAAGACGTCGGCGTTGATCAAGATCCCGTCGGGCAGCGTGGGCGCGAGCTGCGCCAGCGTCTGGTCAAGGGCCCGCGTCAAGGCGACCGTATCGGCCCCCGGTTGCTTCTGGATCGCCATGATCACGGCGGGCGCGGCGTTGTCGGAGCCGTCCCCGCGCTTGATTGTCGGGCCGGACTCGGTCACGGTCGCCACGTCGCGCACCAGCACGGCCCGCGCTGGCGCGTCCCGATCGCCCGTTCGCATCGCGACCAGCGACGAAGCGATATCGTCGGCCGTTGAGGCCCGGCCCAGATTGCGGACGACCAGTTCCTGCGCGCCGCTCACCAGAAACCCGCCGCCCGTGTTCTGGTTGGCCGCCGCCAGGGCCTTCTCGACGTCTTCGAGCGTGAGATCGAACGCGCGCAGCTTGTCGGGGTCGGCCTCTACGCGGAACTGCTTCAACTCCCCGCCCTGCGACGTGACCTGCGCGATCCCCGGGATGGACAGGATGGCCGGGCGGAGGGTGAACTCCGCGACCGTGCGGATGTCCATGGGCGAGAGCGCATGCGTCGGCTTGCTCGACACACTGATGATCGCGATCTCGCCCATGATGCTGGTGGCGGCCGTCATCACGGGCACGACGCCCGGCGGAAGCTTGCTCGACACCGTGCCCAACCGCTCGGTCACGATCTGGCGGTTGTACTTGAGGTCGGTACCCCATTCAAACTCGACGTACACAATCGAAAGCCCCAGCGACGAGACGCTCCGCACGCGCTCCACGCCCGGCGCGCCATTCACCGCCGTCTCGATCGGATATGTAACCTGCGACTCGACCTCCTCCGGGGCCAACCCCGGGGCCTCGCCGAAGATCGTCACCACGGGCCGGTTCAGGTCGGGCAGCACGTCCGTAGGCGTGTTGAGCGTCACGAACAACCCATAGACCGACAGCAGCAACGCAGCGGCCAGCACCAGCACGCGGTTGTTCAATGATGATCGGATGAGCCAGTTGAGCATGTGAAGAGTCTCGTTGGGTGCTGCGGCGGTGATGAGGCGCGTGTCGGGCGGGCAAGGTCCTAGTGACTGTGACCGTGGCCGTCGCTGGGCGTGGCGGGGGCGGCGGGTGCCTCAGCGCCTGGCGCGAAGCCGCGGAGTTGAGAGAGGCTGAACGCGCCGCTCTTGACGACGATGTCGCCCGGCACCAGGCCTTGCGTGATCTCGGCGACGCGATCATCGCGGACACCCGTGGCCACGTCGCGCTTCAGATAGACCGCGTCGGCGCCTTGGCCTTCCTTTACATAGACATACTGCAACGGACCCTCTTTGACGATGGCCGACAGCGGCACGACGACCGCCAACTCGTTAGCCGAGATGACGACTGCGAGGTCGACAAACTGCCCAGGTCGCAACGCTCCAGCCGGGTTGTCAGCGTCCACGATCAGGCTGGCCGTGCGCTTGATCGGATCGATCATCGGACTCATGAAGCGGACCGTCCCCTCCGCCACCGCGTCGCCACTGGATTGAACGCCGCGACGGATGCGCACCTTGGCACCCGGGCTGTTCAAAAGGCGATCGACCAGCCCCTCGGGCAACTCGCCCTCGATCTGCACGCTTCGGAAGTCGCCGACTGTGAGCACGGCCTGGCCGGCGGAGATCCCCGCGCCCGCGATGGCATGTCGGGTGAGCACTACGCCGTCGATGGGCGCGAAGAAGCGGACCACGCCGGGCCGCAGTGGGGGGGCGTCGTCGTTCCCGCTTTGCGAAATAGCCGCACCGTTCGCCTCGGCTTGCTGCCGCAGAGCCGCCGCTTCGTTGCGGGCTTGTTCCAAAGCGACCAAGCGCAGCGCGGCCTCGGAACGCTGCCTGTTTGCTTCGCCCCGCCGCTGCGCCAGCAGGTTGGCCGAAACGCCGTCGCCAGCCTCGCTCAGCCGCTGCACTTCGGCCTCCGTCAGCACCGCGTTTTTGTCTAGAGCCGCCGCCTCGATCTGAAGCGACGCCACCTGCGACTCGGCGCGGCGCGCTTCGCGGATCAGCCCGGCCACCTCTGGTGATTCGAGTTCCACCAGCAGATCTCCCTTGGCGACGCGGTCGCCGGGCTGGACAGGGATCGCGCTCGCGACGCCGGCATACGCCGGCGCGACCGCGAACAGCGAGGCTGGCTGCGCCCGAACGAGCCCCGTGAGCCGCACCACATCCTCGACCGGAGCAAAGTCGACCTCGATCGTGGCGAGCCCGATGGCGGCCGCGGTCGCCTCCGAGACCCGCTTGGGCGCGTTGGGGTCAAACGTCGCGCCGCTCGGCTTGTTGTGCCCTTCGTGGGCAGCCACCGGAATCAAGACCGCCGCGGCGACAAGAACTAAGGCTCCAACCGCCAGGGTGAGGCGTGGGCGTGCCATATCTAGAACTCCATGAACAACGGTGAAATGGATGCGGGAAGGGCGATGGTCGCCCATACGCGAGATGTCGGCACGCGTCGCAGGCCGATGCGATTGGCCCATCGCTCTCTGCAAGCGAGACAAGGGGCTAATGAGCCATCAAGGCGATCGGCTAGACAATCAGCGCGCAATGAAGCTGCAACAGCGAGCTCGTCGGTCGAACGGCACGCTCGCCCCACAAGCAGGGCCGAGCAGAACCGATGGGCATAGCGGTGCTGCGGGGCTCGAAGCGGTCCAAGATCGCCAGAAGCACCGGCGCCGGTAGCGCCAGCAAGGGCGTTTTGCCGCCCACGAATTTGGCTTCGTGCTGAGCACACGTGCATTCGTGGCCGTGGTGTGATCCACATGGCTCGGGATCTCGGTCGCCGCACGGTTGTCGGTCCGATTTTCCACCACCGCGCTGGGCGTGGTGGCACGCCCCATCGACCGCCCCCTCGCGACATCCGCCCGAGTTGGCCAGACGCTCGCCGCCCCCCGCTTCGCACGTTGAGCACGCGTCCAGCCATGCGTGGAAGTTGCAGCAGCAAAACGGCACGCACACCGCCATCACCAGCGCGATCCAGAGTCTGAATGGACTGCTTCGTTGGAGCATGCCTAGACACTATAGCGGCTGTTCCACTGGCTGAACTCCACCGCAACAAGCGATCCGACCCAGGACCGACACGACATGAGCTAGCTCCGGTGGGAGATCGTCTGATGGCGGATGCGGATTCACCGAGTCCAGATCATCCAGCGGGCCCGTCTGCACGCAGGCTTGCGGGTCGTTGCCTCACGGGTGCCTTGCCGAGCCCGGTGGAGACGGATCTTGACGGTATTCGAGTTCGTCTCCAGCATCACGGCGGCCTCTTCAGTATCCAAACCTTCGATGTCCCGCAGAATGACCACCTCGCGGTAGTTCTCCGGAAGCTCGTCGATCGCGGCGCGGACAGCGCGTCGTAGCTCCACGCTTGTGATGACGTCCTGGGGCGTTTGTCTCCAAGGAACTGAACGTTCCGCGGCGTGACCGTCGTTTAAGTATTTGGGCAAAAGGTCTTCAAATGACCTTTCGGGCTTCCGGCGTTGCGTCCGCAGCTTCATCAGGCAGCGATTGACGGTGATCCGGTGAAGCCAGCTAAAGACTTTAAACCGGCGTCGAAGCGGTCCAATGATCTGAGGGCGGTGACGAATGCATCCTGCTCCGCGTCCTGGGCGTCCTCTTCCCGGCGTAGGAACCGCCGAGCGACTGCCAGAAGCATGCTGCCCGAGCCGCGTACGAGTTCTTCGAACGCTTGATTGTCTCCAGTCCGAGGCCGGGCCAGAAGATCGGGGTTCTCCGCCGTGCCGCCCGAGATGGGCGCGTTGCTCGGCGCTGGGGGCAAAGGTGTCGGAGATGCAGGGATCATAAGGCGCCAGGGGGCTTTCAAAACCGTCACGTCGATCCAACGGGCTGCGGGTTCATTTTAGGAGATTCGAAGCGCTTGAGGGCCGCCTTGCCGAGCTGCCGGCCCACCTCCCAGACGGGGCCTGGGAAGCGGTGGCACGCGGCCACAGTGGTGTCCATGGCTGCGATAATCTCGTCGGCGTCGGCCGCGGACAACACCAGTGGCGGGATCAACTTGATCACGTCCTGCCGATGGCCCGCTACCTGCGCCAGGATGCGGTGGTCGGTCATCAGAGGCATCAGCACCGCCTGGCAAAAGAGGCTCTGATCCATCCGGTGCAGAAGCTCCCAACCCGCCTTGAGCGTCAGGCTCGAGGGCGGGCCGAACTCCACCGCCAGCATCAGCCCAAACCCGCGGACATCCTTGACCATCTGGTAACGCCCGATCATGGCCCGGAGCCCGGCCTGCAAGCGCTCGCCCACGACCCGCGCGTTCTCGACGATCTTCTCCGCCTTGAGAACATGGAGCGTGGCCAGGGCGGCCACCATTGCCAGTTCATTCATCCCGAACGTGGTCTGGATCCGCGCACAGCGGTCCAACGACGAATACACCGCCTGGTTCACACGCCGCTGCATCAGTAGAGCCCCGACGGGCACGTAGCCGCCCGACAAGCCCTTGGCGATCACGAGCATGTCCGGCTCGAGCCCGAAGTGCTCGCAGGCGAACATCTTGCCGGTGCGGCCCAAGCCGGTTTGGACCTCATCGGCGATCAGGAGCGTCCCGTGCTTGCGGCACAGAGCCTGGGCCTCACGAAGGTAGTTTGCCGAGGGGATGTTGACGCCCTTGCCTTGGATGGGCTCGACGACGAACGCCGCAGCCTTTCTCCCGGCTACCGCCGCCTCCAGGGCCGCCAGATCGTTAAAGGGAATCTCATCGACATGCGGGAGCAACGTCCCGAAGCCGTCGCGGAACTCCTGGTTGCCGCAGGTCGCGAGCGCCCCGGTCGTCAGGCCGTGGTACGCCCTTTGGCAATAGATGATTCGTTCGCGGCCCGTGGCCGCACGCGCAAACTTGTACGCGGCTTCCACAGCCTCGGCCCCGCTGGAGGTGAAAAAGACGTTCTCCAGGCCGCCGCGACCGCCGCCGGGGGCGATCTCGCAAAGCTGCTTGGCAACAAGCCCCGCGGTGTGGAAGTTCCCCACGCCGGGCAGGTTGGGCAGGTCCATGTCCATGGCCTGCTTGAGCGCCTCACGGACCACCGGGTGATTCCGCCCGACGTTGAAGACCGCGTACCCGCCCAGGGCGTCGATGTAACGACGGCCCTGATCATCCCAAAGATACGCCCCTTGGCCTCGGACATAACGGGCGTTGAAGCCGATGGTCTTGAGAACCTCCACGAACGACTCGTTGATGTGACGGGCGTGCAACTCCGACATCTCATCAGCGTGCGCCGCCAGCAGCGAGCGAAGATCAAAAAGATTCGTGTTCATGCCAGCTTGGAACCTCCAGCTCGCGCGATCAAACCCGATGATCGCGCAGACAAACTATACGGGCCCATCATTGAGGGGGACGGGTTTGGACCGGGATCACTCGAATGACATCCAGCCGCCATCATGCCGCGCCGAGGTGAGGGCTCGTTCGACGAAGCGAACCCCGCGAACGCCATCGGCGATGCTCGGGAACACGGCGTCGGGTTGGCCCCTGATGGCCGCGAAAAAGCCCTGATAGATATTCGCGAAAGCCTCGATAAAGCCCTCGGGATGGCCCGGCGGCAGCCGTGTAGCCGACCTCGCGGCGGGACCGCTGGCCGAGTCACCGCGCGACCGGATCATCACACTCCCGTCGCCACGGGCGTGGCGGAGTTGGTTGGGGTGCTCCTGAGCCCAGACGAGCGTGCCGTGCTCCCCGAACACGCGCAGGGTGAGGCCGTTCTCCTCGCCCACGCACACTTGGGAGACGCTTAAGTAGCCCGTGGCGCCTCCGATGAACCGCAGCCGGATGAGCGCGTCGTCGTCAACCTGTCGGCCCGGCACGACCGAGCGCAGATCGGCCGCGAGCGATTCGATGGTGAGCCCGGTGGTGAAGACGACGAGCTGCTCTGCGTGAGTGGCGATGTCGCCCAGGGCCCCGGCACCAGCTAACGCTGGATCGCCTCGCCAACTGGCCTGCTTGTCACCAGCTGCGGCGAGATCGGTGGATAGCCAGCCCTGGTGATACTCGGCGATGACCTTCCTGATCGTGCCCAGCTGGCCATCAGCAATGATGGACCGCATCTCGCGGACCATGGGGTACCCCGAGTAGTTATAGCTGACGGCGAACCGCACCCCGCGACGCGCCACCAGCGCCGAAAGCGTCAAAGCGTCTTCGACTCGCGTGACCAGCGGCTTGTCGCAAAGCACATTGAAGCCCGCGTCCACAAAGGCCGAGGCGATCTCAAAGTGTGTGTGATTGGGGGTGACGATGACGATCGCGTCCAGTCGCTCGCTCGGCCCAAGCCCGCGCTCAGCGACGAGCATTTCTTGCCACGTCGAATAGCTCCGGTCGGAGCTCAAGCCCAGTTCACGAGCGGAATCAAGTGAGCGCTCGGGTGTAGAAGCAAAGGCCCCCGCGACCACCTCCGCTTGCCCGTCTAGCCGGATGGCCATGCGGTGAACGGCCCCGATGAACGCGCCTTGCCCACCGCCGACCATGCTTAGGCGGAGTCGACGAACTGGCTCTGGTGGGGTCATCTTGAACCCAGCGTATCACCCGATAGCGCCGCGTTCGAGCGAGGTCTCCAGCCCGGCGCCGCCACCGGTGGCGGCAGCATCAGGGCAACTTCGGGCCAAAACCAATCGTCGATCGACCGAGCGATGAAGCTCGTGATCTGGAACTCGCGCTCCGCTTGCTGGGGCTTTCCAACCCTTCGAGCGGTGCAGAGCCAGCCGACAAAGCCGGGTTGCCCTAGCGCCGCGGACCGGCACATGATCGAATCAGCAATCTGGAGCGTGTTGACGTATTCCGCGTAGAGCCGCAGTGTGCGTCCCGCCAGCGGGATCGGTTCCAGGGCCGACGACGCCACGCACTCCACGCCAGCATGACACGGCCGCGCCAGAAACTCCGCCGCCTTGGCCAAGCAAAAATCCTGATCGGCCATCATCTGTTCATTGAACTGTTCCAGATCGAAGCCGCCTTCGACGAAGCACGACGCGGTGGTCCAATGAACCGGCCCGGGAAGTCCGTCGGCCTTGCGACGACCGACATGCACGCGGTCAGCCTTGAGTGTCCGCCCGAGCCACTGAACCAGCACCTCAGACGCGATGCGCGGCTCGTCCCGGAGCGAGTGGAGCACCCGCACCAGCTTCAACGCATCACTTGCTTCTCGAGCCGAGACGTGCGTGGATTCCATCGTTCAGGTCTCTCTACTTCGATCCGACGCCGGAGTGTACCTCACTTGGGTGGTTCGCCGTTTTCCACACCCCATGAGGCACGGAAATGGGGATCGCGGGAAAGTCCCGGAGAGGATGTGCAAATGCCAAGGCTGCTTGCCCGGCCGATCGCCGGGCTTATGCTTCGCCATGCTCTCATCACCTCCCCGGCACGCAGCGCAGGATCGCGCCGCCCAGCCAGACAGGCCGGAGCTTGGAGTTCGTATGACCACAAGTCTGGATGTGCTGGAAGCCGAAGAGTCTTTTTCGGTTCTGACGACTGCTGAATCTGGCGCGGCCGCCCCGATGGAAGGGACCGTCTTTGCCGAGACCCACGAGGTCAACCGCCTTTTCACGCTGATCGCCGTGATCCTCCCCCTCGCAGGCCTGATCGGCGGCGCGGCACTCATGTGGGGTTGGGGCTTCGGCTGGCTCTACCTCGCCCTCTGGATCGGTGGCTACATCGTCACCGGCCTGGGCATCACCGTCGGCTACCACCGCCTCTTTACCCACAAAGCCTTCGACACCGGGCCCGTCATGACCACGGTCTTGGGGATCCTCGGCTCGATGGCCGTCGAGGGCCCGATCATCATGTGGGCCCACAACCATCGGCGGCACCACCAATACAGCGACAAGCCCGGCGATGTCCACTCGCCCCACCTCCACGACGAAGGCCTTAAGGGCTGGCTCCAGGGTGCGTGGCACTCGCACGTCGGCTGGCTCTTCGATCGCCCCGAGCCCGACGGCAAGGAATACGTGCGCGACCTCGTCAAGCAGCCCCTGGTACGCATGCTCAGCAAGACCTTCGTCCTGTGGGTCTTCGTGGGCTTGTTCCTCCCTGCTGGCATCGCCTTCGCCATCGAGCAGACCTGGCAGTCCGCCTTGCTTGGATTCCTCTGGGGCGGGCTCGCCCGCATCTTCCTCGTTCACCACATCACTTGGAGCGTGAACTCCGTCTGTCATATCTGGGGCCGCCGCGAGTTCCGCACTCAGGATCACAGCCGCAACAACACGATCTTCGGCGTGCTCGCGCTGGGCGAAGGGTGGCACAACAACCACCACGCCTTCCCCACCTCCGCCCGCCACGGCCTCCGCTGGTGGCAGTTTGACCTGAGCTGGGTCGTGATCCGCACCATGATGTTCCTGGGCCTCGCGACCAACGTCCGCCTGCCCGATAGCGAACGCATGGCCGCGAAGGCGATCTGAGTTCCTCAGATCGTCTGGCGCTCCCTCTGCTTGACGCCTGCTGCCGACTAGTCTCCCGGCCTATCTGTAAACTCGCGCCCGCCCGTCACGTCGACCGTGGCCTGAGGAGCCTGCTATGCCCGCTGTTTATCCGTTCCGAGCCATTCAATATCAGGCCGCGATGAAGGGCCAGGGCGCGGATGTCTCCGCGCTGATAGCTCCGCCCTACGACGTGCTCGATGCGGCGGGCAAGCTCTCCTTGCAGGCCCTTTCGGACCGCAACATCGTCAGCGTCGACTTGCCGCACCTCCCCGCGAAGGAACTGGGCCCACCCGCGGCCTACGAAGGCGCCGCCAAACTGCTGGCCGCGTGGCTCGCCGACAGCACCCTCAGCCAGCACGCAAGCCCAGCAATGTTCGTCTACCGCGAGACGTTCACGTTCGAGGGCACCCAGCACCAACGCACTGGTATGACCTGCACGCTCGATGTCCGCCCGTTCGGGCCCAACCCCGGCCCCGGCGGGATCCTGCCACACGAAGAGACGTTCAGCGGCCCAAAGGAAGACCGCATGGCCTTGATGAAGGCCACGCGAACGCAGCTCTCGCCGATCTTCGGGCTCCACCAGGATGCCGGCGCGAAAGCCTCGGCCCTGCTCAAGAAAGTCTGCGCGTCGCGAGCACCAGATTGCACCGCCCGCACGGCCGACGGCACGCTGCACGAGGTCTGGACTGTCGCCGACGCCGCCACGCAGTCGTCGTACACGCACGCCCTGGCCGGCGAAGACATCTACATCGCCGATGGGCACCACCGATATACCACTGGGCTCAACTACTTGAAGACGCTCGAAGACGCGGGCTCGCTCGCGGCTGATCACCCCGCCCGACGCTCGATGTTCGTCATCATCAGCATGTCCGATCCCGGCACCGTGATCGGCCCCACGCACCGCGTGCTGGGTGGTATGGCCGAATACTCCATGGAGAAGTTCATCGCCGCCGCCGAGGGCGAGCTGGCCTTCCAGCCGGTGCCCGGCGGGCTGGCGGAGTTGCACTCGGCCCTGCACGCACCCGGCGCGTCGGCCGAAAACCGGCTCGGTCTATGGGACTTCGCATCGCGTAGTGGCATGCTCTGCGTCCCGAGCCGTGCCGATCCGCTCGCCGCTCAGTTCCCCGGCAAGCCCCGCGCCTGGCGAACGCTGGATGTGGCCGTCGTCCAATACCTCATCGTCGAACGCATCTGCCAACCGAAGCTCAACGCTGGCCGGCCGGTCCAATGGGCCTTCCCGCACTCGGTTGATGAAGTCGACGCGATCGGCCGCGGTCAGGAGCTGGGCTCCGGCGGCGGCAAGGGCTTTATGCCGCAGCTCGCTGTGATCGTTCGACCCACGCCGCTGCAAGCCGTGCGCGAGGTGAGCCAAGCTAATGAACTGATGCCACAGAAAAGCACGTTCTTCTATCCCAAGCTCGCGACGGGCTTGTTCATCCATCCGCTGAGCTAAGCCGCCTGAACGCGAAGTTCGCGAAGGCCTGAAAGCGAAGCCCAGCCAAAGAACTATTTTCTTGCCTTCGTGGTTTTCGGGTCCATCGCGGTAAAGCCGTTTCTACTTCGCCGCCTGCTCAAGCCACGCCACCACGCGCTCGGCGTTGGCCCCACCTTCGAGGCGGGCGACCTCCTTGCCACTGCGAAGGACGATCAGCACAGGAATCGACCCGACTTTAAGCCGCTGCGCTTCCGTCGCCGCGCGGTCAACGTCCACATAGACCGGAACGAAGCCCGCCCCGATCCGTTCCGCCACCGCCGGATCCACTAGCGCCCCACGCTTAAATGACTGGCACGGCCCGCACCAGTCGGCCGTCGCAAAAACCAGCACCGGTTTGCCCCCCGCGACGGCGGCCTCCTCGGCCTGAGCCAGCGTTGTGCCCGCGGCAAAAGCGGGCGGGATAGGCGCGGATCCGCCCGCCCCGCCGCGGCCAACGAGGACCACCATCACGACTACAAACGCCAACAAGATCCACCAAACGCCGCGTCCTGTTCTCATACGGCAGTTTAGCCCATCCCACGCCAACGTGGTCCCCAAGACACGCTCGGACGCCGAATCGCCCAGACTGCTTGCCTGTGCGAGCCTTGTGCGTATAATGGCGTCAAGATTGCGGGGTAGAGCAGCCTGGTAGCTCGTCGGGCTCATAACCCGGAGGTCGTAGGTTCAAATCCTACCCCCGCTATTCGCAATCAAGAACCCCCGGGTCGCAAGGCCCGGGGGTTGTTCGTTTTGGGCTCCGGGCATCGCTTCAACGGCCAGCCGCGCCGTCGATCTCTCGTGAAACCCACCCGGTTGCCTCTCGTTGTGGCGGCGACCCAGGCCAAGATGCCAATGTTGATCTCAAACTCCGCGCCAGTCATTCAGCCCGACTTGCCGCTCTTCAAGTACGGCGTCATGGCGAGGCCCGCGGCTATAACCGCCCGACCAGGTGGTACCTCAACAGCAAAGCGAAGATCGTTATGTATGAGCTTCCCTATCCAGGGGCATTGGCCGCTCAGCTAACCGCTACTTGAACCGGGTCCTTCGAGTCGATAGAGTGGCAGTTAGGGAATAGCTAAATTCGAAAGGACAGAAGCATGCAGTTCATTCTTGGTTCGGACACCTCCACCGCCCTCCAGGCAGGGCTCTCGGTGGAGGGTGTGACGATGTACCTGTTCTGGATTAGTACCGTCGCGATGGGCGCGGGCACCGCCTTCTTCTGGCTCATGGCCGGCAGCGTCCCGCGAGCGTATCGGTCCGTCATGGTGGTCGCCGGCATCATCACCGCCGTCGCGTGCTACCACTACTTCCGCATGTCGGAAATCTACTCGAGTCAGGTCGCCGGCTTGTACACCGCCACTGGCGAGCGGATCGCGGGCAAAGCGATCGCGCAGTTCCCCGTGGCCTACCGCTACATCGACTGGTTGATCACCGTCCCGCTCCTGGTGCTCGAGATCCCGCTCCTGCTCAACCTCAGCTACAAGTCCAAGGGCCTGTTCGGCTCGCTCGTCGCCGCGGCGGTCGCCATGCTCATCCTCGCGTGGATCGCCGAGGTCTCCAAGATCGGCTCTCCGGAGTGGTGGGGTTTCTACATCGCCTCGTGCCTCGCTTGGTTCTACATCATCTTCGTGCTCTATACCAAGCTGAACCAGCAGTTGGCCACGCAGCCGCCATCGATCGTCAAATCGCTCAAGATACTCCGCCTGTTCATCCTCGTGGGCTGGACGATCTACCCGATCGGCTTCCTCATGGCTCTTGCCGGCCCCTCGGGCGAGTCCATCCGCGAGATCTGCTACAATATCGCCGACGTGATCAACAAGGTGGGTTTCGGGCTGGTGTGCTACGCCGGCGTAAAGGTTCTGGCCGAGTACAACACGACCGAAGGTGGTCGCACGCTAATCGCTTGATCCAAAGCCTGTGAGCCTCATGCTGACGATAACGGATCCACGCGGCGACGCCCATGCGCCGCGTGGATCCTATTTTTTCTCGTTGCTTCGGACTCGCGCCGGGTACGCCGCCGTGCTCGTTCTGCTCGCGATCACCGCAGCCTGCGTCATTCTTGAGCCCCCGCCTACCTCCGGTGCCTGGCTCTGGGTCGCGGCCCTCTTCATCGTGGGCATGCCCCACGGTGCGTACGACCTCGCGGCGATCCGGCGAACCTCGCCAAACTGGCGCACAACCGCCCGGCGCTTCTCGGCCTACACGCTCATACTCCTCGCCTGCCTTGGCTTGTTCCTCTTGCTCCCCGCGGCCGCGGTCGTCGCCTTTCTCTTCCTTGCCGCCCATCACTTCGGCATCAGCGACTCCGTCTGGACCCGTGGCCGCGTCAACCTTGCATTTAGCGAACACCTTGTGGGCCTCGGGCGCGGGCTCGTCGTTCTCTTCAGCCCGTTCGCTTTCCAGCCCTCGGCTTCGCTGGCACCATTCGTGTCGATTGTTCAACTCGTCCGCACTCTGCCCGATCCGCAGCCCACGGCCATTGCATCAGTCGCAATCATCCTGGTTCTCATCGGATTTGCACTCGTGTCGGCCGCATCGCTCCTCCCGAGTCGCGGAGGACGGACCGAAGAATGGGCGACTCTCGCGGCCGTCGTAGCCCTGAGCGCCTTCGCACCGCCGCTGGTGGCCATCGGTTCGTACTTCCTCGTGATCCACGCCTTCGGACATTGCCTCCGCGCCTCCACTCCGGGTCAGCCAGTTCACGCTCGGCATCTCTCCAACGCGCTCCGCGTCCATCTTGACTCCATCCCGCTGCTCGTGCCCTCGGTGCTGATCGTGCTCCTTCTCGCCAGGTTCATCCCCGGCCCGAGTGAACAAGCGATTGCCGTCTCTTTCCTTGGCTTCTGCATAGTCGCCACACTCCCTCACCACCTGTTCTGGATGACCGCGAATCGCTGGTCGCACGGCGTCGGCTCCGATCCCTACCGTCTCCAGTGACTTGGTGGGCGCTGCGGAGCACTGCCGTAAAGACACTATTGATAAACCTCGGTGTCGCGAAACGCGGGCGTCGTCGTGCGTGGCCTGATCGTCCTCGCCGAGCGCTCTTGCGGACCGGCGCGGACCGAATTGCTCGTGTGCACCGCTTACTTGGTGAACTCGCACTCAAAGACCTCGTCCAAAGGTTTGCCAAACACCCGCGAGATCCGAAAAGCGACTTCAAGCGATGGAAAGTACTTCGCTGATTCGATGGCGTTGATGGTCTGGCGGCTGACGCCGACGAGGTCGGCGAGCGCTTGCTGTGTCATCTCGCCGTGCTCGAACCGCTTCACGCGAATTCGGTTGCGGATGACGGCTTTGGGCTGAGCCATGGCTACAGCCCCCGCCGGTAGTAGATAAGCTGGAGCACGAATCCCAGCACTTCGGACAAGGCCAGGGAGAGAAGCAAAAGATTTGCCGTCCATACGTTCTCGATCCCGAGGATCATGCAGGTAACCGCCCCGCAAACCCCCGCCGCCACAACCCACGAAGAGTTGTGCTCGGCTCGCCACGAGATCAGCCGATCACGCTCGTCGCGGCCCTCGGGCCTGCTCGCGATCGCGGCGACGATGTGCCCGGCGATCAGCAAGACCGCCATGAACGCCGTGGCGAACAGGAAGAGGGTCGCGAATGCCGGCACCTCTCTCACTCCGCCCGACAGCATGCCGCCCGCAATGATAAAGTACGTGCCCAGCCCCAAAACCATGCTGGCGAGTTGGATCCAGACGCTCTTTTCCTCAAACGATGTGCCCATTTGGAGGCTCCCTATGCGTTATTGACGATGTCTATAATGCAGGACGTGATGTCAAGTATACCTGACATATCTTGTGTGTCAAGGAAACTAGACACGATTCCGCCAGCGAATCGAGGGTGGCAGGTGGGCGCTGCCGCAGTTCGGAGATCACAGGTCACAGCAACCGGCTCCGCCTACGCCTCGAAATGGGTCGCTACGGCGACGGCCTGAGCGGCCCGCATCGCAACTGATTTGATCTGGCGTCCTACCCGCTTCAGGACCACATGCCCGCAGCCTCGCGGTTTCCAAGCGACCGGCACACCGCCGCACTTCGCGAGCGTCTGCGGCTCGCTCTGCCCGTCCCGCAGACGAACCCTTCGAAGCGCTCAGCCAGGGCTCGTTGACCCGCGACATCCACCATAAACTGCCGGGCCGGTTGCGAAAGGTCGAGAACTGAACTGCCCCATACACACAGACAGCCCCGGCACCTGCCGAGGCCATCACGACTGCGGAATCGGGGCGAGAGGATTCGAACCTCCGACCTTTTGGACCCGAACCAAACGCGCTACCAAGCTGCGCTACGCCCCGTTAACCCAACTCTATGACCCGCTCCAGCCTCGGACCAGCGGGATTACCAAACCGTCGCTTCCAGAGAATCAATCCCCGGCCGCCGCCGTCACTTGTTGCTGAACTCCTGCGTCTCGATCGGGAACCCCGGCTTCACCGTGTACAGATTATCCGTCCGCTTCCCAGGATTCTTATCCGGACCCACCGAGTAAAAGTACGGCTGCTTGTTCGCAGACGACCCCTCGTCGCCGTCGCCCGTGGGATTGGGCGCTCTCGGCGTTGTGCTCCCCCACGGCAAAAACGACCGCGACAGCTCCGCCGTCCGGCCAAATCCGGTCTGATTCATCACCGACATATTGCTCGTCAAAATAAACCTCTCCCGCAACACAGCCGCCGACGGATTGGCCGGGTTGACATACGACCCGTGCCCCCCACCGAAGAACGGATGCACATACCGGATCGGCTGGTCGAACGCGTCGCGGATCACCACGCCATAGATCGGCGGAAACATCGCGTCGTTGCCCGCTGCCACGTCGTACTGGTTCAACGTGCCACTCGGGGTTGCGCCGTTATCACCATCGTTCCAGCCCCACGCCGAGACGTTCACCCGCGAGATGAACCGCGAATCGATCAGCTTCGCCGCCGCCTCCGCTGAAGTCACATCGCGGAGCTGGTGAAAGAAAAGCGTCGTCGACGGCTGCGGCGGGTCGCGATCACGATCAAACCGCTGCTCCTCGGCCGCCATCCCCGTGGGCAGGTCCGCCAAGATCGGGAACTGGCGCCTCTCGAACCGCCCGTCGGCGACCGGGAACGTCAGCCGGTTGTTCGGCTGCGCCGGCGACCGCGCCGGGTCCACAAAGTCGCGCACCGTCCCCGTCGCAAACGCCGGCGGGATCGACCCTTTCACCGACACATACTCCCCCAGCACCTGATCAAGCATCCGCACGATGTTCTCGCTCGTCCGCGACCGCTGTCCAGACGCCACCGTCGCCCCAACCTGAAGCCCGATCGCCGCCACGATCCCGATGATGGCGATGACCACCAGAAGCTCGATGATGGTGAATCCGCGGACCCGTCTGCGTTCTGCGAGCATGCGTTGACTCCCCGGCGTTTGGCCGATCCACAAGCATATCGCCCCATCGCGAGCAATCCTCCGCCCGCGCTGCGACCACGACGTGCGAAAACACGCCAACTCAACACTCGATACGAGCCCTCGCCCCGTTCAGTTGCGGCGGCCGATCGCCAGCCCCCGCTTTCACGCCGTCGGGGGCGGTCCTGCAGGGTTCCCAGGCTGGTTTCCGGGCGGCTGCCGCCGCGGGTCAAAGCCCACCCCGGCGATCGTCCCTGGTCCCGCCGCCCGCGGCGGGCTCTGCGTCGGCGACGAGTAATACGGGTCCCGGCCCGAGGCCCCGCCAGCAGCGGGGGGCGCCATCGCTGGCCGATTCATCGCCCCAAACCCCCCCGGCGCGATCGTCCCCGGTTGGGGCATCGCCGACACGTTCGGGCTCAGCCGCGCCTTGAACACATAGTCTGTCACCCGATCGCGCAGCGTCACCATCATCTCCGCGAACATCCGCGCGCCCTCGCGCTTGTACTCGATCTTCGGATCCCGCTGCGCCAGCGACCGGAAGTTGATCCCGTCCTTGAGCTGGTCCATCGCGTACAGGTGGCCCTTCCACTGATCGTCAAACGTGTCGATCAGCATCGTCCGCTCCAGCATCACCAGCTCGCTGCGGAGCTGCCCCTCCACCTTCGACCGCACCGCGTCGGCTCGCTCCTGCCCTTCCAGCCGCCGCATGGATTCGGGCAGGTCGATCCCGAACCGTTCGCTGAAGTACCCCTGCAGCTCGCCGTCGGTCTTCAAGGCCGTCGCCTTCGCCACCTCCGCATCGATCCGGCCCTCGCGAACGAACGCCTCCGATGCTTTCACCAGTTCCTCGCGGGCCTTGGCCGGCGGCGTCGTCTTGATCTTCTCTTCGGTCCAGCCAATCCTGAACCGCGTGTTGGCCCAGTTGAGCAGGTGCCCCGTCGCCGCCTGCGGCGACTGCCGCATCAGCGCCATCGTCATCTCCATCGCAAAGTCCACCGGATACTCGATTTCCCGCTTGCGATAGAGCTCTTCCGCCTGCTTCATGATCACCTTCTCGACCTGGCCCTTGCCCTCGCCCTGGGCCTTGGCGATCTCCGAAGCCTTCACCTCGATATCGAACTTGTCCCTCACCCACTTGGCCAGTTGCTCAGCGCCGTAGTACTCGGCCAGATACGTCTCGACGCCCGACAGGTCCGTCGCGTCGATCTGCGCATCCGCCGCCGCCGTCAACTTTTCTAGAACGTTGAACCGCACGCCGTCGCCCATCCCCTCAAGCTCGGCCTCGGTGAACTGCACGCCGAACTTGTCCCGCGACCACGTCGCCAGGCCGCTCAGGTCCGATTCCACCTGTTTGCGGTCGGTGTCGCGCTCCAGATCGGGCAGGTACTCACCCAGCGTGATGTCGATGGAGTTCCGCATCTCTTCCTTCGCCTCGGAGCGGATGCGTTCGATCATCTCGTTGCTGTCGAGCCCGCGCAGCCGCGATTGGGCCACCGTGCAGTCGGTCTTCTGCCGGGCAAACTCCGACGCGCACTTCGCGGCGTATGTCGGATCCAGGAAGTCCACCGCCGCATCACGCACCGAGTCGTTGATGTAGTCGAACAGCAACCCGCGCATATCGCGGCCTTCCAGCACGCGCTGCCGCAGCCCGTAGAACTTCTGCCGCTGATGCTCCATTACTTCGTCGTAGTCGAGGATGTGCTTGCGATACTGGAAGTTCCGCTCCTCCACCTTCCGCTGCGCCCGCTCCACGCTCTTGGAAAGCATCGGGTGCTCGATGGCGTCCCCTTCCTTCATGCCCAGCCGCGACAGGATCCGCATCGTCGTCTCGCCCGCGAACAGCTTCATCAGCTCGTCCTCGAGCGAGATGAAGAACCGCGACGAGCCCTTGTCGCCCTGCCGCCCGCAGCGCCCGCGGAGCTGGTTGTCGATCCGCCGCGACTCGTGACGCTCGGTCCCGACAACGTGCAACCCGCCCATGTCCTCGATTGTCCCGAACCACCGGATGCGATGCACCAAAAACCGCCCGTGCTTGTCGAGCGCGTCCCGCAGCCCCTCGGCGTCCATCCGCTCCACTTCCTTGGTCTGCAGCCAAGTGTGCTTCTCCGCCCAATAACGCAACAGCTTCAGCTCCAGCTCCGCGAAGGGCATCTGCTCCACCTCGCGCTTGGGCAGGTCCAGTTCGCCCGGGCCCATCTTGCGATAGACGCCCTCGCGCAGCTCCGCCTCGCTTGATTCCACCGTCACCTCGCGCGGACAGATCCCACGCTTGAGCCAGTGATCCAGCAACTGCTCCCGCGTCACGGCCCCCAGCTTGATGTCCGTTCCGCGACCCGCCATGTTCGTCGCGATCATCACCTGGCCCAGCTGCCCCGCGTTCTCCACGATGTGCGCCTCCCGCTCGTGCTGCTTGGCGTTGAGAACCTCGTGCTTGATCCCATGCCGACGCGTCAGCATCTGCCCCAGCATCTCGCTGTTCTCGACGCTCGTCGTTCCCACCAATACAGGCCGCCCCACGTCGTGGAACGCCTTCACCTCGTCCACGATGAACTCCCACTTGTCCTTCTCGGACAAGAACACCATGTCATCAAAGTCCCGCCGCGTCACCTTGCGGTTGGTCGGGATGCTTACGACGTCCAGCTTGTAGATGTCGTAGAACTCCTGCGCCTCGGTGTCGGCTGTGCCCGTCATCCCCGCCAGCCGCTTGTACATCTTGAAGAAGTTCTGGATCGTAATCGTCGCGACCGTCTGGTTTTCCTGCTTGATGGGCACCCCTTCCTTCGCCTCGCACGCCTGGTGCAGGCCGTCCGACCAAGAGCGGCCCACCATCGGCCGCCCCGTGTTCACGTCCACGATCACGATGCTCGGCTCCATCCGCCCCGTGTGCGGATTTTCCGACGGCGCCACGATGTAATCCCGATCACGCAGGAACACCACGTGCGCCCGCAACGACTGTTCCAACAGGTGCGGCAGGTCCATGTTCTCGCCCACATAAAACGACCCCCGCCCCGCCACCCGCTGCGCCTCGGCGATCCCGTCGTGCGTCAGGTGCGCCGACTTCCGCTCCAGTTGCACCTCGTAATACTGCGTCGACTTGGCCCGCTCCGCCTCCAGCTTGGGCGTGTTCACCTGCGCCTCCGCCAGCCGCTTCTTGAGCTCCGGCACCTTCGCCTGATCGCGAACGTTGCGGATGTCCCCCTCCAGCCCCTTCACCAGCCGCTTGGCCGCCTCCAACTTGTCGTCCGCCTCCTGCCAGGGCTTCTGCTTGCTCGTCAGGTGCCGCGCCAACTGATCCGCCACGTCATAACGCGGCTTGTCGTCGTGCGCCGAACCCGAGATGATCAGCGGCGTCCGCGCCTCGTCGATCAGGATCGAGTCCACCTCGTCCACGATCGCAAACTGCCGGCGACGCTGCACCTGCTGATCCACCGACCGCTTCATGTTGTCCCGCAGATAGTCGAACCCGAACTCCGCCGTGGTGCCGTAGACAATGTCGCACTGGTACATCTGCCGCTTGGTGTCCTCGCCCTGCATGTGCTGCGGATGGATCGCCCCGACCGTTAGGCCCAGCGCGTGGAAGAACGGGAACGTCCAATCGCGGTCGCGCTGCACCAGATAGTCGTTCACCGTCACCACGTGAACCTTGATCCGCTCCACGCACGCCAGGTAGCACGCCAGCGGCGCCACAATCGTCTTGCCCTCGCCCGTCTTCATCTCGCTGATCCGGCCCTGATACAGCACCATCGCGCCGATCAACTGCACATCAAACGGCCGCGCCCGGAACGGCGGCCGGCTCTCGGTATACACCGATCGCACCTCCTCGTACAACGATATCGGCACCTCCACCGACAAATACCCGTGCAGCGGGTCGTTGCACCCCAGAAACTCACCCTCCGGCGCCGCCGGCACCAGCGCGTCCGCCTCCGCCAGGATCCGCTCATATTCCGCCCGACCCGACGCCGACAGCCGGCCCGGCTCGAACTTCTCCCGGTGCTGCGGGCTAAAAATATTCCGCAGGCCCACCGACCGGTCCATCGCCTCGCGCGCCACCGCAAACGCCTCCGTCATCAACACATCTACGCTCGTCCCAGCGTCCAGCTTCTGCCGCAGCTCGATCACCTTCGCCTTGATCTGCGCGTCGGTCAGCTTGCGAATGCCCACCTCCATGTCGCCGATCGCCTCCACCCGCTGGAGGTACTTCTTCACGAACCGATCGTTCCGCGAACCAATGAGGCGGTTGAGGAACGGGCCGATAAGGGGGATGTCTTGACGCATGGAAGGTCTCGATTCTGGGCCCGCCGCGGTGGTTGGCCATCCAACACGCCGCCGGCAAGGGCTAGGGGGCTACATGAAAGTGGGGGGAGATCGCGAGTAAATAAAACAGTGGGGGGCCGGATGTTGGAGCAAACACGCCAGGCGTCTCCGGAGCGGTCCAACTGACCCGAGCCTCGGCTCAGCGGCCACCCGCTCGCCAAACGCTCCGCCTCCGGCGTGGTCCTCAAGCCATCGGCTCTCCGGCGGACCCGCCCCGCGGCCGGCCCTCACCATGGATATCGGCGTCCTCACACCCCCGGCGGCGGCAAGTTCAGCAGCGAAAGCCGCACCCGACCGCCAAGGCCCGTCACCGGGCCGTCATCAACTCTCAA
>Ga0163154_10002082_pt1 | contig 29805 bp, 29 predicted proteins | sample OliLakLV19MP9P1_FD_148649 | JGI IMG/M metagenome (GOLD analysis project Ga0163154, IMG submission 148649) | Freshwater microbial mat bacterial communities from Lake Vanda, McMurdo Dry Valleys, Antarctica - Oligotrophic Lake LV.19.MP9.P1 | ecosystem: Environmental > Aquatic > Freshwater > Lake >... | reverse complement strand
CCACTAATCCGCGCATCTATGCCGCCGGCGATGCCTGCCTGGAGCACAAGTTTACCCATACCGCCGACGCATCGGCTCGCATCGTGATTCGGAACGCGCTGTTCCTCGGGCGTCAGCGGCTGAGTGCGTTGACGATTCCCTGGTGCACCTACACCGATCCGGAGATCGCCCATGTCGGCCTCCATGTGCGGCAGGCCCACAACAAGGACATCTCGGTCAAGACTTTCACGATTCCGATGCACGACGTGGATCGCGCGATCGCTGACGGGGAGGAAGCGGGCTTCGTCAAAATCCATGTCAAGGAGGGCACGGACCGGATTCTCGGCGCGACGATCGTCGCCCGTCACGCCGGTGAGATGATTAACGAGGTCACTCTGGCGATGGTTGCAGGGATCGGTCTGCGCACTCTGGCCCGCGTCATCCACGCCTATCCGACCCAGGGCGAAGCGATCAAGAAGGCGGCGGACGCCTACAACCGCACCCACCTGACGCCGTTCCTGAAAAAGCTCATGGGCAAATGGCTCGCCTGGAGCTGTTAAAAACGCGAAACTCGCCGTCATGGAAAATGGAGCCGATTCCCCGATGAGCCGACCGCAGACCGTGGTCCTTGCCGGTGCTGGCCACGTGCATCTCCACGTGGCGGCTCATGCCGGGGAACTCGTCGCGCGGGGGGCGCGCGTGGTGTTGGTCGATCCGGGCGAGTTTTGGTATTCCGGTCTGGCGACGGGAATGCTCGGCGGCAGGTATGAAGCGGCGGAGGATCGAGTGGACGCGCAGGCACTCGCAGAGGCGCACGGCGCGGAGTTCATCCGGGATCGCGTCGAGGCCGTGGATACCACCGCGCGGCGGCTTCGCCTCGCCGGTGGCGATGAGTTGCCTTACGACTATCTGTCGCTGAATGTCGGCAGCAGGGTGAATGCGGACGGCATTGCCGGCGCGGTCGATGACCCGAGCGTCTGGGCGGTGAAGCCGATCAGCAATCTGTGGAAACTGCGTGAGCATTTGGAGGCGCGGTTTCGCGCGGACGAGACGCCGCGCGTGGCGGTGGTCGGCGGCGGTCCGACGGGTTCCGAAGTGGCGGCGAATCTGGCCGCGCTGGCCAGGCTGCATCAGCGCAAAGTGCAAGTGACCCTGCTCACGCCCGCCGATCGGCTGATCGAACAGGCTCCAGTCGGCGCGGCGCGGAGACTCCACCGCGAGCTGATCCTGAGCGGCGTGGAAATCCGCACTCACGTCCGGGTCGTCTTGCGCGAGGGAAAATCGTTGATTGCCGAAGACGGTCGCCACATTCCCGCCGACCTGGTCGTGCTGGCCACCGGGCTCGAAGCGCATCCGCTCGTGCAGACCACGGGACTTCCGACCCGTCCGAAGCAGGGGCTGCGCATCAATTGCACGTTGCATTCGATTGCCGACGAGCGGGTCTTCGCCGGTGGTGACTGCGCCGCGATGGAAGGCTTCGATCTGCCGAAGCTCGGCGTGTTCGGCGTGCGCCAGGCCGCCTGCATTCACGCGAATCTGCTGGTCAGCCTGGAGCGCAAGCCGCTCTCCGAATACCAGCCGCAGAAACGCTATCTCGCCATCCTCAATCTGGGCGACGGCACGGCGCTGGCGACATGGGGACCATTCTGGTGGCACGGCCGCTCCAGCATGTGGCTGAAGGATTTCATTGACCGGCGCTTTCTCGAAAACTATCGGCGGCTTGCTTCGCCGTAACCGGAAAAACCGGAGCAATGAAACCGCGCCTCTCCATCATCATCCCGACACTGAACGAGGCGGCCTCACTCGCTGCGCTGCTTGCGGTGCTGCGCCGCGACTGCCCCGGCGCGGAAATCATCGTCGCTGATGGGGGCAGCGACGACGAGACCCTAGCCATCGCCCGCGATGCCGACCGCGTCGTGAACGCATCCGCTGGCCGGGCTTTGCAAATGAACGCTGGCGCGGCGGTCGCCACGGGGAGCGTCCTTTGGTTCCTCCACGCCGACTCCGCCCCGCCGCCGGACGCGCCCGCGCACATCGAACAAATCCTCGCTGCTGGCTGCTGTGGCGGCTGCTTCCGCATCTGGTTCGACGAACCCGCGTGGGTCTTCCGCATGAGCGACGCGCTGAGCAATCTCAAGGTGGACCTCACCGGCATCGCCTATGGCGACCACGGTTTCTTTTGCACCGCCGAAGCCTTCCACCGCGTCGGCGGCTACCCGGCTGTGCCGTTGCTCGAAGACGGCGACCTCTACCGCGCGCTCGGCCGCTCGGGCGGCGTGCGCCAGGCTCCGGCCTACATCTTCACCAGCGCCCGCCGCTACCACGCGCACGGCCCGTGGCGCACCACGCTCATTTATCTGCTGCTCTCCACTCTCTACATGCTCGGCTGCCAGCGCGATGTCATCACTCGCTGGCATGAACGTCTTCTCCCACCCAATGCCACGAAGCCGCGCCAGTCTATTTCGCGGAAGCGGATTTCGGCGTGAGCCGCTTCGGCGCGGCGAATTCGTAGCGGCCGCTTTTCACCATCTCGAGAATGTCATGAATGGAAGGGCGGTCGCCCCAAAAGGTGCCCTGGTAGAGGAAGCGCAGCACGCCGTCCTTGTCCACGATGGCGACGCTCGGGCGGTTGATGTATTCGGCGTGGACGGCGAAAGCCATCGGCTGCACGCCGTAGCGCAGGCCCACGGCGGCAGCGCGGTCCACGAGGTGCGGCCATCAGATGTTGCGCGTGTAGTTGTCCTTGAACGATTCCTTCGCGAACCAATAGCGCGGCTCCAGTTCCTTGCCGACCATCACGCGCGCGGGTAAAGTGTCGTGACATTCGAGCGTGAACGGCTGGATGCCTGCCGCCTCGAACTCACCGCGCAACGCCATGAACTCGCGGAACTCGCCGTGGCAGACCGGGCACCAATCGGCGAACACCCACACGAGCACGACATGCTTTTTCCCGCGACAATCGGAGAGCTTCCACGGCTTGCCGTCGGTGTCCGGCAGCGTGAAATCCGGTGCGGGTTCGCCGACTCGCGCGGTGCCGAAAGTGGACTCGTCGAGCGCGGCGTAGGCGGCGGCGAGTTCCGGCGTCGCGGGCTTCGCGTGCTCGATGGCGTAGGCGGCAAGCTCGGCCTGATGCTGCACGTCGCGCTCCTTGTCGTCCTTTTGCGCAGCCTGCACGGCGGCGAGGCTGGTCTTCAGTCCGATTTGTCCGAGCGCGATCGCGGCCTGCGAACGGACGGTCGAGTCCTTGTCCTCGCGCAATGTCTTCTCCAGTGCGGGCACGGCATCGCTCGCGCGCTGAATGCCGAGCGTCATCGTGGCGAGGTAGCGGACGTGAACGTTTTCATCGCCGAGCGCGGCGATGAGCGCGGGCACCGCCGCGAGGCCGGCTTGCACGAGGTCGCGCACCGCCAGCGTCCGCACTTCTCAATCGATGTCGTCAAGGCTGGCGACGCCGGGCTTTCCCAAATCCCGGTCGGCGGTGAAGCCGCCGCGCGTCGGATGAAAGTCGTGCGCGCGGACTTTCGTGAAGACTGCCGCGTGTTCATCGGACTGCGCCATGAGCGGGGCGACGGCGAGCATTGCGCTGCAGGCGGCGAGCGAGGCGGGGACGGTGCGTGACGTGGTCATGGGCGCTGCTATGAACCGGATTTCTTCAGCGTCGCGCCGAGGGTTTTCGCAAATTCTTCCGGCGAGGTGCCGCCGACGGCCGTGTCGAGCGGCTTGCCCTCTTTGTCGAGGAACTGGATGTGCGGGATTCCGGTGACGCCGTATTTCTGCATCGCGGTGACGTTGTCCTTGTCGTCGGCATCGAGATAGGCCCAGACGAATTTGTCGTGGAACGGCTTCACGGCGTCGCTCGGATAGACGTTGCGTTTGTTTGCCTGGCAGGGCGGGCACCAGACGGCGGAGAAGATGAGCACGACGGGCTTGCCGGTGTCTTGTCCGGCTTTGAGCGCGGCGGCGTAGTTGGCGGTGAATTGCGGCGAGCCTTTCGGGAAATCGGCGGCGTGGCTTTTCGTGTTGAGGAAGGCCGCACCGGCGAGCAGCACGGCGGCGATGGTGAAGAAGGTGTTTCGATTCACTGCACAGAATGAGAACGGCCAGCGCCGCAGATTATTCCACGGACCGGGAATCCGCCTGCCGCTGCTTCCGCCGTTCCGCCGCGCTGGAGTAGTAGAAAACGAGGAATGGCACGAGGTAGGTGAGCGGAATCTTGCAGGCGTTGGGCGGCAGATGGCAGGCCAGCAGCGCGTCGCCGCTGTTGATAAGATTGAGCACGGTGCCGACGAGCAGCGAGACTTTGATGGCGCGGATGAACATGACCTCCCGCAAGGTGCACCTTCGCTTCGCCGCCGGTCAACGCTCCGCCTTGAGCGCATCAATGACCTGCGTGGCTTGCTGCGGCGCGATGTGGAAGTCGTTGAAGCGCACGACGCCCCGGCGGTCGATGATGATAACCCACGGCGTGCCGCCGGTGCGGTAATTGCGCATGAGCGCCGAGGGCTGCTGCGCGGTGCCGCTCTGGCCGACGGGAATCGTCAGCCCGTAACGCGCGGCGGTCTGCCGCGCCTGCGCCAAGCCATTCGAGCCGAAGCCCTCGAACGTCGTCTGCACCGCGACGAACGCGACCTCCGCATCGCCCGCGTATTGGCCGAGCAACGTCTTCAGCGTCGGGAAGCCGACCTTGTGGCAGCCGGGGCACCACGACTGAAAGCCGTAGAGATACACGACCTTCCCGCGCAGGTCGGCGACATCGAGCCCGCGCGCGTTCGGCGGCAGATTCAGCCAATCCGTCACGCCCCAGGCCGGCGCGGGCTGGCCGACGATGCCGGGCTGCGGTCGCTGCGCGAAAGCTGGCAGACTGGCGAGCAGCAGGGCAGCGAAGGTGAGGAGGAATGTGCGGTGCTTCATAGGGATTCCGAGTGAGCTGCGGTGGTGTCGAACGTGGTGATTTCTTCGCGCGCACGCGGCGCGGTTTCGCTAACGAAAGAGGGTTCGGCCGCGGAGCGCGGTCCATTTTTCAGCACCATGCACAAGCTGCCGCTGGCGCTGAAGAGCAGCATCGGCACGGCGGCGAACCAGCCTTGCGCGAGGCAGACGATGACGGACACGATGGCATACGCGCCGAAGGTGGCATCGAGCCACGGCGGGGTGACGGCGCGCGCGCGGTAGCGGTGCGCCTTGAAGCCGCCTTGCTTTGGCGTGCGGACGAATTCGCTGCGCCGACCGATGAACGCTTCGAGCGCGGCGCGCACGTTCGTGAGCGCGGGGCCGGTGCCGGCGAGCAGCAGGCAGTTCAGCCGCGCAAAGCTCGCTCGCAGCGGATGGCCGAGCAGCCAGTGGCCGCAGAGGTAGGTGAAGCCGGAGAATGTCGCCGCGAAAAAGACCGCCAGTCCGCCGGATGCGGGCACCATACCGTGCGCGGGCGCGGTGAGCGCCAGCCACGGCGTCATCAGCACGAGGAGCACGAGTAGTGAATGCATAAGGTAGTTCGTGAGGTGGAAGGCGGCCTGGATTTTTTCGAGGAGCGGACGCTCGGCGAGCCACACCTCGGGCGAGGCGCAGCGCGGTTTGCAGCGAGCATTTCGCCCAGCGGAATTGCTGGCTCTTGAACGCCGCGGCGTCGGCGGGCACTTCGCCGGGCACGGCGACCTCCGGCAGAAAAAGGCCACGCCAGCCGCGCAGTTGCGCGCGGTAGGAAAGGTCGAGGTCTTCGGTGAGCGTCGCATCGCTCCAGCCGCCTGCGTCATCAATGGCCTGTCGCCGCCAGACTCCGGCGGTGCCGTTGAAATTCATGAACCAGCCCGCGCTGCGCGCCTGCTGCTCGATGATGAAATGCGCGTCAATGCCGGCGGCTTGCGCACGGGTGATCGTGTTGTCGTCGGCATTCAGATGCGTCCAGCGGCCCTGCGCCCAGCCGAGCCGCGTGTCGGCGGCGAGCACGGGCACGGTGCGCAGCAGGAAGTCCGGCGGCGGCACAAAGTCGCCGTCGAAAATCGCGATGAACTCCGCGTCGCACTGCGTCTTGCCATGCGCGAGCGCACCAGCCTTGAAGCCCTCGCGATTCGCGCGGCGCACCACTACGACATCCGCGCCCTCCGCGCGCAGGCTCGCCGCGACCGCGTCCACGATGCCGCGCGTTTCATCCGTCGAGTCGTCGAGCACCTGGACTTGGTGCGGGCCAAACGGCCACTCCATCGCCGCTGCCGCGCGCATGACGCGCTCGGCGACGGTCGCTTCGTTATAGAGCGGGAGTTGCGTCACCACCGCCGTGCCATCGCCGCTTTTGATCGCGAGGATTTTCCGCCCCTCGGCGAGCAATCGCCCGCGCTCCCGCTCCGAGCGTTCGCGCATCCACAGACAGCGCGCGAGCAGCACGTAGCCATTCGCCACGTAAGCGACGAGCAGGAGCGAGGCAATGAGATAAAGGCCGCCGGCCAGTGGGCCGACGACGGCAGCGAAGTCCGCGAGCATCGTCATCCGAGCAGGCGGCGCGGCGGTTTATTCCATCCGCGGTGCGGGCCGCTCGGCGCGTTCACCTGCCGAGCAGGTCAACGATCCAGCGCCCCACCTCGACGAGCACCATCATGAGCAAGAGGCCGCCACTGATCAGCACGCCGGGGCAAAGCCCGTGGCGGCAAGAACCGCCTTCAGCGGAACATTGGGCATTCTCACGGACGGCGGGCGCAGGGTCTTGAGCGGCATCGGTCTTCATGCCGATTCGAGTGATCGGCGCGGGGGATTATTCCACGCCGGCTGGCTCTGTGCGGGCCGCGATTCGGCGGTCGAGGATGGCGCGCCACTGCGCCTCGTTCATCGAACACATCGGGACCGCCGTCCATGCGCCGTCGTGCTTGACCGCACCCTTGAAAACGCAGGCTTGCAAGCGCGCCTGGATCGTCGGGTTGCTTGCCCCGGCCGCGACTTCCGCGGCGCTCATGAAGTTGTGCATGTAGATACTGACGGGGTGCGCTTCGCCACGCAGCCAGGCGCGCACGAAATGAGCGGGCAGCGTGCCGTTCACCATCAGCCGGGCGAAGCGCGCGAGCAGTCGCAGCGTGAGGACCGGGTGGCGGGCGAGCGCCCCGGCGAGGCGCTGGGGAAAGTGCGGCGCGTCGTCCGGCGCGAGCGAGATGCCGCCGATCACGCGCAGGAGTTCGCCCATGAGCCGCCGCGTGCCGGCATCGCGCGGGAGGAGGGGCAGGACTTTCCCAGAGAGCCGGGCGACGAGCACGGGCGCCCAGCTATTGCAATCGGGATGGCCGAAGCGCGCGCCATCGCGGTCGAGCGGCAGGCCGACGCCTTCGCAGATTTTTTCCCAGACCATCGCGGGGGTGACGGGCTCGCTGGAAAAGTGCGTGCGACCCGTGTCGGCCTCCGGCTGGAAGCTGAGCTTCCGCCACAGCCGCGTGCGTTCCGGGTCGGCGAAATACCAACGCAAGACTTCGGGAATGAACGCGAGATTTCGCCGCGTGACGGTGCAGGTGAGCGCGTAGCGCAGCGCGATGCCAGTCCGCGCCTGGAGCGCGAGGGCGAGTTGGGTAAAGGCTTCGCGCACGGGATGCAAATCGGCTTCGCTGGCCACGCGCTGGATGGGAAAACCGCGCCGCCCGGCCTGGGTCATGTCGATGTGAATGGAGACTTGCCGCAGGCCGCCCACGACGGCGAGGCGTTCGAGAAAGGCGGGCTGCTCGATGAGCGTCTGGCCGTGCGTCATGAGGATGGGCACGAGCCCCGCGGCCACGGAGTAGCGGACGATTTCGACGAGTTCATCGCCGCGCCCGGCCCGCCAGTAGGCGTCGGCCACGTCGCCGCCGGTGATTTGAAATCCGCCGCCGGGGCCGAGGAAGCGGCGGTTCGCATCGATCTGCTCGCGCATTTCGGCCAGCGACGGGATGGGCGCGGCGTTGGCGTTTTCCGGCAGGTAGCAGTGCGTGCAGTGAAACGAGCAGTAGCTCGCGCCGGTGGTGAATCCGCAGTGCGTGAACTGCCGCCCGGAGATTTGATGGGGCGTCTGCAATTCCTCCGGCAGCGACTCCCAGCGGGCGCGCAGGATGCGCCGTTTCTCAGCGTTCAGCGGCGCGAGGAAGGCGCGCAGCCGTCCCGTCAAAGCCACTGACGGATCGATTCCGCGCGCCCGCGCCCCGCGATGACGTAGGTGCGGTCGCCCTCGGTCCACGTCGCAAAGGCGAGTTCGCCTTCCTGCATGAGGATCGGCTTGCCGACCACCGGCGGGTCGGAGAGACGGCGGCGGTCGATGACGAGCAGATGCACCATCTGCTGGCCGCCTACTTGGAAGCACACAAGCGAGACCTTGTTGCCGTTGATGTCGAGCACCTGGCAGCCGAGACGCATCTGGCTGGCGAGCCCCGCGGGTGCGGCGAAATCGTGCGGACCGTCGTGCTCTTTCAGCCACCGCTGAATCTGCGCCGGGTCGCTGATCATCGCGCCGAGCGAAATGCGGTCCTCGCGTTGCAGGCGGGCCATTTCGGAAGTCACTCCCGCGAGCGTCATCGGCGCGCGGTCGGGCTTCAGCGCAAAGAACGCCAGCCCGGCGAAGAGCACGATGGCGGCGGCGGCGGCGAGCCACGCGGGCCGCGCCCACCACGCGCGATGCGCGGGCATCCGGCTCACCTTCGCAGCGAGCAGGAGAGAGTCTTTGAGATTCGCTGGCGGGCGCACCGACTGGACCGCCGCGTGCATCCGCTCATCGAGCGCGCGCTCCACGGCAAACCAGCGCGCCAGCTCCGGGTCGCGCTGAGCCTGTGCGAGCGTCTCGGCAAAAATCGGATCGCTCGCGTCCGCACCGTCGGAGCGGTAGGCACTGAGAATCATTTTGGCGTGGTCGTTATCCATTTTGCACAGGTCGTTTCTGAATTGAGTCAATGGGGATCACGGTTATTCCCTTTTGTTGCACGGCGGCGTCGAGTTTCTTGCGGAGCGCATCCTTGGCGCGGGAAAGGCGCGACATCACCGTGCCGATGGGCACTTCGAGAATCCCGGCGATGTCCTTGTAGGCGTGTTGCTGGAGGTAAAAGAGGGTGAGGATTTCGCGGTGCCCGTCATCGAGACTGGCGAGGATGTCGAGCAGCTCGGCGTGTTCCACCGAGCGTTCCGTGTCCGATGCCGCGACCTGCTCGGGCACTGCCGCATTCTCGTCGTCCATGCTCACGAGACGGCGTCCGCGCTCACGCAAGCGGAGAAACTCCCGGTAGAGCGTGGTGAAAAGCCAGCTCTTCACCTTGCTCGCATCGCGCACTTGCCAGCCCTTTTCGGCGTAAACCGCGTAGGTCTGCTGGGTCAGGTCGCACGCCTCGTCCCGATTGCGCGCGAGGCTGAACGCGAACCGGTAAAGGTCCTCGTAGTAGCGGTTGACGATGTCTTCAAAGTCCATGGGCTCTAAAGGAGGGAGGATTTCCGTGGGCATGAACTCCCGCGTATCGGAAACGCACGAGCGGCACGACAGTTATTTTGCTTCATTCAACGACCAATCGTAATCCATGAATTTCACTTTGGCATCCGTCGGCAGCGGCTCTTTGCGAAAGCGATTGATAAAGGCCACCGCGCCCCCGGCGGCGGCGAAGTCGTCCTTATACCAGTCGAAAATCTTGGAGAGCGAAACGCCCTTGTCGCTAACCTGGATGGCCTGCGGGTTGCCGTTCGCAAAGGCCCGCGCAAGCTGGTCGAGCTGCTCATTCAAAGTCGCCGCCTCGAATGGCCGCGTGGCCAGCGGCGGGCAGCTCGCGCTCGCGCAATTCAGCGCGAAATGCACACGCGGCTCCTTGAATGTTGGCCGGATGACCTTCTGTTCGAGATCGTTGAAGCTCGTCTTCCCGCCCGAGATGACGATGCGGTTCCCGTGGAAAAAATGCGGCTCCCCGGCGAGCGGCCCCTTGGTCGGATATTTCGCGAGGATGTTGCGCAAAATCCACGAGTTGTAAGCATTGATGTGCCACGCGAGCGCGGTGTCGCGATCCTTCGGCGCTTTCGTGCCGGCGTAAAAATCCGCCACGCGATGGAGCGCCGCGATGTCCCCCGCGTTCTGCTTCCACGCCGCATAGCGCACGCCGCCCGAGGTCACATACGTTTTCAGCAACGCCGCGTATTCCTTCGCCGCCGCCGAGTCGGTCACGGGCACATCGGCGGCCTGCGAGCAGGCGCTGAGCAGGATGAGACCGGCCAATTTGAAGAACCGGCGGGCAATGGATTGGATCGTCATACTCCACCAGAGCGGGATGCGTGGGGATTTATTCGCCGGCATTTTTTGAGTGCCGGACTGTGAGAGTTGGCGGAAGAGACCAGCGCCGAGCGCGGCGAGGAGCGGTCGCAAGTCCACGTCCGTGCCGCTGGCCCCGCGTCGCACGGGACGCGCCTCGACGCCTTGCCGCAGATGCTCGGCGGACTGGCGCGCGGCTTGGAGCGAAGCATTCCAATCACGCTGTCGGCTCTTTTGCGACGAAGCGACCAGCGCGGCATCCGCCTGCTTCATTTCCCGTTGCGTGAGGGTGGTGCAGGCCGCGAGCAGAAGGATGGTGGCCAGCACCGCGAGGCGGAGGGAGAGGATTTTCATTCGACATCATAGGGGCGCACCCACGCATTTATTCTCGATCTTTTCGCTCCTCGCGTCGATAATCCCAGCGATGCAGCGTGGCGGGCGGCACGCTTGAGCAATGGCGGTCGAGTCACGATGGGGGCAAGACTGCGGCCTATGCGCGCGCAAGGCGAGTCAGCCGGAGAGTGGCGGGGAAATAGAGCCGGAACTTCGTGCCCGCACCGGGCTGGCTCTCGACCTCGATCCAGCCGTAGGCAGGCTCCTGCGTGGTGGTGGATTCGGCGTTTTGTTTTTTCGTTTTCATTTTTGGGCTTTTCTCGGTGGTGAGAAAAAGCGGGCGGCCATGACGAGCACATCGTCCTCGGGCGCTTCGTGGCGCGAAAACCCGCGCCGGGCGGCGGCAATCTGAGCGAGCGCAGTCTCGCTGTCGGTCTCCGCTTCGAGGCCGCCCAGCACCGCTTCGACAGCCTCGATGCCGAGTTGCTCGCCCGCGGCGTTCCGTGTCTCCGTGAGGCCGTCGGTGAAGAGCAGCAGCCGGTCGCCCGGTTGAAAGAAGGTCTTCGTCACCTGGCACTGCGCGCCCATTTCCGGAAAGATGCCGATGAGCGGCGAGAGCGAGCCGAGGCGCTCGATCTCGCCGCGGCTGCGCCAGAGCAGCGCAGGCGGGTGCCCGGCGCCCGCGTAGGTCAGTTTGCCCCAGCGCAGATCGATTTCCACGCAGAGAAAAGTCGCGTAGATGCCGAGCCCCTCGAAATGCTCTGCCACAAACCGGTTCAGCGTATCCACGACCTCGCACGGATGATTTGCGATGGTGATTTCGTGCCGCACGAAACTATTGATGCGGCTGGCGAGGAATGCCGCCGGCAGGCCGTGCCCGGTGACATCGCACACGCAGAGAAAGAGCCGGTCGTCATCCGTCTTGACCGCCGTGCAGTAGTCGCCGCCGAGGACTTCGTGCTCCTCGTAATGAACGGCGAGGTCGATGCGTTCGTCATCCACACGTCCCGGCAGAAAACTGCGGTGAATCCGCTGCGCGAGGCACCAGTCGTCGGGACTGACGGCGGGCGGATGTTCGCAAAGGGGCCGGAGCGTGGAGGGTGCGGGAGCGAGTGTTGCGTTCATTGTCGGTTCAGGGTTTCCAGATTTCGGTGCCGAGGTAAAAAGCCTGCCATGCGAACCAGAAGACCATCACCACCGGGAGCGGCTGGCCTTGCGAATCGCGCACCTCGGGGCGGCGCTCGGCGTGGTGGAAAGTGACGCTCACCGGCGCGCCGCCGAGCTTGTCCCCGACCGCTTCGCCATCGGGCAATTTCTCCACGGGATACGCCTTCGCCTTGCCGTTCACGATAACGCCGAGCACCCAGGTCTTGTTCGGTAATTCCGTGCGCGTCTTCGGCACGGGGAACATCGTTTCCTCGCGGGCAAAGTATTCGGCGTAAGCGGCACCGTCGTAGTTGCGGCGGTGGCCGGTGTCGGTCGAGAGCACTTCGCCGGCGGGATACTTCGCCTTCCACGCTTTCCAGGTGAGGTGCTCGCTCGGCAGCCAGCGCAGCTTGGTTCCGGCATCGGGGCCGCTCACCGATTGCATCTTGAGCTGCGACCACAGGCTCTCGCGCTGGCGGTCATACATCAGCACGTCGCTTTGGAAGAGCAGGCCGGAGACGCCGAACGCGCGGACTTTTCCGCCGATGTCGCGGTCGAAGACCATGCCGGTGCCGCACAGCGGGCAATAAGTGACGGCGACCGCTTCGCCGCCGAGCGTGTCGTTCACGATCTCGTGCCACACGAGCACGCGCAGCGGATAGGCGCGCGTCGCCGCGCCGCGCGTGAGGCTCAGCACGATGTCGTCATCGCGCATGAAAGCAGCGGCACCGGGGCGGATGAATTTCGGCGCGTCGATGGAAGGGATGCCGTCGCGCGGCGGGCCGCCGCCGAGGATTTCGGCGATGGGAATCGTGGCGTTTGAGAGGTCGAAGCCGTTGCGTTGTTCGGCATTGGCGGGGAGCGGCGCGGCGAGCAGCAGAACGAGAGCGAGGACGGAGAAAGCAAGGCGCGTCATGCCTCATCCGAGCGGGACCGCGTGTCGTTTATTCCACGTCATAAATTCGCGCACGCATTGTCCAATGGAATAATCGCGCCGCTGCCGCGCTCGGATTGCCATGCTCTCCGTCATCCATTCCGAACCCGAATCCCGCACCGACGAAATCGTCGCGCGCACCTGCGTCATCATTCCCGAGCTGAATGAAGAAGCGGCCTTGCCGCGCGTGCTCCACGAACTGCGGGAACTTGGGCTCGAGCGTGTCCGCGTGGTGGACAACGGCAGCCGCGACCGCACCGCGCAGGTCGGCGCCGACGTGCTCAACGAACCACACCGCGGCTACGGCGAGGCATGCTGGTGCGGCATCGCGGACCTGACGGACTTCGATGACGACATCATCATCACCGGCGCGGCGAAATTCTCCACCGCGAGCGTGCAAAATGGCGCGCTGCGACTGAAGGAAAACGGAACGCCCAGCACGCTCACGAACTACGCGCTGCCGAATCTCGGCTTCGGCGTCGCGAGCGGCTTCGCAGCCAGCTTGCGCTATCGAGTGAACACCCCCGACATCGACGCGGCGGATGGCTTCTCCTTCAACTACGGCCCGCTGCGCGACGGCGAGAATTCCGGCGAAGGCGGCTTCGGCCAGGGACTCAGTGTGCAGTTTGTCACCTATGCTTTTGGCGATTACGGCCATCGAGTGGAAGTGAACGGCGTCGAAGTGCCGGGCGGGCGCAACAATATCGCGCCCGCCGTGGACTCGGCGTGGCACACCGTGAAAATCCGCTGGCGCAAAACCAGCGGGACCGGCATCAACTCCCCGGTCAAAGGCCACCTCATGGTGAGCGTGGACGACGAGGCGCTCTTCCGCGATCTGCCGCTCGATTTCGATCCCGAGCCGTCGGACACCTTCGCCTTCGCCGCGCGCACTGGAGGAAGCAGCGAGGAGCTGCTGCTCGACGACATGAGCGTGCAGCCCATCGGCCCCGAACGATACGAACGGACCTACGATGGCATGACTCTGGACCAGACCTCGCTTGGCGATGGTTCGGTCACGACAGCCACGGTCGGCGGCAGCGTCGGCGTCGATTCGGCCGGCGGACGAATCGGGTACCGGCTGAGCGAGAACAGCGCGCTCTTCAATCACACCACTTACGCGCTGCCCGTCGTCGGCGCCGCGGCCACGCAAGGGTTCGAGGCGACCTTCCTTTACTACATGGCCTCGACGTTCGAGTTTCCGGCGGACGGCTTCGCCTTCAATTTCGGCAACCTCGCTTCCACCAACGCGGGCGAAGAGGGCCTCACCGATGGCCTCGCCGTCGGATTTAATCTCTTCAACTTCAACGCCCACCGGGTGCTCGTCGATGGCGTGCTCGTCGCGGGTGGGCAGAACGCGGCGGACCCTTTGGTGGACGGCCAGTGGCACGCGGTGAAAATCCGGTGGGAGAAAACCGCGACCACCAGCGGCGCGCTCACGCTCATCGTCGATGGCGTGGTGCTCTTCGACGCGCTGCCCACACCCGGCTTCAACGCCAACGCCACGGATCGCTTCGTGTTCACGGCGCGCACGGGGGCCTACGCCGCAGATATCCTCATCGACGACGTGCTCGTGCGCCCGCTCTTCACCTCGCCCTTCCCGCTCGATCCGCTCACCTTCCGGCGCAGTTTCAACGCCGATCCGAACCTCGGCGTCTTCCCCACCGCTGGGGCTCCGTGCCCGGCCACAATCATCGTGTCGAATTCAGCACCGATCTCGTGAACTGGCAGCCGATCTTCAATCGCGCCGGGATCGACGGCTTCGATTTCCTGACCTCGATCGTGAGTTTCATCAGCTACCCAAAAGGCTTCTATCGCGTGATCCGGGAGTGATTTCGCCCACGCACGCGTGAGCGTCGAGCGCTGCATCGTGGCCCGGGATGACGGCACCGGCTGCCTGGCGGGCATCGCTTTCAACAGCGGCCCCCTCACCGCGCGTCGGCCCGAGTCTCATCAGCAGCAACGAAAGCGTCGAAACGCAAGCCCCCATCGACCCGCTCGTCGGCACGCCCCGTTCATCTGGGAAGCAGTCGTGGTTTATTGCCATTCCACCTTGAGTGGCAGGCGTGCGTTCGAGGTCAGGCGGGCACCTGCGCCAGGTAATCCAATACTTCGCGGCACTGCGGGTCGCCGAGCACGGCATCGCAGCACGCACTCTCGACCACTTCTCCGGCGCCGTCGCGCACGCAGACGCAGGCGATCCAGTCGGTGATCCGGCGGGCCTGGGCGACATTGTGGGTGACGATGACAATGGTGTGGACCGCCTTGAGGCGCAGGATGAGCTCTTCGATGGCCTGGGTGGAACGCGGGTCGAGGGCGCTGGTCGGCTCGTCCATCAAGATAACCTCGGGCCGGACGGCAAGCACTCGAGCGAGGCAGAGGCGTTGCTGTTGGCCGACGGACAGCGCGGATGCCGGAGTGCGCAGGCGGTCCTTCACCTCGTCCCAGAGCGCCGCTTCCCGCAGCGCGTGTTCGGTCAGCGCTGGCCGTTCGCTGCGAGGAAGATGGCGCAGGCGTTTCGCGCCGAAGAGCACGTTCTCCTCGATGCTCGTCGGGAACACGACGGGCTGCTGGAAGAGCATGCCGACGCGGGCTCTCAGCGCATTCGGGTCGGTGCCGGAGGCGTAGATCGAAGCGCCGTGCAGCGTGACTTCACCGGACACGCGCAATCCCGGGATCAAGTCGTTGAGACGGTTGAGCGATCTGAGAAGCGTGGTCTTCCCGGCACCCGAAGGACCAATGAGACCGAAGACCTGAGAGCGGTGCACGGCCAGGGATACGTCACGCAAGATCGGACGCCCCGCGGCGTGGACGGAAAGGCCGATCGCCTCGATCAGCGGTGCGCGGGTGGATGGCTCCGGATTCGGACAGCACTCAGCCATGGGCCTCCTCATGTTGTTTCAATCGCCCGGGCAAGGCGAGCAAACTGAGGGAGAAAACCAGTCCGAGCAGGACGAGCGCCGCCCCCCAGAGCCTGGTGCCCACGGCCGGATCGAAGGAATCCTGCGCGAGGATGAAGATATGATAAGGCAGGCTGAGGACCGGGCTGTCGCGGATCGCTGTGGGGAAGGTCGCGCCGGCGAAGATCGTTGCGGTAAACATGATCGGGGCGGTTTCTCCGGCGGCGCGCGCGAGGCCGAGCAGCGTGCCGGTGATCAAACCGCCGCGCGCTTGCGGCAGCAGAACGGCCCAGACGATTTGCGCGCGGTTGAGCCCCGCTGCCGCGGCTGCTTCCACATACCTCGCGGGGATCGCGCGCAACCGCTCGATGAGTGCCAGGGTCACCGTGGGGAGCATTGACAACGCCAGCACGAGGCCTCCGGCCAGCCATGATTTGCCCCAGCCAAGCCACTGCACAAAGAGGATGAAACCGAACAGCCCGAAGAGGACGCTCGGCAACCCATTCATCGCGTACAGCGCGGTGCGCAGCCACGATCGGCGGCGTTCGCCCGTCAACCAGACGCGTTCCAGCAACGCGATGCCCACGGCCAAAGGCGTGCAGGCGGCACAGGCGGTGACCAGGAGGATCAGCGTGCCAACGAGATTCCAGAATATCCCTCCGGCGGCACCGACCAGGCGGATCTGCCCGGTGAAGAAGGACCAACTCAACGCGGGCGCACCCCGCGCCGCGATCACGGCGACCAACCCCACCAGCAGGCCAACCGAGATCAGCGCGCAGCATCCGGCGACGATCGCCACCCCGACGTCGGTGAGTTTACGCATCCGACCTCCTCCCGAATGCCGCACCGAACAGCGCCAGAGCACCGGTCAGCGCGAGAAGAATCAGGCCGAGCCCGACGATCGCCGCCCAGTGCACGGGATCGCTCCAGGCGATATGCGTCTCGGCGCCGCCGAGCTTGGTCGTGAGCATCTGTCCGGATTCCAGCAACGGGCGGAGCGAATACCAAGGCGAGGGCAGGTTGTTGTCCTGGCGACCGACGACGAGAAACACCGCGACGGTCTCGCCGAGCGCGCGCCCGGTCGCGAGCAGGAGCGCGGCACCGAGGCCGCGACGGGCCTGCGGCAGGACGACATGCAAGATCGATTCGGCGCGGAGGAGCCCGAGGGCACGTGCCGCACGGCGCTGCGCGGCCGGCACGGCGCGGAGGGCGTCGTCACCGAGCGTGACGATGGTGGGAAGGATCATCACGGCCAGCAACACGCCCGCGGTGAGGAGCGTGTCGCCGCTGAGAGGATCGAAGCGGGCGAAGCGCTCGTAGACCCAGTCGCGAAGCAGGAGAATGCCGAGCAACCCGTAAACCACGGAGGGGATTCCCGCGAGGAGTTCAATCAGAGTCTTCACCGGCATCCGGGCACGGGGCGGGAGGTATTCCGCCGTGAAAACGGCCGCACCGAGACCGATCGGTGCGGCGAGAAAGAGCGCCACGAGGGAGACAACCACACTGCCGTAGATCATGGGTAGCGCCCCGAACTGATGCTGGCGAAAGAACCATCTTCCCCCGGTAAGATAGCCGATGCCTTCCGCCTGCCACACCGGCCCGCTCTGCCACGTGAAGATCCCCAGCATCAGCCCCAGGGCTCCCAGAGCGAGCAGACTGAGGAACCAGCTCAGCGCGCGAGTCATGCCGTCACTTGAGATCTTTGAGCCGCAAGTAGCCGTGCTTCCTAACCAGTTCCTGGCCGCGTTCGCCGAGGATGAAATCGACAAAAATCTTCGCGATCCCCTCCGGCTCGCCGCGGGTGAGCAGGAAAAGGGGACGGCTGAGCGGATACTTCCGGGTCGCGATGTTCGCGTTCGTCGGCTCGATCACCGTGCCGGCATCGAGTTTCAATCCGAGTGCAAAGACCTTCTGCCCATCCGCCCAAGAGGCCGAGAGCTGGGAGAGCGCACCGCGCGTCGATGCGACTTTGTTGCGGGTCTCCTCGTTCCCTCCGACTTCCGGGAAATTCACTTGCGGCGCGGCCTTCGCGTTGCCGTAGAGCCAGTGGACGAAGACCTCCCAGGTGCCTCGCCCCGGTTCCTTGTTGAAAAACGCGATCCGCTGCGACTTCCCGCCGAGGGCTTCCCAATTCGTAATCCGGCCCTCGTAGATGTCCTTCATCTGCTGCCGGGTCACCGCTTTCACCCCGCCCTCCCACACGTCTCTCGAAACAATCAAGGCCACCGCATCCTCGCCGATCTGGATTTTGTGAAATCGAACCGCAGGATACTTCGCGCGGTCGTCGTCGCTGACATGCTTGGACGCCATCCCGATCTGGACGAGCCCGTCCCCCAACATCGAAATCCCGCCCGCGCTGCCCCCTTGCGTATCCACCTGAATATCCAGCTTCTGTTCCGCGCGCAGGATTTCCGCGGCTTCCGCCACCGGCAGATTCACCGTGGTCGAGCCGTTGATTCTCAGGGTCTCCGCGCCGGCGAGGAGCGGAGCGGCGAAGAGCGCGAGGAGCCAAATGGAGGATCTCATGGGCCGGATGTACGTCGGGTGTGTATGCTCCGCGAGGCATATTCGGCAGGCGGGGCGGCGGCAAACATAATCTGGGCTCAATCCGGCAACCGATCGAACCGGAACGTGCAGCAGCCGAAATCGAGCGTCGGCTGCTCCCGGGGGAGGCGCTTGCGGAACGCGTCGGAAATCGAGTACTCGCGCCGCGTGCCGTCGGGTTCGACATCCACGATGCCCGCCTCGCGGAGGATGCGGAGATGTTTGGAAGTGTTGTACTGCGAGATATGGAGAGCCGCGGCGAGCTGATTGACCCCGCAAGGCTCCACCAACAGCGCCTTGACCAGGCGCAGGCGGGAACGGTCCGCGAGGGCCTTGAGGATCTCGGTGCAGTCCGCTTTCGGCATGGGCGGGAGTATGGACTGCGGCGGGGTTGGCGAGGAAGGAAAATGCGTTGCCTTTTATATGCCGCCATGGGCATATATGCGGAGACACGGGCAGCGGGACTCGTTGATCCCCAACGAGACCCTGCTTAAACACCACGCAAACTTCCGCCACCATTCCTCATGTCTTTCCGCACCGGTCCCGCCTTGCTTCTCTCGCTGCTCCTGCTGGCAGCAGCCCCCGCGTTCGCCGGTATCGGAATCATCTCTCCGGAAGCCGCGAAGAAGCTCATCGAGGGGCCGGACGCCGGCAAGCGACCGGTCGTCCTCGACACACGCGGCGGCTATAAGGACTACTTCCGCAGCCACATCCCCGGGGCGCAGCATCTCAATTTCGACACCTTGCGCGGAACGGACCATGCCATTCCCGTGCAGTACCTTCCCGACGACATCACGCGGCAGCTTCTGCTTCGCGCCGGGGCCAACAAGAACCGCACGCACCTGGTCTATGCGACGGGCGAGGCGCTTCCGAACGACGAGATCCTCAGCGCGACCATGGTCGCCTATATCCTGGAAAAGTCCGGGATCGAAGACATCAGGATCGTGGACGGAGGATTGGCCGGTTGGAAGGCGGCAGGCTTTGCGTCTTCGCAGGAGTACTTCTCGAACCCGCCGGGCGATCTCCCCGACAAGGGAAATCCGGGAGTGGCGTTGACGATAGATGACGTGCTGCGGCTCAAAGACAAGCCGGGCAGCGTGCTGGTCGATGCGCGCCCGATCAACGAGTATCAAGGAAAGGATGATATCTGGCTGCGCAAAGGTCACATCCCCGGCGCGATCAGCTTCCATTGGGCAAAGTTGATGGAGAAAGAGAACACCCATCAGTTCAAACCCTTCCCGCAGGTGAAGGCCGAACTGGAAGCGGCGGGCATCACGCCGGACAAGGAAATCCTCGCGTACTGCGGCACGTCCCGCGAAGGGAGCCTGCTGCGCTTCTATCTCAAACATGTGGCCGGCTATCCGAACGTGCGGCTCTACGAGGGGGCTTGGAAGGAGTACGTCTGGGTGAAGAACCAGTCGCTCCCGGCCGAGACCGCGGCTCCGTAGCGCGGCAAATTGGTAAAGCGCAGAGGACAGCCTAACTCAAGAAAACAGGGCTTCACTCAGTGTTGATGGCATGAGATTTTCCTGGAGAAAGGTGCTCACCACCGTCACGTGGCGCGCCATCGAAGCCCCCATATAAACCCGGCAAAGCATCGCGCACAGCCCCCGCAACTTCGTTCTGCCACGCAGGGGCGTGATTCGAAGTGGGCGGCGATCCGTTCTGCTGTGGACGGGGGCGGTGACCCCGTTCTGCGCTCCCCGGCATGATCCACGCGCCGCGCGCACCGGGCTGACCCAGCCCGGCTGCAACAGAGGACTCGCTCTCCCACTGTTCATCGCGGCCCATGCCGCGGCCGAAACCCCGAAAGAAAAGTAAAATCAATCTTCCAGCGTGGGCTCCGATCAGGAAGATCCCCCATCCGATCAGAAGTTCACAACAACGGAATCCAGGGGGCCTTGCAACTCAGCAGAATGGCGCAGCCTGAGGCATCGACAACGCGATGCCCTCCAGGGGCGCAGGCCCCCGGTGTGGCGGGCACCGTCCGGCGACGCACGGAGTCCGCTGCTTCGCCGCTCATTCGGTTCTCTGCTGTAGACGAGGGCGGTGACTCCGTTCTGCTCCCCGGCATGATCCACGCGCCGCGCGCACCGGGCTGACCCAGCCCGGCTACAGCAGAATTTTCCTTGCAGTCCTTGTCAAACAAGCATACCGAACATATGAACGGTATCCGCATGAACCTCACGAACCGACAAACCGAGATCCTCGCCTTCCTGCGCGATTGCGTGGAGGAACGGGGCAGCGCGCCCTCGCTGCGGGAGATCATGGCCCGGTTCGGGTTCACCTCCCCCGCCACGGTCTCGAGCCACCTCGATCTGCTCGAAAAAAAGGGGGCCATCCGCCGCACACCCGGCCGCTCCCGCAACATCCTGCTGCCCGACCTCGCGCATCGCCCGCGCACCCTTTCCATCCCCCTCTACGGGATGATCCCGGCGGGGATGCCGGACGGACAGGAACAACAATCCGACCGCTGCATCACGGTCGATCCCGACACGATTGCGCTGCCCCGGAACGCCCGGACCTTCGCGCTCGAGGTGCGCGGGGATTCGATGACCGGCGCCGGCATCCTGGACCGCGACGTCGTCATCCTGGAACTGGCCGAACCCCGCAACCGCGACATCGTGGCCGCCCTGATCGACGGGGACGTCACCCTCAAACGGTATCTCGTCCAGCGCGGTCACCCGTTTTTGCGGGCCGAGAATCCCAAGTATCCCGACCTGATCCCGGCCCGGGAACTGGTCATCCAGGGCGTGTTCCGCGCCCTCATCCGGATCAACCGCAGCCGGTCATGAGGAGAGCCCGTCATGATCGTCCATCTCGACGCCGATGCGTTCTTCGCGAGCGTTGAACAAGCCGCCGACCCCCGGCTCCGGGGACGACCTGTGGCAGTGGGCGGAGCGAAGCGGGGCGTCGTTGCGTCCGCCAGCTACGAGGCCCGGAAACTCGGGATCCACACCACCATGCCCACCGCGCGGGCGCGGAAGATTTGCCCGCATCTGGTCCTCCTTCCGGGCGATTTTGACAAATACGAGCGGTTCAGCCGGTTGATGTTTTCCTACGCCTACGACCACACGCCCGTGGTCGAGGTGGCCTCCATCGACGAGGGATATTTCGATCTCGCAGGCAACCGGAAACGGCCTGCGCTGGAAATCGCGCGCACCATCCGTCACGCGATTGCGCAGACCCTCAAAATCCCGGTCTCCGAAGGGGTCGCCAGCAACAAGCTGGTCGCCGCCATCGCCTCGAAGCTCAAGAAACCCTCCGCGTTCGAGGAGGTGCCGCCGGGGTACGAGCGCGAGTTTCTCGACCCGCTCGACAACCGCTGGCTGCCGGGGGTCGGTCCCAGGCTCGCCGGGATCCTCAACCAGGCCGGCCTCGCCCGGATCGGGCAGATCGCCCGCATCGAGCCGCGCCAGCTCGCGCTCTTTACGGGCAACCAGGCGCGATCGCTCTGGGAATTCGCGCGCGGGATCGACGAGCGCCCCGTCATCCCCGATCCGCCCGCCGCCAAATCATATTCCGAACAGGAAACATTCGAGTCCGACATCACCGACGAGGATTGGGTCCTCGCCAAACTCCGCTCCCTCGCCGACCGCCTCCTCGCCAAGATCCGCGCGGATCGTAAAACCGTCCGGACCGTCGAAGTCCGCCTGCGCTACAACGATTTCGACGAGTGCCGCCGCTCGGAGAGCCTCCACGAGCCGACCGATCTCGAGCACGATCTCTATCCCGTGCTCCACCGCCTCATGAGCCGGGCCTGGGAACGCCGGGTGTCGCTCCGGCTCGTCTCGGTGAAACTCTCGGGCATCTACGACGGCATCTTCCAGGCCGGGCTCCCGCTGCTCGATGCCGGACCCGACCCCGCCCAGCGCCGGCGCCTCTCGGTCGTGATCGACGGATTGCGCGCCCGGCACGGGTCCGACGCCTGCATGCGCGGACACGATCTCTTTCTCCAGACCTACGCCGCTGCGAAAGCATCCGCGCCCCGGACCCCTCAGATCCTCACTCCCTCCCCCAAACCAACCGAGTGGGTCCCGCTCAACTTCAAGAGCGGCTATTCGTTCCTCGACAGCCTGCTCAAGCCGCAGGACATCGTCCGCCTCGCCGCCGAACGCGGGCACCGGGCCGTGGCCATCACCGATCCCAACCTGCACGGCGCCGTGGAATTTTTCCTCGCTGCGAAAGCGGCCGGCATCCGCGCGATCATCGGCGCGACGCTGAACGTCGACGGCTCGCCGCTCTGCGCGTATGTCCAAACCACGACGGGCTACCAAAACCTCTGCGCCCTGCTCTCGCTCCCGCCGCAGATCCCGCGTGATGCGTTCGCGGATCGCCGCGAGGGGTTGATCGTCCGTCCGGCCGCGCATCAACCCGCGATCCGCTACGCCCATCCCCGCGACCGGGCGATGTACCGGGTGCTCGCCTCCATCCGCACGCTCACCCTGCTCGACGAACGCTCGCCTGACAAACCGACCACCCCCTTCCACTACCCGGCAACCCCCGCGGCGTTCGATGCCCGCGACAGCCTCGCCCTCGCCGATGCGTGCGAGTTCGCGTTCGAACTGGGCGGGCTCCGGTTCCCACGGTTCCATTCGCCGGACGGGAGTTCCCCCCCGGCCTTTCTCCGGCGGCTCGCGCTCGAAGGCGCGCGCCGGCGCTACGGCATCCCCTCCCCGCGCGTGCTCGCCCAGATCGACGAGGAACTCGGGATCATCGCCCAGGTCGGTTATGAGGAATATTTCCTGCTCACCTGGGACCTGCTCTGGAACGACTGTCACCCGCAGGGGATCGGATGGATCACGCGCGGCAGCGCCGCCGACTCGCTGGTCTGCTATTGCCTCGGCATCTCCGATGTCTGCCCCATCCGGTTCGATCTCTATTTCCGGCGCTTCCTGAACCCCGACCGCATGGCGCTGCACAAGCTGCCGGATATCGACATCGATTTCGCCCACGACCGGAAGGACGACGTCATCGATCTCGTCTTCAAAAAGTTCGGCGCCCACGCCGCCGTCGTCGGCGGGTTCAACACGTTCCAGGGCCGGAGCGCATTTGCCGACATCGCCAAGGTCATGGGCGTGTCGGAATTCCAGATCCGGCGCATGACCGAACACATGCCATGGGCCGGCGCGCGCGACCTCGAGAAATCCGTGACGGACAGCCAGGAATGCCGGGACGCCACGTGGGAGGAGGATCCCTACCGGACCGCGCTCCGGCTCGCCCGTCACCTGGACGGCATGCCGCGTCATCCGAAGATGCACCCGTGCGGCATGGTCCTCTCCCGCGAACCGATCACCGCGCTCACGCCGCTCTTCACCGCGCACAAGGGATACCCCACCGCCCACTTCGACATGGACTCGGTCGAGGCAATCGGGCTCGTCAAGATGGACCTGCTCGCCCAGGGCGGGCTCGCCGTGATGCGTGACACGCTCGCGCTGCTCGCCGGGCGCGGCCTCGCGGTCGATCTGAAAGCGCTCGGGCCGTGGGATGATCCCGCGATCTGGGAGATGATCGCGTCGGGCGGCGCGCGCGGGGTCCATCACATCGAGAGCCCGGCCATGCTGACCCTTTCGAAAATGGTCGGCGCCCACAATATCGACGACCTCATCGCCATCGTCTCGGTCATCCGCCCGGGCGCGGCCAACAACCTCAAAAAGGAACAGTTCGCCCGGCGTGCGCAGGGCCTCGAACCGGTCGATTGCACCCATCCGAGTTTGGAACCGGTGCTGCGCTCCACCTACGGCGTGGTGGCTTACGAGGAACATATCCTCCAGATCTGCGAGGCGTTTGCCGGACTCCCCGCCGGCCGCGCCGACATCCTCCGGCGCGCCCTCGTCAAATGCCGCGAGGAAACCATCATCGAGATCGGTAGGGAATTCGTCGCGAACGCCAAGGCCCGCGGACGGACGCGCGAAGAAATCAAAGCCGTGTGGACCCTCGTCGCCGGGTTTCAGGGATACGCCTTCTGCCGGGCGCACTCGACCGCCTATGGCGTGGAAGCGTACGAGGCCGCCCATCTCAAGCGCTATCACCCCGTCGAGTTCCTCGCCTGCGTGCTCACCCACGGGAAAGGGTTCTATAACAAGCTGGTCTACTCCATCGAATGCCGGAGACTCGGCATCGGGCTTCTCTCCCCCGATGTGAATGTCTCCGCCCGCGATGCATTCCGCCCCGAAGATGGCAGCATCCGCGTCCCGCTCGGCCAACTCCACGGACTCACCCGGCGCACCCTCGATCACTGGGAGGATGAGAAGCCCTTCGCCTCGCTCCGCGATTTTGTCCTCACCTGCCATCCCTCCGCCGACGAGATGAACGCCCTGATCCGGGTCGGTGCGTTCGACCGCTTCGGTGAGAGCCGGACCTCGCAGTTCTGGCACTACCGCGAACTGGCACAATGGCGGGGAATGTCCGCCCGGCTTCCCGTTCTGCAGGGTGCGGTTCCTGACGCACCCGGGATGCCGGCAAGGCGTCCCGCCCCGGACCATGCCGCGCGCCGACAACATCGCCGTCATCCACTGCCGGAAACACAGGTGCGCGGGGACGCGCACTCGAACCCCTCTCGAGAGGTGCGCGGGGACGCGCACCCTCCAGCCATTGAGGACGCGCACTCGAACCCCTCTCGAGAGGTGCGCGGGGACGCGCACCCTCCAGCCATTGGGGACGCGCACTCGAACCCCTCTCGAGAGGTGCGCGGGGACGCGCACCCTCCAGCCATTGGGGACGCGCACCCTCCAGCCATTGAGTTTGTCCCCGCGGAATCTGTATCCCGGCCCCTCTATCTCCCGCAGGAACTCCCACTGCTCGCGGTTGCCGAACAACCGCCCGATCCCCCCGCCGTCCCGCTCTCCGAACCCTCCCGGCTCGAACGGCTCCGGGCCGAACAGGAACTGCTCGGGTTCACCGCAAGCGGACACCCGCTCGACCTGTATCCGGACGTGGCATGGGACACGTATTGCCCCATCGCCCGGCTCGCGCAATTCCCCGACACCACGGTCACCGCCGCCGGGCTCATCATCGAAACCCGAATCCACCGCCAGGCCGACGGACGCAACATGAAGTTCCTCTCGATCTGCGATCCCACCGGGATCCTTGAATGCGAATTGTTCGCGGATGCCTACCGGCGGTTCGCCGTCGAGACCGTACGGCATGCGGTCGTGGAAGTGACCGGAATCGTCACCCCGTTCGAGAGCGGGAAGGGATTTACCCTGCACGTGCAACGTCTTGGAAAAGCCCGGTTCAGACCCCTGTAAACCGACCCAAACGCCCCCCTTGCAGCCTGCCCGGGAACCGCGGTAGAATGGATGGATACGTTATGGAAGTCGTCGCCCGCGTGAGCAAGGTCTGGAGAAAACGCATGTTGATGCTCACCCTGTTCGGGTTGGCGGGAGGCGGATGGTTTTTCTACGACGGGTTTGTCGGTTATCCGAAGCAGATCGTCCGCGCCAAGGAGTTCCAGCAGTTCGAACTCGAAGGTCGCGTCGCCGAATGGCCGGCCCATGCCGCGTCGAAGGGATGGCGGACTGACAACCCCGGGGAGCCGAAAACGGCGAAGGATCTGGACACCCAAAAACAGTGCGGGATGTTGGGTGTGTTGCTCTCGCTGAGCCTGGCAGGATACTGGTTTTGGTCGGAACAGCGCTGCATCCGGTTGGACGGCGAAGTCATCACCGCCCCGACCGGGACCCAGGTCCAACTCTCGGAGATCACCGAAGTGGACCGTCGCAAGTGGGACGGCAAAGGCATCGCCATCGCCCTGTATGAACGCGATGGGGAACGACGCAAATTGATTATCGACGATTACAAGTACGAAGGGGCGGTTCAAATCCTCGAGGAGGTCGAGCGCCGGCTGGGCACGCCGGGTCAGACCGCCTAGATGGACGACCCCGAGGAACGCCCGGCACCCGCCGGATCCCTGGTGCGAAGGCTGCTCGGCCTCGCGTGGGGATATCGCGGGGGGTGCCTGAAGGTCCTCGCCATCCAACTCTGCATCCTGACGTTCGGGATCGCCGGACTCGGATTTACCGGCGTCGGAATCGACTTTCTGCAGTCGGTGCTTGTTCCCGGCTCGAAAGCGCCCCGCTGGCCCTTTGGACTCCATCCGCCGGAAGGAACCGAACCCTTCCGCATCATGGTGTGGATCGCCGCGGGGGTCTTTCTCATCGCACTGGTTCGCGCCGCGCTCACCTCGCTCGATACCGTCTGGATGGCAGAACTCGTCCAGGGCCGGATCGTGCCCGACCTGCGCGCGCGGGTGCATGACAAACTCCAGCGGCTCAGCTTCCGTTTCTTCGACGCCAATGCCACCGGATCGATCATCAACCGGGTCACCGGCGACGTGCAACAGGTGCGGATGTTCGTGGACGGGGTGGTGATGCAGGGGATCCTGATGGCGCTCTCGCTCGGGATCTATCTCGTCTACATGCTCAGCATCCACCCGGGCCTCACGCTGGCGTGCCTCGCGCCGACGCCCGCCATCTGGTTCCTCTCACGCCGGTTCTCCCGCACAGTCCGCCCGGCGTATCGTCGCAACCGGACGCTGGTCGACAAACTGGTCCTGGCGCTCGCCGAGAATATCCAGGGCCAGGCGGTCATCAAGGGCTTCGCCCTCCAGGACGAGGAGATCCGCCGGTTCGCCCTCGCCAACGACGAGGTGCGCGACCAGCAGAAATGGGTGTTTGCGCGGGTCAGCGTGTTCACCCCCCTCATCGGACTGCTCAGCCAGTCGAGTCTCGCCATTCTGCTCGCCTACGGCGGGTGGCTGGTGATCCACGGTGACATCCCGCTCGGGACCGGCCTGGTCGTGTTCGCCGGTATTCTCCAGCAGTTCTCGGGACAGGTGGCCAACATCGCCAGCATCGCCGACAGTCTGCAACAAAGCCTCACGGCCGCCAGCCGGGTGTTCGAGATCCTCGACGCCCCCGTCGAGATCCGCAATCCGCCCACGCCCGTGCCGCTCGGGCGGGCCCGGGGTGAGGTGGCATTCGAGGGGGTCGGGTTCGGCTACGACGGTTCGCCGAGCGTGCTCGCCGACGTGTCGTTCCGGGTCGAACCGGGCACCTGCATCGCCATCGTGGGGGCGACCGGGGCGGGCAAGAGCGCGCTGCTGAGTCTCATCCCGCGATTCTACGATCCGTTGCGGGGCACCGTGCGGATCGACGGACGGGATGTGCGCGAGTACGCGGTCGACGATCTTCGCCGAAACATCGGCCTGGTGTTTCAGGAGAGCTTTCTGTTCCGGGCCACCATCGCCGCCAACATCGCGTTTGGAAATCCGGACGCGACCCAGGAACGGATCGAACGGGCGGCGTGCACCGCGGCAGCGCACGAATTCATCCGCACGCTGCCCAAGGGGTACCAGACGCTCCTTGGGGAGGGCGGGTCGGATCTCTCGGGCGGACAGCGGCAACGCCTCGCCATCGCCCGGGCACTGCTGCTGGAGCCGCCGATTCTGATCCTCGACGACCCGACCGCAGCGATTGACCCGGAGACCGAGGGGGAGATTCTCGATGCGATGGAGCACGCGATGCGCGGACGCACGACCTTCGTCGTTGCCCATCGGCTGAGCACCCTGCGTCGGGCCGACCGGATTCTTTTGCTCGACCGCGGGCGGATCGCCGAGGAAGGCACCCACCGCGAGCTGATGGATCGCACGGACGGGCTCTACCGCCGCACGGCGATCCTGCAGATGGCCGACAAGGAAAGCTGCAGACTGCTGGAGGTCGGCGATCCGGAGGCGACCCCATGAAACACAGTGCCGGCAGCGATGGGGCCCCACGGCGCGACGACGACGAGCCCGACATGCGCCCGCTCGACTTCGGGCTGCTCCGTCGGATGTTCACCTACGCCCGCCCCTACCGGGGCTCGATGTACACGCTCTTCGGGCTCGTGGTGCTGAGATCGATGCAACTCCCGGTGATGGCGTGGATCCTGGGCCGGGTGATCAACGGAGCCATCGCCCATAGCGATCCGCGCGGCACGTTTCTCGGCGCACTCGGCTACCTCGGCTTCGCCTGCTTCACGCAGTTCACTTTCCATTACCGACAGAAACTCGCCCTCGAGTTTGGCGAATCGGTCCTGCACGACCTGCGGCAGCATCTGTTCACGCACCTCCAGACACTCACACTCGGCTATTTCCAGAAGACCCGCCTGGGCCGCATCCTGAGCCGGGTCACCTCCGACCTCGACTCCGTCCGGACCGGCGTGCAGAACGTGCTGTTCGTCAGCACTGTCCAGATCGGCCAGATGCTCGGGGCCGGTGTGTTCATGTTCGCCTGCGACCCCGTGCTGTTCAGCGTGCTGCTCGGCATCGCACCTGTGGTCTGGGCGCTCAACCGGCATTTCCGGAAAAAACTCAGCAAAGCTTACCGGGACGCGCAGGAAAGTTTCAGCCGGGTCACGGCCACCATTGCCGAATCCGTCGGCGGAATCCGGCTCATCCAGGGGTATGTCCGCCAGGATGTGAACTCCGGGTTCTTCCGGGCTCTGGTGGCCGACCACTCGAAGTACAACCTGGGTGCGGCCCGCACGTCGGCGGTGTTCATTCCGCTGCTGGAACTCAACAGCCAGTTCTTCACCGCCACCGTGCTGCTGCTCGGAGGGTATCGCGCGCTCAACCCCCAGATCGCCATGCCACTGGGCGATCTCATCCAGTTTTTCTTCCTCGCCAACCTCTTCTTCGAACCGATCAAGAGCCTCGCGAACCAATACAACCACGCGCTCACCGCCATGGCGGGCGCCGAGCGGGTGTTCCGATTGCTCGACACCCAACCCGAATGGAGCGACCCGGCGGATGCCGTCGATCTCCCCCCGGTGCGCGGCCACGTGGCGTTTGACCAGGTCGGGTTCGAATATGTCCCCGGCAGGCCGGTGCTGCACGGGGTCTCGTTCGAGGCCGCCCCGGGCACCACCGTGGCCCTGGTCGGGCACACCGGGAGCGGGAAAAGCACGATCATCAACTTGATCGCCAAGTTCCACCTCGCCACTTCCGGCCACGTGCGGATTGACGGATACGATCTCCGGGAAGTCCGCACGCCGTCGGTCAACCGCCAGATGGGCCTGGTGCTGCAACAGAACTTTCTGTTCACGGGAAGCGTGCGCGATAATATCCGGCTCGGCAAACCCGGCGCTTCGGATGACGAAGTCTCGGAGGCCGCACGCCGGCTCGGCGCGCTCGATCTATTCGAGGCGCTGCCCGACGGTCTGGGTACCAGGGTTGGCGAACGCGGGGCCGGGTTGTCGCTCGGCCAACGGCAGCTGGTTTGTTTCGCCCGCGCATTGCTCGCCGATCCCCGCATCCTGATCCTCGACGAGGCCACCAGCTCGATCGACACGGTGACCGAGGTTCGGACGCAGGAGGCGTTGAGCAGGCTGGTGGCAGGGCGGACCAGCGTCATCGTGGCACACCGGCTCAGCACCATCACGCACGCCGATCTCGTGCTGGTGATGGAGGGGGGGCACATCATCGAGCGCGGCACGCATGCCTCCCTGCTTGCGATGGACGGGACCTACGCGAAGCTCTATCGGGAATTCGCCCGGGCCACCACCGCGTAACCGTTGCCACCCGGCGTGCGTGGAGCGCATGGCTCCGTCAAGGGCGGGCAGGTTGCTCCCGTATTCACAGCGCGGTCCGCCCTGCATTCACCCCGCGCGATCCATGCCTCCCGTGGGCAACGATGAACCCTTGCCCTCTCGGCGCCAGGCGCCACGTGCACCCGGGCAGTTGCACCGGGAGCGCTTCCAGCGCATGGTCCGGCGCG
>Ga0163154_10002081_pt1 | contig 29805 bp, 26 predicted proteins | sample OliLakLV19MP9P1_FD_148649 | JGI IMG/M metagenome (GOLD analysis project Ga0163154, IMG submission 148649) | Freshwater microbial mat bacterial communities from Lake Vanda, McMurdo Dry Valleys, Antarctica - Oligotrophic Lake LV.19.MP9.P1 | ecosystem: Environmental > Aquatic > Freshwater > Lake >... | reverse complement strand
GCTCTCAATTTGGTCAAACAAGAAAAGTCTACTCGTTCCAGCGTCAAAACCAAACGCCTCCGAGCCGGATGGGACAATGCTTATCTTTGGAAGATTTTGTCAGCTTGATTTTCATGCAATCGCCCTAGCTGCGATAGCCTTGTCCACGATGGATATGAAGCGATGATATAATCGGAACAAATGGGGGAGTGTGGACGATGGCAGCGAATCCAAACGTCGAGGACAAGCATTACACAGTCGAAGAATACTTCGAAATGGAACGTGAAAGTGAAGATAAGCATGAGTATGTCGACGGCAAGATTTACATGATGCCGGGCGTCAGGGAAGAACATGACATCATTTTCGGGAATGCGTATACAAGTTTATGGACGCAAACACGCAAGCGCGGTTGTCGCGTTTACTCTGGCGACATGCGCGTTCGCATCAATGACACGCGCTATGTGTACCCTGATTTGACAATTGTTTGCGGAAAACCAGAATTTATACAATGGCAAGGCGTAGACGTAATCACCAATCCCATCATCGTCGTAGAAATTCTGTCCCCTTCGACCGAAGCCTATGATCGCGGCAAGAAGTTTGATTTATACACACAGATCGAGACGCTGCAAGCATACGTCTTGATCGCCCAAGATCAGCCCGGCATCGAACATTACGTCCGCCAACCGAACGGCAAATGGCTGTACGACCGCGCGCGCGGTCGTACAGCGATGCTTGAACTGCCGTCCATCGGCTGCACGCTGGCGCTGGCAGAGGTATATAGCGATGTCCCCTTCATGGACGATGGTATAATCAACACGGATGTTCAAGCACCGTAATCGGGGGCATGATAATCGTTCTGCGTCAGAACGAAAGTTGGACGGTCAAGGAATATCTCGCGTTCATGCGCGAGAGCGAATACAAATATGATTACATCGACGGTCAAATTTACATGATGGCAGGCGGTAGACCCGCCCACAATCAGATCAGTGCCAATGTGGGAATTACACTTGGCGGACAGTTACAACAAAACCCGTGTATCATCTACAGCTCGGATCAAGCCGTGCGCGCCGCCAAAGATCGTTATTTTTACCCCGATCTCACGATTATCTGTGGCGATCCGCAGTTCGATCCGCTCGATGAAAATGTCCTCATCAATCCGACGCTGCTGGTTGAAGTCCTGTCACCATCGACGGAAAGCTATGATCGCGGCGAAAAAGCCGCTGTATACCGCCAGATTCCCAGTCTGCAACATTACATTTTCGTGACGCCGTATGCGGCACACATCGAAGTCTACGCCCGTCAAGCGAATGGAAAATGGGAAGTGTCCGATGTCGATGGACTGGACGCCGCCTTTGCCCCCCCCGCTATCGGCGACACGCTGACGCTGGCGGACGTGTACAACAAAGTGACGTTCGATCCCGCCGACCTGCCACGTCCGGTCAAACCCCTTCCGCGCACAGCGGTCGAATCCATACCGCCCATAAAAGCAGATTAATCGGACGCATGATCGGCTCCATGTGCAGTGAAGGCGCGCGCCCTCACCCGCACAGCGGCAGAATCACATACTGCGTCCGCTCCAAACACGTAAAATCGCGCAGATAGCGATGGTCGGGCAGCCACGCGCGCACGACATCCGGGTTGGTCGCCACCTGCCAGATGATCAGCGCGCCGTCGTCGGCAATCGAGATCGCGCGTTCGCCGTTGTTGATGAAGATCGCGCTGCGCACGCGCCCGCCGTGACCCTCCAGCCGCATCAGTTCTTCCCACGTCCCGCGCTCCCAAATCCGAACGGTATTGTCGAATGAACCGCTGATCATCAGCGTGCCATTGGGGTTGAAAGCGACCGAACGGACAGTGCTGCTGTGACCGATGAAGCGCCGACGTTCCGCGCCCGTGCGCGCGTCCCAGACGACCAACATGCCATCTTCGCCAGCGGTGACAATCAGCGTGTTGTCGGGGCTGACAGCAATCGACATGACCGCGCCGTTGTGGGCATGGGCGAAGCGGCGCAGCGATTCACCCGTCGCCGCATCGTAGAGGGTCAAGAAGTCGCTCGGCACGCCGCCGATGACATCACCACCGCCGACAATCAACTGCGACCCCTCGCCCCAATCGATGAACTGCAACGAGACAAGTACACCTTGCGAGTCATGCTCGATCTCGCGCACAAGGTCGCCTGTGGCAAGATCGTAGTGCCAAATGCGGTTCACAATCGGGTAAGTTTGCGTTCCGGTGACGACGACGAAGCCGGACTCGTCAGGTGTGTAGATCGCTTGCGCGACGTAAACCCCCGAAAAGCGCCAACGATCCACGATGGCGCGCGTCTCGATGTCCCAACGGATGATCTCGCCGTCCCATGCGCCCGTCAGCGCCTCGCGCCCATCGCGGCTGACGGCAATCGACATGATCGCGCCGGTGTGTCCCTCCATGCGCGCGAGGGTTTCGGTCGCCTCGGCGTTCATGAGCAGCAGCGCCGGATCGTGTTCGTCGCCGCCGACTAGCAATCGTCCATCGGGGAGCTGTGCCACCTGATGTGCCGACGCCGGATCGAGCGCGGTGCCGCCCACGAACGGGCGCGTGCGCCGGATTTGTGCGCCGCCATCGACCCACCATGCGCGGATCGTGCCGTCTTGCCCGGCGCTGTAGAGCGTGCGCCCGTCGGGGGCGAATGCCAACCCGTTGGCAGACGCGGTATGCCCGCCGAAGCGACGCTGAACGATGCCGGTGTCGGGATCGATGATCACGACCAGTGTATCGGCTGTGATCACGCCCAACCGCCGTCCATCCGGCGACCACGCCACGGCGTAGATGCCCTGTCGCAGATGAATGCGCGCAATCTCGTCGCCTGTTTCGAGATCGTAATTGATGATCTCGCCATTATCGGCGGCGAGGATGCCTTCTCGTTCATCGGGCGAGAACAAGACGCCATACGCATCGGGGTCTTCGGTATCGCTGAAATCCGGCTCGAACCTGTGAACCAGCGTCCCATTTTTGACATCCCACACCAGCAGCTGCGCGTCCCAGCCAGACGAGAGCGCGATCCGTCCGTCACGACTAATGCGCACAGCTTCGACCTGTTCGGGGTGTCCGGCTAGCGAGCGCACCAGATCGCCTGTTTGCGTGTCCCAAATACGAATACGACCGTTGCTGTAGCCGACTACCGCGATCACGCCGTTGGGCGTGGCGTCCAGACTGGTCGCTAGGGTCTCGCGGTTCGTCATGCGCCGGACTTCGCGCCAGTTCTCAACATCCCACACCAGCAGATCGCCGCCAGACAGCACCAGCGCCAACGTATCGGTGATGAACTTCACGTCTTCCACCGTGAACAAATTGACGACGAAACCAGCGAAATTATCGCTCGCCTCGCCAAACACGGTCGATTGCAGCACGTCGCCCGTCTCGGTGTCCCACAGCACCAATTCGGCGTTGCCGCCGCCAGACAGGATGCGCGTCCCATCGGGGCTAACGCTGACGGCGTTCACCCAATCGGTATGTCCACCGCTGAACACGTGGCGCGTTCCCGGCGCATAAGCGACTTGCGCCAACTGGGCGCGCGCCAACGGCGGCGGATTGTCGATCTGGTTGGCTTGCAGTGCCAACAACAGTGATAGATCGGCGCTGCCCGAACCGGCGACCTGCCGCGATGCGAACGCCCAACCAAGACTCTGCGATTCGTCGGCGCGGCGCACGGCGGTCGATTCGGCGGCGAGGGCGGTTGCGGCTTGTTCAGCGGCTTGGGTCCCGCGCACTTCGGACAAGCCGAGCGCGTTGGTTGCCGTCGCCGCTTGCTGCGCGACTTCGGTGCCGCGTGCGTCGGATAAGCCGAGCGCGTTGGTTGCCGTCGCCGCTTGCTGCGCGACTTCGGTGCCGCGTGCGTCGGATTCGGCGCGGCGCGTTTCCGCCAACCCGAACAGCGCGAATGAAATCACGGATAGAATGGCGGCAACCACCAGTGCGCTACTGACACCCGCGAGGATCGTCCGTTGGCGTGCGTTGGCGGCGCGGCGGCTGGCGAAAATATACTCGCGCTGAAGATCAGTCGGCTGTGGTTCTTTGCGTCCGCTGGTTGCCAACCAATTCTCGGCGTTCTGCAAATCTTCGCCGCGCAAGACGTAGGCGGCGATGCGCTGCTTCGTCTCCCATTCGCGGGCGCGGACGAGCAGCCGGGTATGCGCGCGGACGTAATCGAGATCGGTATCGAGCGCCAGCATCAACTGGTCGAAGCTCGTGCTAAAATCGTCGCTTTCGCGCATGAACAGCCAATTGTGACTGGCGAGCGCGTTATGAACGTTCTGCGTCACCGCATCGCGGCGCATGACGGGGATCAGCCGCTTATTGTGCTGGATGGCGTGTTCGATCTCGCGGTTGCACACATCCGACGCGATGGAGTCGGGGCTGATGATGAACAGAAAACTGTCCGCCGCCTCGATCCCGTGGGTGATCTCTTGCCACCAATCGGCGGTCAGCGGGATATCTTCCCAATCGACCCACGTATCGCGGTTCTGGGATTTAAGCGCCGTGTGCAGTTCGCGCACGAAGTCTTTGTCTTTGCGCGAGTAGGAAATGAATACGTCGGGCATTTCAATCTATCCCCAATCCCATTTGACCGCTGCTTGGTTTTACGCGCTCCGCCTGCTTGAACGTCCCCACCTGCATCGGCATGTTGACCGTCGCGCCGATGAGCAATTCGGCAATCGTCAGGATTTGTACGCGCGGGAAATCGCGCTCCCAGCCCGGCGAATGGTATTTTCCCGCGCTCGCTGCCTCGCGGCGCATCGGTTCGGTTGGTTCTTCGAGCGTGATCAGCACGCCAATCGCGGCGTCCTCGCGCGTCAAGACGGCGATCAGCGAACGCACGACCTCGACGCCGACGCCGCCCGATTTGACCGAGACGATCACGCGCTTGATGTCTTTTTTCGCGCCGTCGATGAACGTGATTTCGCCGTCAATCCCGCCATCTGCGCCGGGCTTGGCGCTCTTTTTGGTCGTGTCATCCCCGACGGCGCGCGCGCCGATGAGCGAGGTTGCCCAATACTGGAATTGCAGCCGATCTCCCTGCTCTGCCAGCGCCCGCGCCGCCGCCACATCTTCCGGTTCGCCCACGACGCGATAATCGCGCTTCGGCTCCAATTGGAACATATCTTTGAGGCGATATTTCATCAAATTGACGCTCAAATGCGTGATGTCGATGCCAAGCCATTTGCGTCCGAGTTTTTGCGCTGCTGCAATCGCCGTGCCGCAGCCGCAGAACGGATCGAGGACGATATCGCCGGGATGGCTGCTGATTTCGATGATGCGTTCGAGCAGGGCAATCGGCTTCTGGGTTGGATAGCCGAGCCGCTCTTTCGCCTGCGAGTTGATCGGATTGATATCCGTCCAGACATCATCCTGAATGCGCCCCTCGTTCTCGTCGAAGTAGCGTTTCAAGCGCGGACGTTTGGTTTTATCGTCGGGATACCAAATTCGCCCTTCATCATGGAGTTCCTGGATCGTCTCTTTCGAGTAACGCCACCCCTTCGGCGGCGGCGGAAAGCCCATCCAATCATAGGTCATGTTGGGGCGGGCGTGCGGACTGGAAATGTCGCCTAACGAGTATTGTCCGCGTCCATCCTGATCGTCAAAGCGGTACTTGCTGGCGACATGCTTAGGATTTTGGCGCGTGTGCAGCGGATTCCATATAAATTTATTCGATTTTGTATAGAACAAGATTCTATCGCTGACACGAGCATAGCGTTTCGAGTCGCTGTGGGTACTGGTACGTTTCCAGATGATCTCGTTCTTGAAATTGATGATGCCGAAGATCGAATCGAGGATCATTTTCAGCGGATGACTCGCAGTGGAGTCGCAGTGGAGATAGAAGCTGCCCGTCGGCTTCAAGACGCGATGCAGTTCCAACAAGCGCGGCGTCATCATGACGAGATACGCCATGAGTTGATTGCGCCCGACGAACAAGCCCAACGAGTCGATCATCCGACGCACCGTCAGCGGCACGCCAGAGTCGGTGCGCAAAAAATCGTACAGATCCTCGGTCTTGTCGCCCCAATGCCATGTATCGCCAAACGCCTTGATCGACGCATCGGCGTGGCGTCCGCTCTCATCCTTGAACAGCAGGTTATAATCGCGGGCGCTGTTGAAGGGCGGATCGAGGTAGATCAGGTCAACACAGTCGTTGGGAAAATAATCCCGGTCGCGCAGAATGTTCAGATTATCCCCAAAAAAAAGTGTGTTGTCCATGCGCCCCCCAATCTAGAACGAATTTCCCGAATAGTATAGCACGGAATACCGCCCTAGACCGCCCTCCGCCCCACGCGGTAGAATCGGAGCGCATCCATTTGACAGGGGCAAACTGTGACCGATACCCGTTGGGGCAGCTACGATCTGATCTTCTTCGACTGTGACAGCACGCTGTCCGCCATCGAAGGCATCGACGAACTCGCGCGGTTCAAAGGCAAGGAATGGCGCGTCGGCGTGTTGACGCAAAAAGCGATGGACGGCGACCTTGACCTGCGCGAAGTTTACGGCAAGCGCCTGCAAGCCATCCGCCCGACGCGCGGACAGCTCAAGCAGATCGAAGCCCACTATTGGGAGCAAATCGTCCCCGATACGGTCGCCGTCTTGGACGCGCTGCGCTTTTTGGGCAAGACGATTTTCATCATCAGCGGCGGACTGGCGGAACCCGTGCGCGGCTTCGGGCGGCGTTTGGGCGTGCCGCCGGAGAACATCCGCGCCGTCGAATTGGAATACAACGAACTCGCGGGCGATTGGTGGCGTTACCACGAACCAGAAGCCCGCGCGCAAGAGACCTATCTCGATTACGATGAGGGGCCCCTCACCGTATCCAGCGGCAAGCCAACGATTGTCCGCGAACTGACCGCGCAGGCGACGGTGGCGGGCAAATATGGACGGCGGATGATGATCGGGGACGGCGCATCCGACTTGGCAACGCGCACAGAGGTCGATCTATTCGTCGGATTCGGCGGCGTGGTCGCGCGGCAAAAAGTCCGCGATGCGGCAGATGTGTTCGTATCGGTCAACTCGCTTGCGCCGATTTTACCGCTGGCAGCGGGCGCGGTTGGCTACGCGCGCGTCGTCGGCACGGCACATCAGGCGATCTTCGATCAGGGGATCGCGCTGGCAGCGTCAGGCATAGCTATCCGCCCCGACGAGCTGCGCGCAGCGTGGACGGCAGCCTTCCAAACGCCACGAGCGACCGAACAAGCGCCAATTTAATGCCGGCAGAAAGATTGAACCGCCAAGTCGCCAAGAACGCCAAGTTCATCGCACAATCCTTTGCTTGGCGTCCTTGATCGCATGGCGGTTCAATCTTTTTCTCAATGAAAGGAATGCTATGACCCGATTCTGTCCCGAAGCCGTCATTTTCGATATGGATGGCTTGCTCGTCAACTCCGAACCCGTCTGGATGACCATCGAACAGGCGATCATCGCGGATCGCGGTCACATCTACCGCCCCGAAGTCACCGCGCGCTATGTCGGCGTGCGCTTGCTCGAATTTTGGCGCGGGCTGAAGTCCGAATACGACTTCACCGAAGCGGAGGACGTGCTAAAAGATGCCGCCGTCGCGCAAATGGTGATCCGCGTGCCGAAAGAAGTCTTTCTCATGTCGGGCGCGCGCGAATTGCTGGCATACTGCAACGACCACGCGATTCCGTGCGCGCTGGCAACCGGATCGGAACGCCCCGTCGTCGAGGCGGTCTTGGCGGCGCACGATTGGGGCGACGTATTTCAGGCAATCGTCACGGGCGATGGCGTGACGAACGGCAAGCCGCATCCCGAACCGTACTTGCTGGCGGCGGCACGCTTGGGCGTCGATCCGACGCTGTGTCTGGCGTTGGAGGACAGCCCGACGGGCGCGCGTTCGGCGGTGGCAGCGGGCATGACGTGTTTCGCCATCCCCGATAAGTCGCACACCAATCCGGCGCGCTTCGCAGACATCACGCCGCATGTCATGGACGATTTGGGCGCGGTGTTGGCATACTTGCGCGCGTGCGATCAATCGTGACTCACACCGTCTTAATCGCCACCGACTTGACCGACGACGCGCTGAACTTGCTGCAAGACGCCGCTGATATTGCCGTCAAGCGCGTCCCGCCCAATCCGTCCGCGCTGAAAAGTGCAATCAAGGATGCGCACGCCCTGATCGCGCGCGATGATGTCCAGATCGACGCCGCGCTGTTGGCGGACGCGCCACAGTTGCGCGTGATCGGGCGCGTCGGCACGAGCTTGAGCGGCATCGCCATCGATGCGGCGACGGAACGCGGCATCGTCGTCATGCACACCCCGGGCGCGAATGCCGTCGCGGCGGGCGAACACACCTTCGCGCTGATGTTGGCGCTGTGTCGGCGGCTGGTCGCGGCGCATAACAGCCTCCGCGACGGCTACTGGCTGCTGGATCGCAAGCGGCAAGCGGGAACACAGTTGCAAGGCAAAACGCTCGGACTCGTGGGCTTGGGGCGCGTCGGCGCGGTCGTGGCGGCGCGCGCGTTGGCGTTCGGCATGACCGTCTTGGCGACTGACCCCTATCTGCCCGATGATGCGCTGATCGATGAGCGGGTGCTGCTGGTTGGCTTGCGCGAACTGCTTTCCCGCAGCGACATCGTGAGCTTGCACGTCCCGGCGACGGCGGCGACGCGCGGGCTGCTCAGCGCCGAGACCATCGCGCAAATGAAGCCGGGCGCGCGGCTGATCAACACGGCGCACGGCAGCATCATCGATGAAGCGGCGTTGGCGGCGGCGCTCAAAGATGGGCGGCTGGCGGGCGCGGCGGTCGATGTGTTCCACGAAGAACCGCCGTACAACTCGCCGCTCGTCGGGCTAGAGAACGTGATTCATACCCCGCATATCGGGGACAACACGGTCGAGGCGTCGCAAGATTTATCGATCCAGATCGCGCGCCAAGTCATTGACGCGCTACGCGGCGACGACTTCCGCAACGTGGTCAATCTGCCCTTCATCGCGGGCATGGACTTCGAGACAGCGCGTCCAGCGATGCAGCTTGCTGAACGGATGGGCTTGATCTTGCACGCGCTGGCGCGCAACCCGATCCAGCGCGTCGCCGTCGAGTATCGCGGCGAGGAGATGGCGGGCATGGTCAAGCCGCTGACCGTCGCGCTGTTGAAAGGGATGCTTGCGCCGAGCGTGGGCGAAATCGTCAACTACGTCAACGCGCCAATTGTCGCGTCCGAGCGTGGGATTCAAGTTACGCAGACGAAGGGACTTAAGACGGGCGATTTCGCTACGCTGGTCAGTGTACAAGTCACGCTCGCGGACGGCGAGACGATCCTAATGGCGGGGACGCTGATGGATCGGCGCGAACCGCACATTGTCCAGATCAACGATTATCGGCTGAATGTCGTCCCCAAGGGCGACTTGCTGATCATGGGCAGCTTCGATCAGCCGGGCGTGATCGGCAAGACCGGGATGCTGCTCGCCAGCTACGGCGTGAATATTGCGACGTGGCAGACGGGGCGCGCCGAACGCGGCGGACACACGCTGACCGTGTTGACGTTGGACGAGCCGCTGCCGCAAAACGTGTTCGATGATTTGACGGCGCAGGAATTTGTGCGGCACGCGCATCAGGTGCGGGTGTAACGCTCACGGTTGTGGGGTTGTGGGGGGCGCGTCGGCGGCTTCGAAATCGTGCAGCCGCTTTTCGACGCTGGCTTTCAGGCGCGGCGCGTCCTCGACGGCATTCCATAAATTACCAACGATGATGAGATCATCGTTATGCGCGATGAAGTCGCGGAATTTCGTTAGTTTTTGCCAATCGACTTCGAGATGTGCATCCTTAAATTCCTGCGGTCGTCGTTTCACAATTTCGCCAATCACTTCGTAGGCACGGATCGTTGCGTATTGAGTTTTGATATCGTCTTTAAGCACGTCAACGTTGTGAACCTCGAACGATTCTACATCGTTCAATACATTTCGCAGATCGATCAAATAGTTGCGAATACGCTTTGGTTTCATAGCGTTACGGCATCCTGACGAATTTCTTCTGCCCAATGGGGCTTTCGCTCTAGCGCGCCATCCGAGATCGGATCGACCTCACGCCCCAACAATTCCTGCAAATCCCACCATAAATCCGACCCATCGAAGATCGACGTTTTCTCGACGAAATCCATCACAAAGTCTACGTCGCTGTCGGAGCGTGCCTCACCGCGCGCGACGCTGCCGAACACACGCACGTTGAACGCGCCGTGTTTGCGCGCCAGTTCCAACACGACTTCGCGCTTGTCCCCGATGATCTCGGCAATCCCTAACCCGGTTTTGGTGTTCTCGCTCATCGTGTGGCATCCCCAACTTTCTCACCCATTATACGACGCATTAAGAAAGCCAAACATCTTTTTTGACCGTTGATTCGATACAATGAAATCATGAACCTACGACCTTTGCTCCGCCTGATCGATAGTTTGTGGCTGTTGGCGCTGATCGCCTACCTGATCGCCGGCGCCGCCGCCGCGCCCTTTCATGGCGACGAAACGACCTATGTCTTTGCCAGTGCGGACTTCGACCGCGTGCTGCGCGGCGAATGGGGCGCGCTGCGCATCGAGACGATTGAAGGGGATCGTGTCGCCTACGAGCGGCTGCTCAACGGCGCGGTCTATCCGTATGCCGTCGGTGCGGCGCGCTATGCGGCGGGCGTCGGCAGTGAGCCACTGCCACCCCGTAACTGGGTGTGGACGCTTTCATTTGACGACAATCTGCTGTGGGGCGGCGTGGTGCTGCCATCGGTGCTGCTTCCGGCACGGCTGGCAGCGGCGGCGTTCATGGCGGGCGCGATCATCGTGCTGTTCGGGCTGGCGCTGCGTTTCGGCGGACGCCCAACGGCATACGCCGCCAGCGTCTTGTTCGCGCTCAATCCGATCATCCTGCTGCAAGGACGGCGCGCGCTGCCCGAAGGCGCGCTGCTGCTGTTCGGCTTGCTCACGCTGTGGATCGCGGCGGGTATCGCCCGTCAGCGCGAACTGGGACACCGCGACGGGTTGGGGCGCTGGATCGCGCTCATCCTCGCGGGCGCGTTGACGCTGTGCAGCAAGCAGAGCGGCGCGCTGTTCATTGCGGCGGCATTCGGTTGGATCGTCGTGCCAGAACTGCTGCGCACGCGGCGCTTGCCCGGCGGGATGATCGTGCGCGCCGTCGGCGCAAGCGTCGGCATTCTCGTGCTGGCGTTCGCGCTGTCGCCGGGCTTGTGGAATAATCCGCCCGCTCGTTTGGGCGAACTCTTGCGCGAGCGTTTCTCGCTGCTCTCGATGCAAGTCAGCCTCGACCCCGATGCGCCGCTGTCGCTCCCCGAACGCGCGCTGTCGATCATCCGGCAGCCTTTTTTGACGCCGCTCCAGTATTTCGAGTCGTATGGGTTCGCGGGATCGCCCACATATCTCACGATGGTGCGCGCCTACGACGACTCGCCGTTCTCCGGTTTGCGCTTGGACAAGGGCGGCATCATCGGCGGGCTAATGGCGGCGACGCTGACCGGATTAGCCGCCGTCGGCGTGGTCGTGCTGTTCCGCGCGAAATACAACGGCGGCACCACGCCATCCGCCGCGATTGGCTTGGTCGTCTGGCTGACGCTGACGGTGATCGCGCTGCTGTTCAATCCGCTCCCATGGCAGCGTTACTATTTGCCGCTGATCCCGATTGTCGCGCTGACGACGGGCTTGGCGTTGGCGGCGGTGGCGCGCGATGGGTTGCAGATCACCACACCTCCGCCTGACCCTCAAAGAGTCAAGCGAGACCATTCAAGCCCGCTAAAGCCGGCTTCACTGCCTGTCGCCTCCCCACGCGCTTCCCAGCATTCGGTTTCGGCAGCGCGCAGACGGGGCGTGCAATTAAAGATTCCCCCGCGCTTTGCGGATACGGCGTGGCTGATCGGGCTGTGCTTGTTCGTGTTCGCCGGGCTGCCGTTGGCGACATTTCATGGCGACGAGACGTATTACACCTTCATGGGCAAGGACTTTTACATCGCGTTTGTGGAAGGACACCCCGAACAATTATACGTCAATCAGATGTGGGAGACGCGCGAGACGTATCAGCGCATCGTCAACGGTTCGATTCCGCAGCATTTGATCGGCTTGACCATGTGGCTCGGCGGCTATCAAAAAGAAGAACTCGCGGCGAACGGGCCCTTCTACTTCGGCACGGATTACGATGTCAATATGAACATGGGCGCGATTCCGCCGCTCGTCAACCAATGGACGGCGCGCATCCCATCGAACATCCTGCTGTGCCTGAGCGTGATCATGATGTTTTTGATCGGGCGCATGTCGGGCGGGCGGCTGTTGGGGTATGTGTTGAGTTTCCTCTATGTCGTCAATCCGGCGATCCTGCTCAACGGGCGGCGGGCGATGCTCGAAGGCGCGCTGTTGGGCTTCGGCTTGCTGACGATCTGGATCGGTTTCACCATCGCGCGGCGGCGTGAACGGGGGCAGAAAATCAGCGTCGGCTGGTGGATCGGACTCGTCGTTGCGGCGGTCGCTGCCAGCGCCAGTAAACAAGTCGGCTACGGCTATACCGGCATTGCGTTCGCCACCATTGCGGTTGGGGAACTGCTGCGCTTGCGCATGACGCGCGCGGCGGTCATGGGCTTCATCGGTGTGTACGTGCGCTTGGCGGTGTGTACCGTCGCCGCCATCGCGTTGTATTACGTCGTCTCGCCGGGCTTGTGGTACAACAATCCGATTGAGCGCTTCCAGCAGATGATCGACGCGCGCGGGAGCATGATGCAAATTCACATGAATTTCACGCCCAACGCACCCGCATCGACGCTGCATCGCATCGACAACATTTTGACGCAACCGTTCATCCGTCCGACCCAGCACTTTGAGGATCGCGGCTTCAACAACTCCGCCAATTTTATGGCGGACGTGCGCGCTTACGAGGCATCCCCATTGAGCGGCGTCCATTTTGGCGTCGTCGGCGGCGCGGTCATGCTGGTCTTTGTGCTGCTCGGTCTGCTGTTGAACTTGACGCGACGCGGACGCGGACACGATTCCATGATTTTGACGCTCGGTTGGTACGGCTGGATTTTCGGCTTCATCGGCATGATGATGTTCAATCCGCTCCCGTGGCAGCGATACTATCTGGCGCTGATTCCGCCGTTCGTGGCGTTCGCGGGCTTGGCATTGGCGCGCATGATCCGCGCGTCACAGACGACGGACGCGCCGCAAATCGCGCCCGCTGTGCCGACGCAGCGCGCGGAGTCGGCGGCAGATTGAAACGACTCGTTGATGTCGGCTTCATCATCGCGTTGATGGCGTTCATCATCGTGGGGACGCCGCTGGCGACGTTTCACGGCGACGAATCGATGCAAATCCACATGAGCCGCGATTATTGGACGGCGTTGATCTTCAATCTACGCGATAGACTGCCCGTCGAGCCGCCGTATCCCATCGACAGCGACGCGCAACTGCGCATCCTCAACGGATCGGTCAATCGCTATCTCATTGGGCTGGCGTGGCACGCGGCGGGCTACACCGAAGCGGATTTGCCGCCGCCGCCCGGCTGGGACTGGGGCTTGGTCTACGCCGACAACGTGAACACCGGACACCGCCCGACGGACACGCAACTGTGGATCGCGCGGCTGCCATCGGCGCTGTTGTTCGCGCTCAGTGTGCCGCTCATGTTCGCGCTCGGCGCGCTGCTCGGCGGCTGGCTCCACGGACGGCGAACGGCGTGGATCGCGGCGGCGCTCTACGCGCTCAACCCGGTGCTGCTGCTGCACGGGCGGCGCGCGACGCAAGAGGGCGCGCTGCTGTTTTTTGGGCTGCTGTGTCTATGGATTGCGGCGACGATCACCGCACGCCCCGCCCCTGCGCCACTTCGCAAAGAAGGGAAGAACGACGCTGAAAGACTCCCCCTTTCCGGTACGGAGAGGGGGCGGGCGGTTGAGGTGTGGTTGTGGCTGGCATTGGCAGGCGCGGGCGGATTGGCGCTGGCAAGCAAGCACAGCGCGGTTGTGTTCGTCGTCGGTGCGTGGGCATGGGTGTTCGTGGGGAACGTGATGGAGCGCAACCTCACCCCCCGACCCCCTCTCCACTTCGTAGAGAGGGGGAGAAAAATCTGGCGTGTGATCTATGTTGGAAGCACGCTGATGGTCGTGGCGGCGCTCACGTTCGCGCTGTTCGTCGCGCTCTCGCCCGCATTCTGGCGCGATCCGGCAGCACGCTTGGGCGATCTGCTGGCGGAGCGTGCGCACGTCCTCGTTATTCAGGTGGCGATCAGCGGCGGTGTGCCGCTGAGTGTGCCGGAACGGATCGCGTTCATCGTGCGTGAGCCGTTCCGCGCGCCGCCCATGCACTTTGAACTCGCATCATGGCGCGACGTCACGCCGATCCACGACGAAATCACGCGCTATATGGCATCGCCGTTGAGCGGCGTGCAGACGGACAATCTGATTGGCGTCGTGCTGACGCTGTGCGCGGCTGTCGGCGTGTTGACTTCAATTCACTATCTCCGCCCACGCCATTGGCGTTTTCCCCGCTTGGCACGTATCTTTCACGGTGAAGCAGAAGAACATCGGCGGCGTGCTTCGGCTGGATTGCTCGTGTGGTCGGCGGTGGCGGCGGGGAGTTTGCTGGCGAACCCGCTGGCGTGGCAGCGTTACGCGCTCCCGTGGCTTCCGGCAGCGGTGCTGCTGGCGGCGGTCGGGCTGAATGCGGTGGTTACGTGGTTGGAAAAGGGCAACCATGTCAAATCGTAGATCAACCCTAACGACATCAACACCCGCCGCTGTGCCGTGACTTGATTCTGCGCGTCCAACGTGAACGCGAAGATGGCGCTGCCGTCGGTAACGTCATCGGGATCGCGTTCATCGTCTGGCGTTTCGGTGTCGATGTACGATGGCACGGCGATGCGCATCCCGTCGGGCGACCACGCGGGAGCGCCCGTCCATATCATCGCTCACCTGTTCGCTTTATCCCATTATATGCCAAAAAGCCTGTACAATGGCAACTGAGAATTTCCGGTAGACTGAAAGACAAAATCGAAAGGCGATCTGCAATGAAAAGGCGTCTCCCGCTCCTCATTTTATTCACACTGTGCGCGCTGCTCGCGGCATGTGGCACGCCGCCCGCGCCAACAGCGACGCGCCCCTCGCCAACCCAAACGCCGCCGCCATCCAACACGCCCGAAGCGACGGCGACGATCCCGCCGAACGTGCTGCAAGCGCGTACCTCCGATGCGCCCGCACCCGGTACGCTGGTCGTGCGCGGCATCGGCAATACCCAGACCGCGCCCGCGCCATTCACGTTCGACACCGTTGTGTTCATCATGTCGGGCGGCATCACCGGCGCGACGCTCAACATCACGCTGGACGGTGAAGGCAATGTCACGCGCAACGCTATAACGAGTGTCGCCACGCCCGAACAAGTCGAGGCGATCCGCGCGGCGCTGGAGGCGATCAACTTCTTTGGTCTGCAAGGGCAGTTCGCGGGTATCACTGCGTCCGACACGTACAGCTATGAGATTACGGTGGAGGGGTCACAGGGTTCGCGGGGATTCCGCGCCACCGAAGGCTTGATCCCGCCAGAGTTACAAGCGATCTTCGACTTGTTGGTGCCGCTCGGCTTGTAAGCGCGCGGTCAGCGCCGCCCAATCGAACGCATGATCACGCCGCGCAGTCTGCATTCCGGCAGCGCGCGCCCCGTCGAGCGCGTCCGGTGCATGATCCACGACGAGACACGCCGCTGGATCGACGTTCGCGCGCCGCGCCGCCGCCGCGTAGAAGATCGTATCGCGCTCGAAGCGTTCCACGACTTCGGGCGCGATAATCAGCGCAGCGCCGTTCGATCCCGTGAACGCATCCAGCGCCCCCGCGCCCGTCAAGACGCCGCGCGCATGTGCCGCCGTCGCATGAGACGCCACACCGAGCGCGATTCCGGCGGTGTGCAATGTCCGCAGCGCGCGCTTGGCGTCGGGGTACAGCAGATCGCAGCGCGCCGCCGCCGTGCCAGTCAGCGCCCGCGCCAGCGTCGTTAGCTCGTCTTTCGGCAGTTCGGGGACGCCAGCCAACCGAAACAGCGCGCGCGTTGTGCGAAATTCCCCCTCCCACAGCGCCGCGATGCCATCGTCGCCAGACAGATTCAAGTCGGCGTAATAGCTGTCCCAGTCCGCCAGCACGCCCGCGTAAGCGCGCCGCCATGTGTCGGCAGCGCCGCCGTACCGTCCGCACAGCACCTCCGCGATGGCATCGGGGAACTGGATGGCACGCGCCACTTTGTCCGCGAGGACGCCATACAGTCCGAAAAAGACATGCGTGATCACCGAACGCGCGCGGGCATCTGAACCGTGACGTCCTCGATGGGTGTCCCGACACGAAGCGCGGACAATTTCGCGCGCAAATTAGCGTGGATACGCTCCAAATCAGCCATTTTGCGTTCGACCTCCGCGATCTTGTCCAAGACGATCCCTTCTTTTGCCGCGTCGGTCAGCGCATCGGTGTACCACAAATCGAGCAGCGTCCGCATTTCTGCCAGCGTAAAGCCGACGGCTTGCCCCAGCTTGATCATGCGCACGCGCTCGACCGCTTCTTCGGTGTAATGGCGATAATTGTTCTCGCTGCGGAGGGTGTGCGCATCGTCTAACACGCCCTCTTTCTCGTAATAGCGGATGGTGTGCGTCGTGACGCCCGTCCGCGCCGCCAGTTCGCTGATCAACATGCACGCCTCCTGAAAACTGCCTCTTGACCTTCGAGTATACGCTAACCTTTATGCTCATGCTATCAGATGTTGAGGGCGCATGAACATGAATCAGCCAGTCGTTTTGATCACAGGCGCGTCAAGCGGGATCGGCAAGGTGGCGGCGGCGTTGTTCGCAGCGAAAGGGTATATCACTTACGGGACGGCGCGCCGCTCGGACGCCTTCCCCACATTGCAACAAGCCGGCGTGCAACCGCTGTGCGTGGACGTGACCGATGAACGGTCGATGATTGAAGCGGTGCGCGCCATCGAAGCGAAACACGGCGCGGTCGATATTCTCGTCAACAATGCGGGCTATGGACAAATGGGCCCCCTCGAAGAATTGGCGCTCAATGATGTGCGGCGGCAGTTCGAGACCAACGTGTTCGGCTTGCTGCGCATGAGCCAGCTTGTCCTGCCCGCGATGAGGGCGCGTGGACACGGGCGCATCATCAATATCAGTTCGATGGGCGGAGAAGTCACCTTTCCCGGTGCGGGCGCGTATCACATGAGCAAATACGCCGTCGAAGCGTTGTGCGACGCGCTGCGCTATGAGGTCAAGTCATTTGGAGTTAACGTGATCAGCATCCAACCGGGCGGCGTGGCGACGAATTTTGTGAGCGTGAGCGAGCAAACGTTCCACGACGGTGCGGACGCTGCCAGCCCGTATGCGAAATTCCGCGCCCATACGATTGCGGGGATGCGCCGCATGTTCGAATCGGACAGCGCCTTCGGCATTCTGACGCCCGAACAAGTCGCCGCGACAATTCTACGCGCCGCCCAAGCACGCCGTCCGCGCGCCCGCTATAAAGTTGGCGTGTTGGCACAATCGATCACGCGCGCGCGGAGTCTGATGCCCGACCGAATCTGGGACAGCATGATGGGATCGCTGTTTGCGATGGACTAAGGTTGTTTTAACGCCGCCCCTGCACGCTGACGATGTAATTGGCGGGATCGCCGCCCGTCTCTGGGATGAGGATATCGAATGCGGCATCCTCGCCCGGCGCAAGCGTTCCCGCTGTCCCCACATCGACAGCGCCAGCGCCGATGACCAAGCCCGCCGCGTCGAAAATCGTCGCAATCGCGCGCGGTGCTTGGATCGTGTCGGGGCTGATATTGGTGACGATGCCGCTGATCACCAGCCGCCCAAAGTCGTCGAAGCGCGATCCATCTGTCCATGTCAGCGCGTCTGCGCTCACCAGCGCCACATCCGCGCTCAATGCCCAGTTCGCGCCGCCGACTGCCAGCCGATAATCGATTGCGCCCGCCGGACGCGCGCCGAAACGTAAGCTGAACGGCGCGAATCCGCCCGGCGGCACACCCAAGCCCATGACGACATCCACCGCGCCCGCCAGCGACGCGCCGTCCGCCGCGATCAGCGCCGCTTCGACGGGGAGATCGATGGCGACTTCACCGCTGTAATTGGCAACTTCGCCCGTGATGTAGAACGCACCCGTCGGCGTCGTCCACGTCGCCACATGCAGTAGACTGAGCGCGCTCGGCTTCGCGCCCGACAGCGCTGCCACGTCCGAGGGTTGAAGCGTGGACGCTTCAGGCGCGGCGGGTGGCTGAAGGGCAAACGAGTTGACGACGGTTTGCAGCGTCGCAACGTCTACCTGCGCATCCAACACGATTTCCGCCACCCCGATCAGCGACCCCGCACGCTGAATAAACGTGTTGACCGACACGCCCGTTTCTCCGGCGACGATCCGCCGTCCGGTGAAGCGCCAACTGCCATCGCCCATCGCTTGGCGGCTCTGCTCCGTGTAATCGGCGGCGTCGGGGCGAAGCTGCGTCTGGTAGCGATCCAACAGCGCCGCGAACGCCGCCTCATCGATGGGCGCGCCTAGATTGACGACGGCGAACGTCGCGGCGGGCGTGCGCGCGTCTGGCGGCGCAAACGCGGCGGATGCCAGCGCGGTCGTGTGCTGTTCATAGCGCGCCCAATCACGCGGCACGCTGACCGCGAACACGCCGCTTGGATGCGTGTAGCGCAAGGATGTACTGTCCAGCGGGGGGGGCGTCGGCGCGAACACGACCGCGCCGCTCGAACAGCCCGATGCGAATAGGACAAGAGTCATGATAGCCATGATATTACGGAATTTCATTCGCTTTGTCATAGACAAATCCATCGACTTTGTGCTAATCTGTTGTTATAACACGTTTGTAACGTCAGACGCTTACTGGGTAAGACGCTTGCGGCATCAGCGCGAACGCATGGGGTGGACAAAATAGCTATTCCCCCTGCCCGCGCAAGTCGCATACGCTGATTATAAGCATACAAGGGCAAAGCCGATGTACGCCAACAATGCGATCTTTTTCCCATACGACGTGATCCCGACGCTGCGCACGCTGCGCGGCATAGCATGGCAATCACTGGTCGAGCGCGTGCTGACGCTGCCCGAACTGCACGAGGAAACGCTGGCATTGATGCTCACTTTGATTCGGATCAATGGTTGTGTCCCGTGCGAAACAGACAGTTTTCGGGCGATGCGCGGCTGTACCGCGTGCGCCGTGCAAATGCTGCGCCGCTACAAGGGCGACGACGATGCGCTGTTGTCGGAATATGACGACGCCCTCAACGAAATACGCACCTTCACGGCGGCGGGCTGCGCCGAACGTCCGGCGTCGATCTTCGGCGTGCTGGTGGCGGACAGCACCGACGCCGCCACCAGCAACCCCGCGTTCATGTTGACGCCAGAGCTAATCGAGGGTGCAATTTACGACGCTGGATAAACGCGCTACGTCCCGCGCGTGATGCGGGGCTTGGCGCGCCATGCGCCTACAGCGTTTCCTTAATCAGTTCCGCCAATTTGCGATTGATCCCCGGCACAGCCAGCAGTTCATCGACGCTGGCGGCGCGGATCGCGCTGATTGAATTCTCGAATGCCTTCAACAACGCTTTACGCTTGGCGGGTCCCACGCCGGGAACACCCTCAAGCTGACTGACCATGCCGAGCTTTGTCCGCTGCGTGCGATGGCTGGTGATGGCAAAGCGATGCGCTTCATCGCGGATGCGCTGCACCAAAAACAGCGCGTTCCCCCGACGTGGCAAAATCAGCGGCTCAGACACGCCCGGACGGTAGATTTCTTCAAATTGTTTCGCCAGCGACACGACCGGGACCCGATCCGTCAAGCCGAACTCAAGCAGCACCTCAACCGCGACGCCCAACTGCCCCTTGCCGCCGTCGATCATCAGCAGATCGGGCAGCAAACGCCACGTTTCATCGCGGTCGTCTTTGCCGGACGCCAGCTTGGTGATCGGCGCGGGTTCGGGATTTTCGACGGCTTGTTTCCAACGGTTGAACCGCCGCGTCAGCGCCTCGCGCATCGACTGATAATCGTCCGATCCGGTGTGCGCCACCGTGCGAATGTTGAATTTGCGGTATTCGTTCTTGGCGGGGACGCCGCGCACAAACACCACGCGACTGGCGACAATCGCCGTCCCCTGCGTCGTGCTGATATCGTAACACTCGATGCGATTAGGCGGCACGGCTAAACTTAATTCGGTTTGCAGTTCGCCCAACGATGTTTCTTGCTTCACGGCGTCGGCTTGCCATTGGGCGCGCAGCATGTGCAGCGTCTCTTTGGCATTTTCGGACGCGATTTCGACAAGGTTTTTCTTGTCGCCGCGCTGAGGAACGGTGATCGTCACCTTCTTGCCTGTACGCTTGTCGCGCAGCCAGCGTTCGATGATCCGCGCTTCTTCGATGTTCTGCTGGACGACAATTTCTTCGGGGACTTCGGCGGCGTTATCGTAGAAGCGTTTGAGGAACTCGCCCAACACCACGCCATCATTCTCGCCCTCGGCATTATCGAGCGCGCGGCTGTCGCTGCCGATCAACTTGCCATTGCGAATGAACAGGATTTGCACGACCGCCTCGCCGTCCTCGCGCGCCAACGCGATCACATCCTGATCGGCATACGTGCCGCTGATCGCTTTGTGCTGGCGCGTGATGTATTCGATGGCGCGTAGTTGATCGCGCACGGCGGCGGCGCGCTCGAAATCCAGCGATTCGGCGGCGCGCGTCATGGCGTCGTGCAAGCGTGAGACGACGCCCTCGGATTTGCCGCTGAGGACATCCATCAATTCTTGGATCATCGTGCGGTATTCTTCCTGATTCACCGCGCCGATGCAGGGCGCATTGCACAATTTGATATCATGGAACAGGCACGCGCGCGGGTCGCGCCCATTGATATCCCGGTCACACGTCAGGTAGGGGAACGCCTTGCGCAAGATTTGCAGCGTATTCTGCACCGCCCACATCGCCACGTAGGGTCCAAAATAGCGACTGCCGTCCTGTTCGATGCGGCGCGTGGTTTCGACCTTCGGGAACGGCGCTTCCCATGTGACTTTGATGTATGGATACCGTTTGTCGTCCTTCAGCGCGATGTTGAAGCGCGGCTTGTGGCGCTTGATCATCGTCTCTTCGAGGATCAGCGCGCGGACTTCATTTTCCTCGATGATCGTGCTGATATCGCGGATTTGCTCGCGCAAGCGCATCGTCTTGGCACTGTTTTCGGCGCTGGCGTTGAAATAACTGCGCACGCGAAGGCGCAGCTTCTTCGCCTTACCGATGTAGATGATCTCGCCGCGCGCGTCCTTCATGATGTAGACGCCGGGCTTGAGCGGCAGATTATTGAGGATCGTCTGAATGTGATCGGAGGGGCGAAAAGTCATGGCGCGTCCGGTTTGAAAATACGAACGAATGTTATTCGTATTGTACTCGATTTCGACGCAAAGCTGGAATGTTAAGCCTATTTAGAAGAATGTTAAAGTCGTGCGATGGTATCGTGCGCGCCTGTTCAGTATGCTTGGCGCTATTTGGTACATTCAACGGAGAATACTCATGCCAGACACCAAGATTTATATCTTCGACCGCGAAAGAAACGTCGTCGAGTTCAAGGCAGGCGATGTAATCTTCACAAAGGGCGATGCAGCGACGCATTTATACATCGTGCAAACGGGCGAGGTCGAGATCAAGTTGACCGACAATCACAGCGAAATGGTGGAGTCGGGGACATTCTTCGGCGAGATGTCGCTGATCTCGCACGAGCCGCGCAGCGCGACGGCAATTGCCAAGACCGATGTTAAGCTCGTTCCGGTCGATGAAAAACGCTTCTTGTTCATGGTGTCTGAGACGCCGAACTTCGCGCTGACGGTCATGAAAGTGATCACGGATCGGCTGCGTAAGGAAAATGAGATCGAAATCGCCTTGAGCAAGGCGCAAAATAAGTCGTAATGGCATAACGAAGTAAAGTAGGGGTTTGGCGTGCCAAACCAGCGCACAAGGAAGGGCATGGCGCCATGCCCCGATAGGTACCACGTTAACCTGAGTTTTGGATAGCTTCACCTCACCCCCCGACCCCTCAGCCACAGCGTGGAGAGGGGTTTGGGGGTGAGGTGGTATTTTTCAAACGGCTTGTAACATTAAGACACATCCGCACAAGTTTTCATATGCCCTTCACCCGAATGTCCCCAGAATTTACATGATGACAACGATACTGATCCTATTGGGTACTTGATGCTCGATCAACGATGATGAGGCAGACATGACCCCACCCGTACTGCAAGGTCGCGCCGATCTGCATATCCACACCACTGCTAGCGACGGCATTCACACCCTGCGCCAAGTTTTGGATCATGTCGCACGGCGTGGCAATCTGGATGTGATCGCCATCACGGATCATGATCGCCTTGACGCCAGTTTGACCGCATACAGCCAGCGCCATCTGTACGATTTCGAGATTGTGCCGGGTTTGGAAGTCACCACCGCCGATGGACACGTCTTGGCGCTGTGGGTGACATCGCCGATCCCCAAAGGCATGTCGCTGTCCGAGACGACCGCCGCGATCCACGAGCAGAACGGCGTCGCCGTTTTGGCGCATCCACTCGAACCCACTATCGCGCCCCACACCTTTTGGCGCTACCTAACGCAACCTGAGGTGTTACAGCAGTCAGGAGTCGATGCGGTCGAGGTATTCAATGCGGGCGCATTCACACCAGGCTGCAATCGGTTAGCGCGGTACGCCTATCATCGCTCCACGTTGCCACAACTGGGCAACAGCGATTCGCACATGGTCGCCACCATTGGGAGCGGTTACACCCGCTTCAAAGGGTGTACTGCCCTTGACCTGCGCGAGTCGATTGAGCGAGGGGATACAGCCGCTGAGGGAACGCGATGGGGAATAACCGTTTACTTGAGGCTTTCACGCAGTTTCATCCAGAGAACGCTGACCAACTCTTCAATGGCGAAGCGGCACTCCGTCCACCAGACCCCCGCATCGAGTTAGCGCCGATCAAGCGGGTGGCGATCTTCGCAGAGGCGTTTCTGCCGAAGGTCGATGGGGTGTCCAAGACCGCCTATTTGACGCTGCGTTATCTGAAACAGACAGGGCGCGAGGTGATCGTGTTCGCGCCGGATATTTCGCCGCCGTGCGTCGCAGATACGCCGGTGATCGCGCTGCCGTCGTTGGGGATGAGCGCCGCGCCAGAGACACGACTGGCGCTGCCGCATCCCATCGTCGCGCACCATCTGAATCAATTCAAACCCGATCTGATTCACCTGTTCAGCCCGGCGCTGCTGTCGGTGAGCGGGATGCTGGTTGGACGCCAGAATCGCATTCCAGTGATCGCCAATTATCAAACCGATGTGCCGGGTTACGCACAGGCGTATGGCTATCATTTCATGGTCGATGTGACGCGCAATTGGCTGCGCTACATCCATAACGGCTGCCATTTGACGCTCGCGCCATCGCGCTGGACGATGGATCAGCTTCATGAGTGGGGCTATCATCGGCTGCGGCGGTGGGCGCGCGGCGTGGACAGCACGCGCTTCAATCCCGCGCGGCGTTCGGACGCGATGCGCGCCACGCTGCTCAACGGGCGCGATCCCAACGCGCTGCTGTGTATTTACGTTGGGCGCGTGGCGACCGAAAAGCGCATCGAACTGCTGTTGGAGGTCGCGCGCACGCCCGGCGTGGCGCTGACGATCATCGGGGACGGCGCGCGCCGCGATGAATTGGAACGCATCTTCGAGGGGACGGGGACGCACTTCACGGGCTATCTGTTCGGGGACGATCTGGCGGATGCGTATGCCAGCGCGGATGCGTTCATGTTCACGGGGACACAAGAGACGTTCGGACAGGTCGTGCAAGAGGCGCTGGCATCCGGTTTGCCCGCTGTGATCATCAATCAGGGCGGCATCGTCGATTTGGTGGAGCATGGCGAGACGGGCTTCATCTGCCCCGACGACCCCGCCGCGTTCGCCGCCGCCGCCGTCGCGCTCCGTGATGATATTGCGCTGCGCCGCCGCCTGTCCGCCAACGCGCGCCGCGCCGCCGAAGCCGCACCGTGGGAGGCGATCATGGCACAGCTCGAAGGACATTACCGCGAAGCCGCGCTGATGAACGAACGCCACACGCGCTGGTACACGCCGCGCCCCGCCGCGCCGCCGCGCTTCATGCAAACGATCATCCAACGGGGACAGGAATGGTTCGAGGGGATCGCGCATGGTCGATGAGCTGAAGGTGACGGGTGACGGCGGACGCAAAACCGTTGCCCTGATCGCGCACGACAACAAGAAGCTGACGATGATCGCCTTCGCGCGCCAGCATCAGAATGTCCTGAGTCGCTACATGCTGGTGGCGACCGGGACGACGGGTTCGATCTTGATCGAGCAGCTTGGGCTGAACGTGCGCTGTGTGTTGTCGGGACCCTTGGGCGGCGACGCGCAGATCGCGGCGCTGGTGGCGGTGGGGGAGATCGAAGCGGTGCTGTTCTTCATCGATCCGCTCGGCGCGCACCCGCACGACCCCGATATCAATTCACTGCTGCGCATCTGCAACGTGCATAACGTGCCGCTGGCGACCAATCCGGCGACGGCGGCATGTGTGCTGTTGCAGTTAGATCGGTGATGGGGCGCGCCGCTGATTATCCCAAAGCGTCCGCGACGGCGCGCAAATCCGCGATGCAGCCGGACGGCACGGCGACGGCGCGCGTCGGGCTGTCGAGTTCCGCCAGCCAGCCGTCGAGCGTCGCCGTCGTGACGGGCGGCGCATCCGCCGGCAGCGCGCCGCAGAACTGCGCGATGGTGTTCAGGCGTGCGAGCGACGGCGCGGGGACGACGACGGCGATGCCATGCGCGGCGAGGCGCGCGGCAGGGTCAAGATTGTCCATGGTGGGCTGTGCGCGGGCGAGCGCGTCGGGTGAAAACGTTGTGCCGTAGGCGAGGCGTCCGCCGTAGGGGCTGAAGTCGAGTTGGTGGGCAATAAACGTATTTACATCGTTGATTTGGCTTAAAACAACTCCCGTTTGAGCATCTCGAACGCTTAACTGCCCGTCGATATTATAATGAGATATTAAATTACTGTCGGGACTCCATGCGATGCCAAAAATTGTCCCAAATTCAGATTCAAAGTCCCTTATCACTGCGCGTGAACTCACATCAAGAATACCAACGTGGGCTGGTGGGCGGTGCCCTGTAGAGACAAGATCAAAAGTTTGTGTTCCAAAAGCGATATATCGACTGTCGGAACTCCATGATAAAGCACCGATATAGCCTTCCGCATAACGATACGTTCGAGGCATGACCGATGAATCCGTATCCATCGTTGCATTGTAGACATAGACGCCATCTGCGCCGCCCGCTGCGATATATTGCCCATTTGGGCTGAACGCAATGACCCACGGATCGCCAAATTCAATACTTTTGATCATTTGATAGGTAGACATATCCCACAAAATGATCTTTAAATCCCAATTTCCGCTGCTTGCCAGTTTCGTCCCGTCAGGACTCCAATCCACGCCTGTAACTGTCGATTGATGTCCTTCTAATACGATAATACGTTTACCAGTTGCAAGATCAATGATCCAGATAGTTTGGTCGTATCGTCCAGCGGCTAAGAACTGATCGTTTGGACTCCATGCAATGGATGTAAATCCCTCGCCGCCCATTTGCGGAAGTTCAAAGATCAGATCACTCGTGTTTGCATCAAAGATTTTGAAATACCCGCTATCATCATTTGTTGACGATCCCACAGCCGCAATTCGTGTACCATCGTGGCTCCACGCCGTCGCTACAATAACGTTGGAAAGATTATCTTGAGCATTCAAGTTGAATGAATGCAATATAAAAAGGATGGTGATGATAAACATCATAATTTTTTTCATGTTTAAACTCCTATGGTTGAGTGGCTCTCATTGTCGGAACAAGCGTACCCATGATTTGGCTCATTCGTGTCCGTCTTACATCACCCGGAAGCCCTGTCAGATTAGGGCATCCATTAGGGTAACAAGGAATAGCTGAACGAGTAGCCCGCCATTGATGATTTGAGAAACCGCCACTGCCATTTATGCTGTAAACCCAGTTAAGAAACATATCCGAGATATCAATTCGCTGCTGCGCATCTGCAACGTGCATAACGTGCCGCTGGCGACCAATCCGGCGACGGCGGCATGTGTGCTGTTGCAGTTGGATCGGTGACACTACGACGGCAGCGCCTCCGCAATCGCCTGTAAATCCGCCACGCAGCCGGGCGGCACGGCAACCGCGCGCGTCGGACTGTCGAGTTCTGACAGCCAGTCGTTGAGCGTATCCGTCGTAACGGGCGGCGCATCCGCCGTCAGCGCGCCGCAGAACTGCGCGATGGTGTTCAACCGTTCGATGGACGGCACCGGGACGACGATGGCGATGCCGCTGTTGGCGAACGCATTATCGCGGGTGAGTGCGTCGGGCGAGAACGCTGTGCCGTAGGCGAGGCGTCCGCCGTAGGGACTGAAATCAGGGTCTCCAATGATATTTGGAATTGAAAGGAACGTGCTTTCTAAATTCCCTGAGTCAGCATTCCAAATGTGTATATTTCCACTTAATGATTGCGTAACAATTAGACTACTGTCCATGCTCCAATGGATACCATAGATTCCTTCTTCGCTCGTTTGAATGGTTCGTATCAGTTCTTTCGTGCTGACGTCAAGAATGTTAACAGTTGATACATTTGCAGTGGGCGTTTGTGTTCCAAACGCGATGCGGCTGTTATCCCTATTCCAACGCAGTGAACCAATATATGCGTCTGCATAACGAAGTGGAATGCGGTTTTGGGGATCGCCAACATCGAGATACGAAGGAAATACAAACAGTCCAAAGCCGCCGACAGCGATTCGATTATCGTTCCCAAAATCTACACCCCACGGATCGCCTATCTCGATTGCGCTGATCAGAGTATGGGTAGACATATCCCATAAAAATACTTGTTGAGCGCTTGAACTACTGGACACCAGCCTTGTGCCATCTGTATTCCAATCCACCGAATCGACGATCCATCGATGACCACTTAAGATCGCTGTGGTTTCTTGGGTTAATATGTCAATGATGTGAACATCTTGATCTTGACCACCAATCGCCAAAAAACGCCCATCCGGACTCCAAGCAGTGGAAGCGAAACCGCCCCCATAAGATGTATTTTGCTCGAAAATAACTTCGCTGGTGTTCACATCGATAACCGCAATATACCCTCCTTCACCATTGATATCGATGCCGACCCCCGCAATTTTTGAGCCATCGTCCGTCCAATCAACCGCTATGATGTAAATTTGTGCGCTAGTTTGAGCATAGAGTCGAGTGGTTACTAAAAGAACACTCAACAATCCCCAAATTAACTTCTTTGTGTACCATGTACGTCTCATCATGTTTATCCTTCACCAACCAAATTGCGTGAACATTTCGACCATTACCGTGTTCATCCATGTGCCTCTACTTTGACCAGGCAGTTCATTGTCACTACAACCATTCGGATAACAATCAATACTGCTTTGAATGGTACTGCGACGCCAACGGTTGTCGAGGAATCCAGCTACACCGGGTGAAATTTTCCAATACACCCAATTCAGGAACATATCTGCCGCTGCTTCTTCAATTTCATAATCAAGCCCCGGTGCGCGCTCGTCAGAATACGTACATGGATTCTGCTGATAATGAAATGGCGTACCAATGAGGGGTGGAAAAGAAATGGGCACAGCAGGGTCACAGGGTCCAATTCTTGGAATTTGAATTGGATATCGAGTTGGCGTAAGCGGTGTTACAGCCACGCCAGGGTATTCGTCCCAATAAGAGCTAGGGACACCTGATCGATTCCACTGCGCTGCACTTCCCCAACCTTGGTCGAGTAAGAAATCGCTCCGCTGCCAATCAGAAAGCTGTCCGCTGCGAATATTTAAGGTTCGAGGACCCATCAAAAATGTGCCAGACGGCGTAAAAAGCGCTGTCCCAGCTCCATTAGGCTGTCGTACCCGTTCTCTGTAGGCGCTTTGTTGTCCTGTCGGTGTTGTACGTCCTACAAAAACATGACCTAGTTCATGAACCGCAGTATATTGCGTCATATTTAGACCAAAGGCGCAATCAATTGCAGCGGAATAATCAGGATCGAGTGCTACCGTGCCTTTTTTAATCGTTGAACAACCGCCATTTAACGTGGAACTTCGTGCAACCTTGATTCTGCGCCATGCCTCTCCTGAGCCATTCATCCCCTGCATCACTTCGCGGAAAGCTTGCACAGGATCACCATCGCCCGCACCCATTTGCGCTAATGCTTGTCCGGTTAGGATAGCTGCTGTCAGAACTTCTGCTTTTTCTGGATCAGTCCAACTCCCAACAGTAGCAACAAATTCAATTCCAAAATCCTCTAATGTTGGTGTCTGCGCTCCGCACCCCGTCCGCACGTCGCCCTCGAACCCCGCCGGGCAGAACGGCGGATTGGTCTCGCAGGTCGTATTCACCAGCGGTATTCCACCGTTGCGCAAGCGCACGTTATCGATGCGCAGTGACGGTGTATTCCCTGACGAAAGGCTGTCATAAATCGAGACGTTTACGTCCGTCCATGATTTGAGCGTGTAGGCACTCATGACAAAAACTTGGGGGGCGGTCGTCGTTGTATTCGCTGGCAGCCAAAACGAGCAGTAACGAAAGTCCCCCCAATTCACATCGTTCAATATGATCGTCATACGCCGCCGAACACTTGACGTATTGGTGACCTCCATCACCAATTGCAGTGCTGAATACTGGGGGAGGTCGATTTGTGTATTCTGATACAAGACGTGCGCTGCGCCTGACTTATAAAAATCAAGTTTGCCACCGACCAGTTGACTGGCAGTATCAGTTCGAACCCACGGCGCGTAGCCCTGACTGAAATTGCCATTTTGCAGCATTTCAGTGTTAACGTTAGTCGGTGCGGGGGTAGGCGTCAAGCCAAACGATTGTGATTCATAGCAAGTGGTTGTATAAGACGAAAGAGAACCGTCAGAATACAGCATTGAGACCGAATCGAGTTCAATCCAACCTTGATAATTGCTCGTTGTAGGATCATAAAATGAGACTGAAGCGTTCGTCCACGTTTCATTCGTATAAGTTGTAATAGAATATAACTTTTGGATCGTATTCGGCTCAAGCCAAAAGATACACGTTTGTTGATCGGTAAAATCACTATCATGAAGAATAACGGTTATACGACGGCGGTAACTGCTGCTGTTACCTAACATAAAGCTCGAGGTCACTCGACGATTTGCGGGAATGGTTGCGCCCGTATTCTGCATCACCAATGCTTCGCTTCCACCGCTCCGGTAGAATTTTAAAAACTGACTACTCCCTGTCCCACTGGTACTAAGATTGATTGAACCCTGTGTATACCAGTTCGGAATGGGCAGTGTACCACCTGAACTAACAAACTGACCATTTAGGATTAAATCTTGACCCGCCAGCGCGCCAATATCCGAGTCAAAAGCTGAACTGTTGAGTGGCATATCATCACGAATACTGCCCTCAAAATATTCTGGCGCCTCAAAGAATGAAAGCGTCGGCGCGGGCGATGCCGTTGGCACAAACATTTCGGGCGGCTGGCTGTCAAACGGGATGGACGGCAGCGATGGGGTGGGGATATCGCTCCCTTCGGTCAGCGTACCTTCTTGCGCCAGCGTGAAGTACACGCCGAGCGTCGATATTAGCACAAAAAAACCAGGTAACTACTCAGGGGTCGTTTTTCCCCTCATTTTGGCAAATTGAAACGCCAAATTTGTCTGCGATGAGAATAGGCTCTCCCTCAAAAGATTGAGGGTTTTTGTCGAAAACAACCTATTTCTCCCTCA
>Ga0163154_10002074_pt1 | contig 29890 bp, 34 predicted proteins | sample OliLakLV19MP9P1_FD_148649 | JGI IMG/M metagenome (GOLD analysis project Ga0163154, IMG submission 148649) | Freshwater microbial mat bacterial communities from Lake Vanda, McMurdo Dry Valleys, Antarctica - Oligotrophic Lake LV.19.MP9.P1 | ecosystem: Environmental > Aquatic > Freshwater > Lake >... | reverse complement strand
ATATAATAAGCTACATAAATGTCGACGTAGGTAAAAAAATTGAGTAAAATTTATGGGAATTAGAGATACAAGTTTTTACGGTTGGGAAATACTAGACATACATTCAATTCGGAGGTTCCGTTAGAAATAGCGCTATTGCTATTTCTCCTGTAGATGGAGTCGTATATGCTTGTGGTTATGAAACTGTAAGCCGGACAAGGTACCAATTTCTTAATCAGAAGATCTGCTACTGGAACTCCTGGTACATTTTCTACTATTGATTCTTACAACGGAGGAGCAAATAACAACGATTTTGCTTACGGTATTGCTATTTCTCCTGTAGATGGAGCCGTATATGCTTGTGGTTATGAAACTGTAAGCCGGACAAGGTACCAATTTCTTAATCAGAAGATCTGCTACTGGAGCTTCTGGTACATTTTCTACTGTTGATTCTTACAACGGAGTAGCAAATAGCACCGATCTTGCTTTCGGTATTGCTATTTCTCCTGTAGATGGAGCCGTATATGCTTGTGGTTATGAAACTGTAACCCGGACAAGTTGACAATTTCTTAATCAGAAGATCTGCTACTGGAGCTTCTGGTACATTTTCTACTATTGATTCTTACAACGGAGTAGCAAATGGCAGCGATGTTGCTTACGGTATTGCTATTTCTCCTGTAGATGGAGCCGTATATGCTTGTGGTCATGAAACTGTAAGCCGGACAAGGTACCAATTTCTTAATCAGAAGATCTGCTACTGGAGCTTCTGGTACATTTTCTACTGTTGATTCTTACAACGGAGTAGCAAATGGCAGCGATATTGCTGCCGGTATTGCAGTCGCGTCAAATGGAGCCGTATATGCTTGTGGTTATGAAGTTGTAAGCCGGACAAGTTGCCAATTTCTTAATCAGAAGATCTGCTACTGGAGCTTCTGGTACATTTTCTACTATTGATTCTTACAACGGAGGAGGAAATTACAACGATATTGCTTACGGTATTGCAGTCGCGTCAAATGGAGCCGTATATGCTTGTGGTTATGAAACTGTAACCCGGACAAAGTCTCAATTTCTTAATCAGAAGATCTGCTACTGGAGCTTCTGGTACATTTTCTACTATTGATTCTTACAACGGAGGAGGAAATAGCAACGATATTGCTTACGGTATTGCAGTCGCGTCAAATGGAGCCGTATATGCTTGTGGTAATGCGAACAGTAGCGCCATCGGTCTTATCCGCAAAGGAAACTTATCTGCTAATTCTGCTTCTTTGGGGCCTATTACATTTGCACCATCTTATGGATTCGTAAGGTCTGAAATTAGTGGCACTATAACTGAAGGTTTTAATCTAGCTAACGTTTCTGAATTCCCTCATTCTTCCGGAATATTTCAAATGAAAAACATGGTCTTAGGAACAACGACCCAAGGAAAGGTGGGAAATTCTGAAGATAGTATTATTCAAATAAAACATTTTGGTTCTTATGTTAGGGTATTTTGGCCAAAACAAGAAGATAGTAATGACAACTATAGAGGTTATGGCGATGTTAGTGCTCGGGCAAAGAATAGGAAAACTTACAACCAACATTGAGTATGGAGATTTTTACGATGTTACTAAATTTGATCACCTATCTTTATATTGCTATATTTTAAAGCAAACATCTGGAACACTAGACGATCTTATTGTTACTGTAGAACGTCGCCCACTTAAAAGTGTAGGGTTTACATCAGAACAAACTGTTTCTTATTCTGTTTCTGGAAGCGTAACTGAAGCCAGACTTCGTGATATAAATTATGTAAAAGAAATAAATTATGGAGATTTATCTATTAAGGAAGTAGGATTTCCAATTGATATACCTCTAACTAACACCAAAGAACTTAGAATTACCGCAAGACATAAAAACGGACAAAGCTCAGATGCGAATAAGAATTGCATTATCTGGGGTAGATTAATCAAAGAAGACGGAACAAAGACAGAAACATGAAAGAATTTGATCATATTGGTTCTTCAAGGCATATTAACGGACAACAAGTAGAATATACGGATAAATCCATCCGGAACTCTTTCTGGAAACTTTAACGGAAATATGACTGGAACTCTTTCTGGAAACTTTAACGGAAATATGACTGGAACATTTACTGGTTCTATTGCAAATATTTCTGGTCGTAATATCATTATAAATGGTGCCATGGAAATTGACCAGAGAAAAGAAGGCGTAAGTCTATCAATTGCTGCCGACCAACTAATGAGTTTAGATAGATGGAGAACACGTAGAAATGGCACCGGCAATTACAGTATTATTCGTTCTACTGAGGTTCCTGCTGGATTTTTAAATAGTGTATTATTAACTGTGACAACAGCAGACGCATCAATAGCAACAACCGATTATTATGCGCTTACACAGAGGATTGAAGGTACAAACATTAGAGGGCTAGATTTTGGTTTATCTACGGCAAAGAGTCTTACTGTGTCTTTTTGGGTAAGAGCCTCAATTACTGGCAATTATAGTTTCGGTCTAACAAACGCAGCGGCTACCAGAGGTTTTCCTGCTCAATATACCATAAATAGCGCTAATACTTGGGAATATAAAACTATTACTATTCTTGGCGAAACTACTGGCACATGGGTAACTACTATCTCAAATGCTGCGGAGTTATGGTGGGGATTAGGTATAGGTACAACATATACGGAACCTGCTACAGGTGCGTGGTCATCCGTCTCAAATACATTAGGTACAGATAGTTCTGTCAACTGGATTTCAACAAATGCTGCTACTTTTCATATAACGGGCGTTCAATTAGAGGTAGGAACCGTTGCTACTCCTTTTGATAGAAGACCATTTGCAGTAGAATTGGAACTTTGCCAAAGATATTATGAAAAGTCATACAATATTGGAGTTATGACTGGAAGTTCGACTGCTCTCGGAGTTTCTACTGCCGTAGCAATCAGCACCACCAGTACGCATGGTGCCTCACATTCATTTAAAGTTAGAAAGCGCACTACGCCTACCATTTCTATATTTGGGCATACAGGTACTGTTGCAGTATGGTCTGACCCTGCTGCTGCTAATACAGCAGCAGCAACTGCTAATAATGCTTGCGAGACTGGATTCTCTAACGTTACTTCAACTGGTCTTACTGCCGGAGTTGGATATTACGGTCACTGGGCAGCGGACTCCGAGATATGACTTACAAATTAAATAAAAACGGTCTAATCAGATTAGAAGATAAAGCGCTTATTCCCGTAAATACCGATAATTTTGATTATATTCAATATTTAAAGTGGGTCTCTGAAGGCAATATTCCAGAACCTGAATTTACTCAAGAAGAAATAGCAACTAATATTATTGCAGAAGATAATTTAGTAGCAAAAACTAAGTTACTTAACTCAGATAATGTTAGTATACGTTTAATTCGTGAATTTTTAATAGCAAAATTTAAAGCAGATAAAGATATGCCGCAACAACTTTTAGATATAGAGGCTGCGGCTATCTTAGAAAGAACAAAAATTAAATGACAACAAGACACGTTAGACAATTTGCGTTTGAAGATTTTGTATCCAAAAAAGACATGATGGATATGACAAATGTATGGCTTAAGGAGTCTATCAAGGCTCTTAAGGCAGGCAGAATCATAAGGAAGGGCTACAGACCTTCCACTATAAAGAGAAGAAGACAGGCAGGCTTACAGACCAATCACGTTGATTTGACGCGGTAACCAGCGTTATTCAAGAAAGGGTTGGAGATTGCTAGAGTCTCTGTCTGTTCAGGCTGTAAATAGTAGAACGGCTAAGATCGTATGGAAAAGCCAAAGAGCATCAACCTTATATTCATTCCTGACCATTCGCTATGGAAAAGTAATTTAAGATACTAATTATAGACTCTGGAGATCTAAAAATAATGTCATCAATTCTCAGTCCCTATTACTTTTCAGGAACTACCGTAGTAACCCGGTCAAGCCCTTAGTCCGCTATTCGCTCCTTTCGAGTGTCTTGGCATGACCAATATTGCAGTAGCCTTAAGGGCATCAGGTTCAATCAAATCAGGTTCAGTGGAGTTTTCACCAGATGGTCAGAACTGGTTAGCGGTTAGTTCCGCTTCCTTCTCACCTTTGGCGTATACTCTTAATGGTCCAATCACTTCGGTTCAATTCACAGCAAACCCATATCGTTATATGCGCGTGCAAGCATGGGCATCAGGTTCAGCAGGTGCCCTAACAAGTTCCGTTGAATACTGGATCACAGGAAATAATGGTTAAGAGGATTAAAGTTAATGTCAGATAAACACAATCGGTTCCTATAATACAGAAGTGCTGTATTCACGTCAGGAAGCAACGCAAGAGAGTCTAGAAAACACAATTGAAGTTCTTCAAGAAGTTAAATCGCTAGTAGATAGAAACGAAGGTTACTTTCAGTCATTCAGAGAAGACCTAGATGAAATGAAAGAAAGCCAAAAAGAGATTCTTTTGGTCCTACTCAATCAGGAAACTGAATTCACCAAATTAAGTACACAATTCAAAGTAGTATGGGGAATCGTTGGAGCAATCGGAACTTCTTTATTAGGGCTTGCTGCTAAATTCCTACTTCAGCAATAAAACAAAACAAATGAGCCAAATCTTAACAAAACCACCAGCGCAAGACCTTGCCGAAGAATGGGCTATTTATCTCAAATCAATTTTTGAAGATAAGACCAACAGAGAACGCAAAGCCAAATCAAAAGAACTTGTAGACTACTACAACGATGAACAATCAGTTTACCTAAAGGGTGAATTGGCTAAGTTGTACGGTAAGCATGTCATCCAAGACAAACGCAAATGGACCCAAAACATTCTTAAGAAAGTTATGGATGCTTTGGCGGTTACCTATGCAGGTACAACCAAAAGACATATTCAGAATGCAGACAAAGAAGTTAATGAAAAGGTTGCTGAACTAATGTTTACATCTTTGAATAACACCATGTCTTCAGTGAATAAGTTTCTAGTACGGTGAAAAGACAATAGTAATTCAGCCGTACTATTCACCAAAATACAAACGCATCAACTACCATTTCTTTCATCAATATCAATTTGATTTGGTCTTTGACTATTCAACGGTAGATAAAGAATTAACCGCCGTAATTACGTCAGACTATCAGGATGATTTTGAAAAGATTAAATGGTCTGTGTATACCAAAAACAACAAATATAGTTTTCTTGGCGATAAGTTAATCACCCAGGAAAACCACAATTTAAACTTTCTTCCATTCGTTGTGGTCTATGAACACAAGCCAGACATTGACTGTGATTACATTGATCCAAACTATGGCTACGTAGAAGGAAACCTTCAAATCAACCTAGCCCTATCGGACATGTTGAACCTTCTACAAAAGCAGTCACACGGCATTCTAACGCTAGTGGTGCCTGATGACATAGCGCCACCTGGTGAACCTACCAGTGACCAGAAGAACGCATCACCAGACCAACGCGGGCAACTAAAGACAGGCTATGATGACATTGTAGTCCTTCAGCAAAACTCTTTAGGACATGCAGCAGATCTAAAATACGTTGATCAAAACCCCAACTTCAATGAGGGAATCAACGTAATCAAAACCTTCCTTTCTCTTTATGCGTCTAATGCTGGTTTACCTTCAGACAGCCTAGAATTGAGCATTCAAACAGGTACTTCTACAGCAACGGAAGTTTATCTAAAAGAGAACAGAACCAAGCAAGCCCTACAGCAACAAACGGCTGTTCTGACAGACGCTGAAAAAGAATTATTTGATGTAAACATGAGGCTTCTAGACATTGCTGGTCAGCGTGGATCCATACCTGAAGGGCTTATTAGCAAAGACTTTCATGTTGAATTCATAAGACAAAGTACAATTCAGAACATGACGGTTCAAGACGTTAAGACCGCCTATGATAGTGGTGTGTTGGATAAGGCTGAATACTTCAGATTCCTATTCCCCTCTTTTAACCGTGAAGAGGCTTTAGAACAATTAGCAATGATGGAAGCAGATAAAACAAAACTTGCGGCAGAGGTAACCAATCCAGAAGCGCAAGATTTGATAAAAGAAGTGAATGAACAAGAGGAAAAATAAATATGACAATTGAGAACGATAAGAAACCAGAACCAACTACACCAGCAGTAACCGAAGGACCAACAGCAGATGAACGCATGGCTTACCTAGAAAGCAAAATGAAAGAGATTGTATCTGATAGAGATCAATGGAAAAGCAAACATGCTGTTCTAGCAGCGCAATTAGACACTTCAGGTAAACAACCCATCAGTGAAACCGATGTAGAGAAGGCGAGTAAACAAGACCTTATGCGCTCCTACCTTCAGACCAAAGAAGAAAAAGAAAAACTATTCAATGAACTACAGAACATCAGATCTGAAAGCGTCAAAAAAGAAAAGTTAGCAGTAGTAAAGAAGCACGCTAAGGAAATGCGGATTAATTGATCAATATGCTGACATGCTTGATCGCTTTATTCCGTTAGATGAAATCGAGTTAGGGCAAGACTACACAGTCAAAGCCAAAGTTCAGGTTCATAAATCACAAATGCCGCATCTGTACGGAGTTGCATCTAGCAACGCCTTTGCCCCTGATTCAAGATTAGAAACCAAAAGGGTTTCAACCTCAGATAGGGAACAGATTGAAAAGGCTTATAAGAAAGCAATTGCAGACAGAAACAAGGCAGAAGCCTACCGACTAGGCGAAGTTTTAGGACAACTAAAATAAGTAATTTCGCCAATAAACGAATTAATACTATTTAATTACAGCAATCTTTACGAATTGGATGACTCAAAAAGATGGCTGCTTTGATTCGGATGAATCGAGAGAAAGAAATAAACAAATAAAACACAAGACTTGGAACAACCAAGCATAGGAAACAAAACATATGGCTTTAGTATCAACAAATTTCGTACAGAGTGTAATTGATTATCAACTACCTTCATTTGAACGCGAATTAAACTTACTCAATTTACTTAGAGGATCGTCTGCCTCACAAAAAATGACTGAATTAGTCTTGGCGCATGGTCCTGCTGGCGGATTTGCCGCATCAGTGGTTATGCCTCAGTTTCAGTCTTCAACAGCCGTTGCCTCAACAGCATCGCTAGTTTCGTCTTATCCTCACTCTGAAGCGACCTTAGTTTATTCAGAACTTACTGATACGTCAGTAACGTTTGCTGTAAACAGAATGGCTTCACACCAATTCTTTGTTGGTGATGCAAATCAGAAATCACACGTTCTAGGTACAGGCTTAGTGGAAATTGGAGTTGAGAAATCACTTCAAGCATGTCACCAGCAAATTGCTGAACAAGCCTTTACCGCTATGTACAATTCAGGAACCTTCTTGTCTGGTACGGCTGCAACTGGTGCTGACTTCACGTTAACAATTACTTCAACGGCTACCCTACAAGCGGGCTTTGCAGCCATCCAACAAGGTCTAGACGCACAAAATGCACCATCTGGTCCTGGCGATCGTTGGTTGGTTTTGAATACGTCTGCAAGAGGCTTGATTAACAAATGGGGTTCAAACCCAATGTTTGAAGCAACCTTCGGTGGTTCTAACAGCGTCATTACTGGTCAAATTGCACAGTACAACGGCTTCAACGTCTTGTTTGATAACTCAGTAACTGCTGGTCAGGGTATCGCATTCTCGCCTTCAATGTTCGCTCTATCAACTCCAATTGGTCCACAAATCCAATTGCTCCAAGATAAAGACCAGAACGGTGATTATTGCAGAATCAGATATTACTACGGATTTGCTCCATTAGGACCAACATCTACTGCTTATGCTGGTAATGCTATTGCCGGTCAGAAACAGGGTATATTGCGTATCACACAGACCTAATATCGCTACCTAGACATTAGGAATAAAAAGGGCAGGCAAGGTGAATAACTCTGCCTGCCCTTTATTTTTGGAAACAAACTAAATGGCATTCACTCTAGCAACAGACTTTACAAATCACATTCAATCTCTTTTTGAAAATGATTCAAATAGATACATAAAGCACGCTAACGCTTATATGCTTTCAGGTTCAACGAAAGTAACAGGATCTGCTGTTACCCTGGAAGTTAAAGACAGCACCAATACACAACGTTACTTTCTAACCACGGCAACCAACCCAAGTATTCAAACTTCAAGTTCTGTTTACTTTGTTGATTCAATAAACGTTACTGCTTTCCCTGCTGGTGACATTGCTCTTATTTGGGCTATCACTTCAGGTTCTACAGACTACGTTCTTACGTCTTCAGTTGGATTTGATTTAGCCCCAGCAATTACGATTGTTACGGGTCAGACCCAAACCCTACAAGATTTCAAAGTAACGTTAGGTCAACCCAAGGTCTTTAGCGTAAGACTTAGAGACAATACCGGCAACGTAGTAGACGCCAGCAACGCTAAGATCGTCGTTTGGGATTCAACCAATGGAACAATCGTAAATACGTTTACAGCCTCTCTGAACGCTGTAGCCTCTGGTCTATGGACTGCTAGCGGTACACTCTCAACAAACGCCTATAGCCCTGCCCTAGACCGCTATGAAGCCTATTGGACTGCTGACACTGGTACTGGTGAACTTGAGGTTCAAGGTTCAAGACAACGCCTTGAAGTCTTTGGCGCTTTATCTAGCCTCTCTGCTGGTCCCATCACTTACAGTTCAAATGAAGACTTACGTAAATCAATCGTTGGTCTTCAAAAGATAATTTCAGCACAAGTTAGGGAACCAGGGGAAATAGAAATAGTGCTTAACCAAAAGCGTTATCTTTGCTCCCTAGAGATCCATGGCTGGATACAAACCAGACCAAACGCTACTTATTCACAAGACCTTTTGAAGGCTTTAGAAATCAACATGGTACACAGAGACTGCTTAGTTGATTCAAATGCATTTTCAAAGTTTGCTGGTGAGAATACGCAAATCAAAGAAATCGATAAGAAAATTTCTAGACTTAAAAGCGTAATCTTTGGTTCTGTTTTCTCGATTAAGGCAATATAAATACAATAATGAATTCTTCATTTCCAACCTACATAGAATATCTTCTTGTTCTACAAGAACGCTTCAAAGCATGGGGCTTACAGATACCTCTTCAAGATTTCACAATGGCTGGAAACAGCACAAATCTGAAAGTGGTGATGAAAGAACCTGATGTTATTCAGGCTTCACAACCATACTTTGAGATAACTTTTATTCGTGCCCTAGAAGGTCATGACGACGTTCAAAGCCGGTCAAAAGGCTTGGAACACAACCAAACACACCAGGGTTAGTAATTCAAACAAGTTCATTAAGACAAAGAACACCGTCTTAGAAAGAATTGAATTTCAGATAGACATAGTTGCCAATAAGCAAAAAGAAGCATTAGCAATAATGCAAGAGTTTAGGCGTCTTGTTGCTCCTGTTGGAACAATAGAGGTTACCAAAAATGAAGTAACGCATACTGTTCAATATCATTTCCAAACTGGTGAAATGATTACAGAAGTTCAACAGTCTAACGGTAACTTTGAAAACTACAGAGTACCATTCATGATGACTCTGTTTATTGAATCAGATTTCAATTCTCCTACATTAGCAGTTCCAGCCATATCAGCAGTGATCCTGAATTATTCAGGTACGCTTTCAACCATTAGTGGATCTGGTGATGGTAGTTCATCAGGTGGTTCTTCAGATAGTGGCAGTGGTGGATCTTCATCTACATGCTGCCCTTTAACTGGCGCCTATGACTTCTACACTCTGAACAGACTAGACGCGCAAGGGCTAGTGCTCAATTCATCAGGTAGCCTAATCCTCTCATCTTCTACTTCTCAGGTAACTGTTAGCGGCAACTTCAACGTTCTAGGAACGATTTCTAACGTTGTAAATTCAGTGAATGGCTACAGTGGTTCTATCCAAGTTATTGCTGGTCCTAATATCACCATAAACAGTGGTTCAGGTTTCATCATGATTACTGGTTCTGCTGCTAGTTCAACAGATCTAACAGCGTTGAACGCCTTCAGTGCTTCTATTAACGTCTTCAGTCAATCGATAAATACCTTCACTGCCTCTATAAACGCTTTTACAGCATCGCAGATTGTGACGAATGCAGCACAGACTTCAACCAATGCAACGCAAGCAACGCTAAACAATAGCCTAAATGCATTTACCGCATCACAGTCTGAAACCAACTCTACACAGTCAACATTGAACAGTGCCTTAAATGGCTTCACTGCATCATTCAGTTCTTCTGTCAGCGCCCTTGGAGATACACGTTATGTGCTTACGTCTTCATATGGACCGTTTACCGCGTCTATCAATACGTTCAGTCAGTCAGTGAATACTTTCACAGCGTCGCAAGCAATAACTAACGCAACACAAGCAACGTTGAACAGTGCGTTGAACGGCTTCACGGCTTCATTCACTTCTTCAGTAAATTCAATTAGCGATAACAGGTATGTAAACAACATCAATGGCTACAGTGGTTCAATCAGTGTTGTTGCTGGTCCAAACATAATAATAAATTCTGGTTCTGGCTTCATCATGATTACTGGTTCTGTTGGTGGAACTACTTTTCAGTCTGCATCTGCTTCAGGTTCAACTTACCTAACTGCAACGCCGGTTTCTTGTTCTCTTGTTTGGGTTACAGGTTCCACGATTAGTGGTGAAGGCGGAATTATTGTTTCTGCAACGTTAGGTTCAACAATAGACATTGTTAATGATTCAGGAAAAACACTTTCAATCTATCCTGCAAATGGTGGAAACTTCGTTGGACAAAGCGCAAACGGTCTTTTGTATATGTTTAAGTATTCAAGTGGACGTTTCACTAAAGTATCACCAACTGTTTGGGCAGCCCAAATGCAGGGAAGAAATGGTGCAGATGGCAGTACAACCACTGTTGCTGTTTATCAGCCCACATCATTTCTTGATTTCGTAACTACTTTTGGTAGCGGTCTTCAATCGTATTCCAACATTACGCTATTTGGAGGAAATGTAATACAAACGCAAACTGGTACTGGGCAGAAGATTTATAACAGTGGCGATCATCTGGTCTTGTCGTCTTCTGTTGGTTCAACAGTAACAGTTTCTGGAAATCTAAAAGTTACAGGTGAGATTAGTAGTTACAAGGCTTCTGTAGTTCAATACGTTGGTACCACCTACACACCTTCAGGATCTGACTCTGGCAAAATTATTGAACTGAGTTATTCAGCAGGCGGGCAAATCAATTGCTATCTTCCAAACACTCTAGAAAAAGGTTGGAATGGTACCTTCGTTCAGTTTGCAACAGGATCTCTAATTCACTTCTCTGCATCAGCAGGATCAACAATCAGAACGTTTAACGCTCTAAGTAAGTCTGCTGGTTGGAACGCTGAATGCTCTATATACGTTTCTTCAAATACAAACGGAACTTCAGCGGTATACGTTGTTGGAGGGAATCTAATTTAATGTTTCTACCTGGTGGAATCGCTGTTCTCATTAAGCCAATGACGCCAGTTGTTGCGCCTCCTTCAGGTTTTGCTAATACTCATTCAATTCATAATACTGGTACTGCGACGGCTACAGCCCGGTCATGTTAATCTTGGTCAACCTGCTTCATGGCAAGTTGATCTATCAACCAATGAATTTACTTGGGCAATTTGGTTTAGATATGACGATAGAGAGGGAAGAATATTAAGTTGCCGTATCAATGCTGGTGCGCAGTTTGACCTAACGCTTTCGTCTGGTGTTCTATATGCCATTATTGGTAGTAACTCTATGAATGGTGGTTCCAGTTTAGCAGATGGAAATTGGCATCATGTAGTAGTTACTTCACGCAATGAAGGTGGTACCTATGTTGCTAGAATATTTATTGATGGGAACACAACTAGCGTAGCCAATACCAATGCAGGAACCTATGTAACGACGGGTATTGATTGGTTAATTGGTCATCAACATGGAGCAAATAACACTGATTGGGCATTCGGTGCTTATTCTAATATGTGGTTTGCCCATCTAACAGCGTGGTCTGTTGGGTTTACGCGGTACACAATCAGCAGAATTATATAATTCAGGTGTTCCAATTGATCCAACTACACATTCACAGGCTGCTTATCTGAATACATATATACCACTAGGTTCAGGTGATACGTCACCAACCCTAAGCAGCATTGTTGGTTCAGTGGTTGGCACAATGACAAATGTGGGAACAATAGCAATTGAGGCGGTTCACCCATAATCGCAATCATTGGGTAAAAGAACAAAAGATACTACTTATAGAGTAATCAGAATATTCAATTAGGAGATAATAACAGTGGCAGTTTACAACATAAATTCAAATTTAAAAGGGGCAAAGTTTGTCCTAAATAGCGAAAAGGCAACTAGTCAGGGTTCTAGTGCTCTAATTCCTCTAGTCGTTTGTGCGTTTGATTCTCGGATCAATGCAATACGACCAAGCAAGCCTTGTTACTAGACCAAATACAGATCCCTATACCGTTGTAGCGGTTCTCTCTACAGCAATTTCAACCAATCAATGGGTTGGTAAATATGCCAAAGTCGTTTCAGGTTCCGTAACTAATAGTCTTTTGATTGTCGCTAATACTTCAGGTTCAGCAGGTGAAGCAGTCACTGTAACCGTTGATTCTCAATTTTCTACAGCGCCTGCAATTAGTGGCGCTCTAACCGTTCGCAATTGGAAAGACTTTAACGAAGTTGAATTATTCTCTTCTGTTGGTGCAGTTGCTGACAAGTTCATGGGACGCAATACAGCAGGTGGTTTCAACTGGACTGGTGGAACTGATGGTTCAGAAAATGTTTTCTATTCTCTATCTGAATTGAAGGCTGCTGGTGCATCCCTCTTCTACGTGCTTCCTGTTGCTAATCAAGCCTCTGCTGCTGCCCTAGCAACCAACCTTGCACCAACAGGTGAAACGGCGTTCTTGGCTTCAATGCGCGGATTATCGCCACAACCTGACGTTATCGTTTGCCCTAAGCAAGACTATGGTGTTGCTATGTCAACAACCAATTGGCAATCAGTAGATAATGCGTGGAAAACGTTCATTACGTCATGGGCTACAGACGATACCGTTAACCCTCAATTGACAGAAATTCTTTATGTTACTGATGCTGGTGACGTTGCTTCAACTAGCGCTGCAATCGCCTATAGAACTGCTACCACAAACTATGTTGGTGACACTGGCGCTAGAGTAAACTTCGTTCATGGTCGCTACTACATTGATTCAGTTGCACAACGTGGGGCACGCAAAGACGTAGCCGCATCAGTTGCATATGTTGGATTGATGAACCGTATTTCTACCACTGCATTAGAATCATTTGGTCATGCGTTCTCAGGCTTGAATTATGCTCAAGTTGGAACCGTACTAGATATGGTTGAAAAAGTTACACCAGCAAACCGCATTTCATTGCAGGCAGCAGGTATCAACGCACTAATTAAAGTTCCTGGTAGAGGTTGCTACTTTGAGAATCAGTTCTCACAAAAGAAAGTTTCAACATCAGATGGTTCAGATCCATATGAGTCTTGGCATGTCATGGTTACCAGAAGCAAAGTCAAAAACACGCTTCAACCAATCATGGATGGCATTACCGATGAACCAAATACACAGGTTAACCGTGCAAGAGTTGTTACAGGTGCAACCCGTTTCTTGGATGCTCTTAAACGTCAAAAGATTATCGAAGATTACGAATTTGCAGACGTAACAACTGGTGTAGATGAAGGGGCAGGCGTTGCAAGATACGAATGTTCTGTTCAATCCGCACGTCAAGTTGAATTCGTTGAATTGAAGTTCACCAGCGTATTTGCTGGATCATAATAGGAAAATAAAACATGGCTTATTCAGCAAAAAAGAAATCCCTTAGAGGGCTTGCTGCTCATGATTTCGTTGTAACAATCAACACCTTGGATGGTTTATCACCAGGTGAAGAAGTGTCTATGCGGAATTGATGCAGTAAGAGGCAGAGGCAGATCCAAGACCAACGTAATTAGACATAGATCTTCTGGTCTATCTGATTCGTCTAAGACACCTTTTCCAGGATTATCAGAAGCAGGAAACATTACCCTTGAAGGTATCTATCTTGCCGATTTGAACGATTTAAGGCTTCTCCAGAATTGGGATAGCCAATGCAAAGGCAGAGCCCCAATCCTTTCGCTAGGTGGCTATAGACGTGAAATAACCGTCAAACACATTGCGAGAGCAGCAGAAACACAGACAGACTTCATTAGCCTGAACCAAGATTTACCAATCACGAAACAGGAAGTGTACCGCAATTGTATGTGTGTTGCTTTGATGCTTGGTGATCTAGACGGTCAGAATGCAAACTTTGCCACTTGGACGCTAGAAATTGCATATGAAGAAATGGAAATTCTATAAACAGGAAATATAACAATGACATTAGGCATTTCAGAATATCAAAGAAAATATAAATACAAAGTAGCATTCGATTTGACTAGTGATGACGGTACACCAGTAACTGTACGGTTTTGATAGTCCAGATGAAGTATCTTTACCTGAACGCATTCAAGAAACGATCAAGCGTTGGAACGTAAAGTTAAATCAAGAAATTCAAACCCAAGGTAAACTTACCTACGGTCCATTCACCGTTAAAGGTGCATTGCAGATTGTTTCAGGTGCTGAAAGAAGTGCTATCGCACAAGCAATTACAGCAATTCAAAACATAGTTAATTCAGATACAGATTGTTTGGACGTTACAGTTCTCATGATTGATATGACAGAAGAAGGTTCTTACACTCTTCAATGTCATGACTGCCAATTAACAAAGTTCACGATCGATACACTCGATTTCCAAAAAGGTGATGATGCTATGGCGCATGTCACTATGACTTTCCAACCATCTATCGTTAAGCGTCTTTCTGGCGCTCAAATCTAAGACCTTTAGGTTCATCAAAAATGCCTGACGTAATAAAAACATTGGAAGCCTTAGACGCTCCATTCTTACGGTTACCGCTATCAACTGCTATCGGCAGATTTAGACTTTGGTTCACAAGCAATCGTCTTGGCTGAAATATCTGAAATTACACTTCCTGAATTGAAGGTGGAATATAGAACTATTCCAACACTCAGTTCAAAAGAACAAAAAGTTAAAAGCAAAGTTGTTTACGGTGAACTAGTTCTGAAAGGAATGATTACGAGAAATCCAGTCTTCTTTCAGGAAATCCAAAGGGCTATTGATCAACTTGCAGGCAATCCAAGACAAGCCCTATACGGTGCAAGAAACTATATCATCGCCTGCTTTGGCAGAAGTTCAATCTTGGACGTAGTGCCTATCAGAAAAATATTTATAAAGAATGCACAACCTAACGGTTTAAAATTGGGTGCTCTCAGTGCCAATAGCGATCGGTAGTATGCCGTTAGATGAATTGTCATTTGTGGTTGATTCAGTGAGGTTACTTTAATGCGTTTAGATTTGTTACATCCAACCAAGAAACTAAAGTCAGTTGACGTTGGAAAATTGAAATTTGAATTACTAAAGTTGTATTCAAATACTGCTTACATTCATGACTACAGCCTAGGTGCTAGAGTCTTGGCGAGCATTTGCAATTCTGCTGACTTCAAAGACTATCTAGATATTAGTTCAGTTGATGCTTTGCGCATTGTCAGAACCGCAAAATCAATAAATGCAAATGCAAACGTTTACATGATGAAGGGTAAAGCCTGTTCATGTGGTGCAATGCTTTTGGTTGCATTTGATTTGAAGAAAGATATTAGCCCTGATGAATTCTATAATTGTGAACATGATTTCAAAGGCTCAAAGATCAAACTGAAGCCTGATACGGTTTACGATGAATGTTTTCTATTAGGGAACATCCAGAACAAACAGATTGGACAAATGCTTGATTCAATAATGCTTGCAAGAATTGAAAGCGTAGACGGCAAAAAATTTGATCTGAATGATTTTGATATTGAAGTTGTGGAATGGCTTCAGGAAGTTTCAGCAGAACAACTAAACAAATACAAAGAACTTTCAGAAACGGAAGTTAAATGTGAATCTTGCGATTTGAAGTCAACGTTCAAGATTGGTTTGTATGACCAAGATTTTCTATTGAAGAAGTAAAAAGAATGCAGACACAACCCCACTTTGTTCAGTTACCTACGTTTGCAGTCTACAGGGGAACACCTTGGATCGTGGGTTGTCTTTTGATCTCTAGAGCCTTCCACGGGTTACCACCAGGATTTGAAGACTTGTCAATTGATGCATGGGAAGAAATGGTTTCAACGGCAAAGGAAATTAACGCGAAAGCGATGTAAACAAAATGAGTTTAGACAGAACGATACAGATTGACGCACGCATAGAAGCAGCATTAGCCGTTATCGCTAAACTCAATTCTTCTTTGGATGGTTCAGCACAGAAAGCAGGCAAAGTAGGCGATAGCCTCAATAAGGGCTTTAACAAGGGTTCTGGAGGCGCTTCAGGCTTCAGTGAAGGGCTAGGCAAGGTTGGCAACCAAATCGCTTCTATAGGCAAGGCAGTAGGGCTAATGGTTGGCTCTATCGGTCTAGCCTTCAAGGGCATTCAATCCGGTCTTGGCGATGTAGAGACTGGACTAAAAAAATATTTATATGATGCGCAGTCAGGAGCCTCTAAGGCTTCAGACGCTATCAGCGATTTGACCAATGGAATCTTAGATAATGGTGCTGCTGCTGAAATGCTACGCAAAGGTAGAGGCATTGGGTTTACAGATGACCAGATAGGCAAACTTGCTGTTGTTGGAACCAACCTAGGTTTGATTTCAGAAAAAGGTGATGCTGCTGCTAGCGCTATGACGCTTCTAGACGCTGTAGCCAAGGGCAAGGTTAAAGCCATATATGAGTTAAGCCCTGCCCTTGCTCGCATGATTTCCCAAGATGAACGCTTCAAGAAAGCGACTACTGACGCGGGTAAATCTCAGGCTGCTTTGAACGTCTTCATGAGAGATTATCAAAAGATTCTGAATGATACCGGCAACGTTGCAGATACTTCTTTTGGTCGCATGATTCGGACTAATTGCAAAACTTAAAGATCTTACTGAAGGTCTTCTTCCAATGCTTTCGGGCGTTGGCAAGATTGCAGGTTCTTTACTTCTGCCCTTAGTTGCTGGTGCTAGCATTGGCTTCATTGGTGGACCCATTGCAGGGGCTATTGGTCTTGCTGTTGGTGGGTTGATCACTGCTGGTCTATCGGTAGGCTTCCTAAGACTTGGCAAATCGTTACTAGAAGGCGGTAACGCTGAAGAACGCCTAGGTGGAATGAAAGACCTAGCAACCGTTGTCTTCCCCTCAATGCTTGAAGCCATGTTTACAGGTAAGAGCAATGGGACGCCCGCAATTGAAAACTCTAAACTGTTAGCCGCAACTGGTGAAACAGACATTACTAAAGCAAGAGCCCAATTCGCATCAATCCATAAAGGTGCTGTTGGATTCGGAAAAGGGATCTTCAACTTCGGTGAAGGTTTCGCTACATCTGCATCAGGCGTTTACAATGCCGTTTCAGAACAGATAAATAAGATTCTTCCAATCAACGCCCAGTTTGATAGCGTTTCATTACAAGACCGTTGGCAACAAGGCGGTACAGGTATGGGTTCACTATTGGGATCTATCGCTGGCTTAATTGGCGCTTTACTGGAAGCCTTAATTAAAGGGTTTGATATCTTAATTCGAGCGGTACATCAACTTGGAACTGACATTTCAAATTCAATTATAGATATTATTCCAGGTGCTAGAGAGAAGAGAATAAAAGAACCATATTCAGATATGGGTCAGGCACAACAGGAATTACATAAAACCATGGACGCTGTTCTGAAGGTTGATGGAACTCCCCCGTTTTCATACAAAGATTTTGAATTGCTTGCACCACGAATTGAAGCAGCAAAGAAAACAGAAACGAAAGAAGACGATAAGGCTATTACGAAAGAAATATATGTCATTATTAGGCAACTGAACACATATCTGAAAAACCTAGTAGATAAACAAACTAAAGAGTCGCAGAGCAAACCAAGATAAAATTTTATGACCATTCTAAAAAACACATTGGCGTTTAACTTTGAAACTTTGCGGTACTGTATCACTGCAATACATTCCCAGTGAACTAGGGTTTACAGAGCAAGCGGGGCACCAAACGCTACAGACGTTGAACGGTAAGGTTTCACTAATAGCCCCTAAAGACACACAGATACGTGATTTGAACGTATCATGCTTCTTTACCGCTCTCATGGCTCCTGATGACGCTGAGAACGTATTGGCGATTCTAGGGGCACAAGGCATTGCGCTAGGACTATCAGCAGCAGGAACACTTGGAGGTGATAAGGTCTTAAGTGCTTTCAACTCTGTACGCAAAACCATTAGCCTTGCAAAAGGCGTTTTCGATATTGGTAGCGGTCTAATCGCTTCTAGGAACTTCGTTGCTATTCCAGTTGGTGACGTAAACAACGCACTACTGATTATGGACAATGTGATTTCAGCGCAAAGAAGCGGTGATCCATGCACTGTCATTTGGGACGTTGAAGGCGGTTTTGCCAATAGCACCCAAGCAAGATACCTAATCAAAGCATTGCAGATTAGAGCGGAAAGAATGGATCCAAGTGGCAACACTACGGAATTCAGCGCACAGATTACGCTGATAGAAGCAGGGGATAAATTAATAAAAATATCATGAGTGACAACTACACACAGAAGATTGAACTAGATGATGGAACGATAGCGTATGACCTACCTCGTAATGTCATATTGCCTGAAGATGAATCCAAATACATTCGAGCACCATGGAGATCCCACTACTCACTTTTTAAACTATCGTATTTGATTTATGGCGATACCAGCAAATTCTATTTACTAATGGCTGCTAACGGAATCACAAACCCCTATCAAGAACTGAAGACATTTAGGTTCTTACGTCCTGACTATCTGAATGAGGTTAGATTTAAGTAATGGCTTCAGTTAGAAAACTAGACGAATCAGATCCAGCATTTAAAGACATTGGTAAAAGACCAAGTTTTGATGAAGTGTTTGATTTGCCTGTCTTGTCTTGGCGCCTAAGCATGGCAAACGATATTAAGAATGAAGACAGCATGACAATCTATTTTGCTGGAATGCCACAATACAACAACAAGCCATTGACCTTAGAACAGGTGATTGAAATTCCGTACAGAGAAAATAAAACAATTAAAATGAAGAATTAGAAACATTCATTTTCAAAAGAGCCAAACGATAAAAGAACTGAAATTTCCCTACGGAACCGATAAACTATATCTTGATTCTTCACTAAAAAAGACGATCAACGTCAAGAACCAAATCAAAGACTTTTTAGAGCAAGTCAAAAGCGATTCAGGTTTAGATTTTAGCATCAAACTAGAAGTCAAAGACACTGACAAGACAGTCAAAGACGGTTCTTCAGTAGACACTACAAAAACATATCTAGAAGCGATTGACGCTGTTCTTATGGAACAGGAGGCTGTTACTAACTACACTTGGTGGATTGATCCGTTCAATGAATTACACGTCGACTATAATAAGAAGGAAGCCAATTCAGAACTGAAATTCGATAATCATGGAAAGTACGTTCTGTCTTACAATGGCGATATTCAAAAACGTTGGCATGAAAAAGAAGCATCTGAACAGAAAACGTCAGGCGTACCCAAGGTTCAACTAACACCAGCAACTAGAATTAACGCCAAAGGTGAAGCGGTAGCCGCAACCATAGAAACTAGGTTTGCTTCTAACGTCCAAAAGGATGCAGGCTCTAAAGACAAGAGCCTAATCAAATATGGTTCATGGAGCATTGCCCTTGCTGGTCATCACCTTATGGCTATGAACACTTGCGTCAATATCAAAGACTTTGCTGATATTGATCCTGATGGAGTCTATCAACTTTGCGGTTTAGATTTCTCAGATGCTAACGGATTGTTGTCTACCGTTATGACCTTTAGAAGTGATTTTAGAAGCATTTCAGCAAAAGCCGTGCAACAGAAAGAATCAACTACCATTGGCGAGGATTAATACTATTTATTATGAACAATTCACTTCTTACGTCATATGAAACCGGCAAAGTTCTAACAGGTGCTGATGCAGTAATTCAGCGTTTCAAGATTGCAGCGATCATGGGATTGGGTGAGTTTTCACCTAGTCCTAGTTCACGGCATTGGATTACAAGACTTTATAGATGAACCAAATACGCCTGCAACCAAGTTGATTGTAAAAATGCAATTGCTACGCCTGGTTGATGAACACTTTCCAGAAATCGAGATCATAGAACTGAAAATCGATATTGTACGGAAGTTCACTAATGATTGAAATGCGCTGTTATGTGGTTCCAACCGGGGAAGAAAGAACAGCAGAAATTGAATTTGCGTTATAATAGGAATTAAATAATGAGTGATTTATCTTACAAGTCATATGACGAAATTCTAGCACTGTTAAGACAGAAGGCTTTAGAGGATTTCCCTGATGCAGATTGGGCAGGTATTGAAGAATTCAGCCTTGAAGACCTTTTGACTAAATTGGTTGCTGAAGCCTCTACCTTGAACGGTGCATATCTGGATCTACGTGCTAACCAAGCATACCTAAGCACTGCAACGATTTACCGCGATGTATTGCGCATTGCCGAGAATGTACGGTCTTTATCCACAAGAGCGTTCAGCGGCATCTACTAGCCTCTACGTTACAGGTTCAGCCGCTGTAGCAATTCCAATTGGTGCAAACTTTGGAACCACCAACAACACACGCTTTTCTATTACGTCAGATTTGGATCTGAATACGGGCAATTCCTACACTGGGACTGTTGCCGCTATTTGCGCACAATTTGCTAGTCTTTCAGTAAGAGCAGCAGGCAACATCAGAGAGACGATCCAACTGCAATATTCAAACATCATTCCTGAATACGTTCAGGTTTCAGTCAATGGAACATTATGGACTAGAGTAAGGGATCTTGCTGATGTTGATTCAACTAGCCAGATCTACCAAATAAAATTCAATGATGATGATACAGCCTATTTACTATTTGGAGATGGTGTCTATGGGCAACGTTTACCCGCTGATTCTCAAGTCTCAGTCAACGTCTTCTATGGTGGTGGAACGGTTGGTAACGGTATCGCTGTAGGCGGAATTAACCGCGTTCTAGATTCGTTTACAAATGCATCAAATATTAGATTAGTCAGCAATACGTCTGTCACTTCAGGTGGTAAGGCTAGAGCCTCAATCACTTCAATTAGGGATTCTCTACCATCGCAACAACGCCAAGTATCAGGGCTAGTGAACAAGGAAGACATTCCAGGTACGCTAAAGCGTTCCCTCTCATGGCTACAGGATGCGATGGTTTCCAGGGGCTTTACCAACGTTTCAGGCATCGCGGTACCAACTGCTACAGTGGTAGCCCTTCCCTATTCCTCTGACGTTGTAGACCTATCTACGCCTCAACAAACAGAACTATCAACCGTTCTGACCAACAGAGGGGAACTAGGTGTTCAATGGAACTACACCAACGCTAGAAAAGCCCCCCTTACTCTTTATGCGAAGGTCAAACTTGCAAACAGAAACCTTCAAAGCCAAAAGGAAGCAGAGATTAAGAAAGCACTTAACGCGGTTTCTGGTTCATCTCCTTTTGCGGCAGATGCTCTAGGCTTCAACCGTGAGTACACAAGCAAACAACTTGAAGACGTAATTTCAGCAATTGATGGTGTTGTGTATGCTGAAGTAAATAAACTTTATCTAATGCCGTTCCCATTGTCGGTATCAGGAACAGTTTCAACAACTGGTTCATTCGTTGATTCAGAAATAGACGCTGATAGTGAAGATGGTTATTACGAATTTAACGCTGTATCGACTACGGTTGCTTCAGGTGCTTTCTACCTTCCATTCAAGACAGATCAAGTAAGTACAAACTTTGCTAGAGATACTTCTAAAGACTTAAGCGTTGAAACCTTCACTTACGGTTCAGCATCAGCCAATACTTTATTTAATAACGTTTCTGGTCCTTCAATCAGTGGCGCTCTTACGGTTCAGAAGGTGGCGTTGAAACAAACCAATACGGTTTGGGCTACCAACCAGTTCTCAGGAACAACTTGGAGAGACAAATACTTATTGAGTGTTGAATATGCTGAATCAGGCATTTCAAAGAAATACTACTATCACATTATGAGTAATTCATTTGATACGATTTACACCAGTGAATTATCTTCAGCGCCTATCAACGGCGGTACTGGCATCAGTGGATCGCTTTCTTCATCCAATGTTTCTAATGTCAGGTATACAATTTATCGTGACATGAGCAACATGACCACAGGAACGCTTTATACTCCTAACGATCAAACAATAGGCGTTGTCTATAATAACGAAAACACCTTATTCTTTTCATCGGTAGATGCTCTAACTAAAGTTCCAGTAGGCGAATACTCTCATATGAGATTCAATGAACTAAACATTACAGGAAGTGCTTCAACCAAGTTGGCTTACTTCTCTGCACTGAATGCGATTAGAGTTGTAACAACTGGAACTTTCGTTTCAGGCGATAAAGTACGCTTTTACACTACTCCGCAAAACTCAGCGAAACTTACTTATAAACATCCAACCTATGTATATACGTTGTCAGACGCTAATATCTATCTGACGTTCATCTAAGGCAGAACAAATGAGCACTAAAAAACAGTATCAATCGGTTAAGATTTATCCGATTACAAAGAATAAGGTGAAGGTCTTAATTGACAGATCTGGAACGATTACCTTCCCATCCACTACTAACAAGATCCTTGTTCGTTCCCCTCAAGGCTACGCCTACAACTTTGAAGATTCTGGTTTACATGGCAACGTGGCAAATAGAGGGTTGTCTGTTCTAAGCGTTCAGGCGAATGAGCCTCTATCCCTGACTGTCTCACGGGCTATCAGGTTCAGTAGTTGGCTATGATGGTGTAATTACATCAGGCTCAATGGTAGCAAGAGGCATCATTAAGACGGTTGGCAACAACCTTGAACAAACAGATTACTTTGGTTTCTACTCGAATGACAACAATTTCTTTTTGATTGGTGGCAGTGGTTCTAGCGGCTATTCAAATAAACTTTGGTATTCATCAGATGGTGCTGACTTTGCCGTGACTGACGTAAACCTTCCGTTCAGTGGATCGAAGTATTCGCAAATGGTTGGTTCAGGTTCAACGGTTTATATCGTCAATGGAACGAATGCAGCCGGCGCAATGTTCTCTATCTATTCTGGAACGATCAATACGATTACAAGAAAGATTGATTGGAATGCTACGCCAGTTGTAACCAGTTCAATCCTATTCAGCGGTAACGTCAAGGTTGCGTACAACCATGGTTTGCAACAAATCTATACCTCTACAGGTTTCCTAAGCCTCTCAAGTAAGACCGAAAGTCTTGCACCAATTGGAAACGGTTCACACGCTTCAGGTACAATGTATTGGGATGCTAGAAGGCAAATCTTATGGTCTTCAAACACTGGTTCTAGAACTGAATATGTAATTGGTAAAGTCAGTGGTGATTCAACTGACTACGGAAATTTTACTACGCCTGACGTTTTTACATATAGACAATCAACATCTTCGTTAACCTGGAATTGTACCCACAACATGGGAGCCAATTTCAATACGGCTTTGTTTTATACGTCTGACTATGAACTACTTGAACCGTTGACTATGAATGTCACTGCAACAACGCTGACTGCAACGTTTGGTAGTGCGTCAACTGGCTTTGCTTATGTTCTATCTGGTGCGCTGAAGACAGGAACGTCTTGGTCTTTTAGTGCGTCACATTTGTTTGCTGGCTTCATTGCAGTCAATTCAGGAACAATCCTTGATCCGTTGACTACAGCATACAACAGCACGTTCTTAAACCTTACCTTCACCACTGCTTCTGCTGGTCATCTGATTGTATTGAACCATCCACTTGGAACAGCAGGCGCTGACTATGGGGTAAATAACTACAGTGCGACACATAAAAAGATTATTGATAGAATTTGGGCGAATGAAAACACCGTAGATATTGCACAATTTCATTATAGTTTACCTTGGATGAGACTAAGCGCAACCTTTGAACACTTAGAGCCAAAAACAATTGCGCATTCCGTTGCAGGCACAAGTGTAACGATGAATTCTAGTTCAAATGCGATTTTGTATTCAAATGATGTTCGTCATTTGAATATGCATAACCTTCAAGACCCATGGGATAAGACAGGCATTAAATCCGCTTCATTGGGAGTTAATGGAAACAATCATCAATTCCTGCATGTCATTACGGATAACAAAGTTTGGTATTCTTATGATGGTGGTACGTATTGGACAGAACAAGGTTCAGGTACGTTTGCTGCTAAAGGAACTTATGTAGTCGCAAACAATCCAATTGTAGGCGCTCTATCGTCTTCTTATATTCCAATTCGTTCTGTTGATAACGGTGCAACATTTTCTTCAGCATCCAATGTATCTTTTGGTCAACAAGTTCTAACTTGGCATGGGGCTCTAAAGGAAACACCAAACACTAATTGGAAAGTCTTTGTTTATGAAAGACCTTCTGACGTTATCTTTGAAACTGATTATGGAACGTTTGACAATATAGCCGTTTCAGGTGTCTTGGACGATTACAGTACGCATTACGTTCTGCCATATGATGTATTAATTTCTAGTGGAGATCTAAACTCTGTAACGTTTAGCGTAAGTTCTTCTTTCGCAAGAGATTACACAGCCGATGAATTTGCAGGCGATTATCTAAAAATTAGTGATGCCTCTACAACATCTTCTCTAATGATGGAAATTGATCGCAACAGTGAAGCACTAGCGGGGCAATCTGTTACTGTGTACCTAAAAGAAGAACTTTCATTCTTACCTGAATCAATAGATAAGGTTCAGATTCTGAAGAAAAGACCTGAAGGAATTACTTATTATTCTGTCATCAGTAGAGATACAAACATCAATGCCTACATCTACAATGAGGTATCTGGATCGAAGTTTATTCCTTCACAAGAACAAGCATTTGATTGGTACGCAAACGATATAATTAGGGATGGTCTACCAAGTGCAATTGCTACGGAAGACAACAGGGCTAGAGCAAACCTCTTGCTTGCTGAATCCAACAGACAACGCACCCTTTCAAACATCAGTTTCAACGATCCTTCTGGCTTACCTCCTAACGCTTTAAAACGCCTAGGTGCGCAGTACGGTCTAACCCTAGATGAAAACCTCCCACTGAACGAACAAAGACGTGCAACGGAACTTTGGCACCAGAAGATCAACCAGTATGGCGCATGTTTAGAAGGTATTAGAAACCTTGCTAACCTAGTGTTTGGTTCAGGTTCATCAATCACAGCAACAACAACGTCTGCTTCAAGCAATGCTATTGTTGGTAAAGTGCTTTACCTCGATATTAGAAGTTATGCGGGAACTTCATTCCTATGGGAGCCTAGTAACGCAACTGGATTTGATTCAACTAGAAAGCAATTCTATCTTGAAGGAACTGTTGCCCAGATGTCTTCAGAACTCCAATTTATGACGCATCAGAATCTGTATGTATTAACCAGAACGTTGATCACTGACCCAATCATAATCAATAATCATATTTCCGAGGTAACGGGTATCAGGCTCTATTTCGATGACGCATCAATACGTGAATTGCCTTTAGTGAACAACGTTTCTTATGTCTGCATCATGGATGAGGCAAAGAGTAGAAAGTTAGCGTTCTTTCTTTCAAGAGTTAAAGCCATGGTTCCTGAATGGATGACGATCAAATACACTGCATAAGACAACTTGAATCTTGATTTGACAGAAACGGAACTAATTATAAGGAAACAGGAAAAATAAATTATGGCAATTTCACACAGACCACTAAAGCAAGTACGGAACCACACGCGAGGTAACAATTAGCGATGGTACTGTATACAGTAACGGAACATTACTATTAAGCGGTACAGCCGCTACAACCGTAGGTTCACAGACCTACCTAGTGCTTAGCGCCTCAAGTGCTATTCATTTAAGCGGAACTGAATTTGCTTTCAAGTCAGGTTCATCAACTACAAACTTCAGTAGAGGGAAGATCTGGAGCACACGGCCCGCTAACATTAAGTTCATCTTACACTTTAATAGAAGGCAATTTATTTACGGTTGCGACTCTAACAGGAACAATTGAAAGTAACCAACTAATCATAGCAACTGATGAAACGAACATTAACAATTTACGTACAACGGTTTCAGGAACGCTAGTCGTTTCAGGCTCAGTAAAAATTCAGGGTCAGACTACAGTAACAGGAACGCTAATGGTTCGTAGTAACGGTACAGGAACATCTGCAACAGACCATTCATTACGCCTTATGCAAAACTTGCGTTTCAGTGGTTCTAATCCAACTGCTGATACTACAGGCTTTGTTAATATGATTACACCTACAAACATTATTAAGGCATGGGGAGGACAAGTCTATTTGGGTGGTTCAGCCCCTGTATTGGGTGGAAATCAAGGCTTTAATATTTCATCTTGTGCATATACAGATATAGGTGGGTCAATTACCGTGCTTGACGTAACTCTAGGTTCATCGCTCGCTAGTTTGTCAGGTTCAGTATTTGTGGTGAAAAATACAGTATCCGCGTTAAATAATCTAGAATTTTACGGGACCATAGTTAATAGCACACGGAGTGGTACGTATCCGCGCATACGATTCAACTGTTGCCGTCGCAATTGCTGGTTTGGCAATGCAGATTTCATTCATGGTACTTGCAGCACAATAAGGATAAATACAAATGGAAAAGTTTAAAGAGATATTACGGAAATAAGAAATTGTGGGTTGTGGTTCTTGGTACGCTAGGAACATTAGCAGCACTGATTTCACAAAATTGTCTTGGACAATGAAACCGCTAACTAGCCTCATAGGCAATTCAAAATATTTTGTCTGGAAAGAGGCTTTATATCAACCTTCATGGGCTTGCTTCCATGAACCTTCAGATCTCGAGATCCAGAACATAACCGTCATGGCAGAACGCCTTGATAGGGTCAGAATCTTCTTAAAATGCCCTATAAACGTTTCTTGCTGGATTAGACCCACTAGCCTTAACAACCCTGCAAGTGCGTACCACGGGCAAAATTACAACGCTCTAGTGAAGGGTGCGCCTAAGTCTGCCCATATCGTGCGGTAGCGCTGTAGACTTTCAGGTTCAGGGCATGACTGTAGACCAAGTGATCAACGCTCTAAAGCCCAAACTAGAAGAATTTGAATTGTCCTGTGAAGACAACGGTTCAAAGGCTATGCGCAATTGGCTACACTTGGATACTTTGAAGCGTAAAGGGCAGTACAGGATCTTCAAACCCTAATGTCATTTAATGCCGCTTTAGCAACTGCGAACAACTTGTTCATAACGTTGACGGCTAGGGCTAAATGCAAAACGAAAGACCCACTAAAGATCTATCAATACTATTTTAAATATTTGGATGATTTGAAACTGACTGGATTGGAAATAGTCTATTCAGCGATTCAGAAACGGACTGAATTAAGGCTTAGCCTGTTCTAGATTCCGATCTTGTATGTTTAGCGTAAAAATCCAGTGTCCTATAACACTAGCGGTACAATCTAAAAGGGGTCTTCCCCTTTACCCGTCAACTTGCGCCAGTTCCTTCTGAACTTCCTCAATGCTCTCTTTTCAATAATATCAATGGCTTGTCTTGAAACGCCTTCCACATCGCCTATTTCTTGAACGCTAAGCATTCCGCATTTCCTCAATCATGCACAAATAGCAATTTTCGTGTTCTTCCGCATTGATATAGTACCTGTCGTCTTTCTCTAATCGTCTGTGCTTATGCATAAGTTTTTTCCTGGTGCTTAAATAACAGCAAAATCTGTTGCTTCAGTAGGTCTTTACTGTCGATGGTTAGGATCGCTGGTCTTTTACTTTTGATGATCTCAAAGCCGTTCTTTAGAAGGTCTGGCGAGCAAGCAAAGGTATAAAAGGTGTTGTCAGGGGTCTTATCTGAAACGCTGGTCTTGAGCGTTCTAATCTTTGGATTTGCAAGTTTGCAGTATTCAGAGGTTATAGCCCAAACTGAATTATGTGTGAAATTGTATCTTATGTAAATGTCCCAATTTGAAAATGATTTCCTTGCCGATAAATTAAGCCCGTTGCCAATGGCCATTCTTTACCATGTCTGAAAACTTCCCTGACGCTGACCAATCCACTTCAAATTCAAGTTTTAACGATTGTTCTTTTCCACGATTTAGCGTAATATCGTGCTTTCCGTATGTATCGGCATTCTGTCTAATTTCAACATCAGAAAACATTGGCATAAGAACCTGTTCTATGAACTGTTTTTCATATTGTTTATTTTCTTTTGCCAGTTGATCAATTCCATTTTTATACACTTCATTTGGTACTCCATTATTTCTATAAAGACTGCATGGCGCTTTCTATTTTGAATTCTATTAACTGTTTTTGCTTAATTCGTTTCATTAGCCATTTTCGCTTAGACCTGATTTCCATTTTTTGGTTGTGCTTGTGATGCCAAACGAATGCAGGATCTTTCAGTATGACAAGGCGAGCATTCAACCTAAGTATCTTTGCGTCAAGAAACTGCAATCTGACTCTGTAGTAAACGATACGCTTAAGGATTTGCAGTCTAGTCCTACATGGCTTACAGCATTGATCTTCGTCTAGTTGAACCTCTTGTTCGCAGATTACGCAAAAGACTTCAGGTTTATGCGGAATTTTGCAGTCTATACAGTATTTACTATTACGCTTTCCGCTAAACGTTTTTTCACATCTTTCGCATTTGTATTTCTTTAAATCCGAATCTTCGGTGAATAGTGAGAAAAAATCTTTAGTAATTGTTTTATTGATTGTGTTGATTTCCTTTGTATTCTTATTGCGCATATAATAAATATAAAGATCGGCAACCAATAAGAACAATTATTTACAAAAAGAAAAATATTCTTTTTTGGTCGTTTTTGCATAGTTATATCAGTCTCACTCGGGAAAGAGACGATGGCAGGAATTGAATATCTCTCTATACGGGCAGCCTGAGTGATTAGACTGTAGGGGTAGGCTTAGGACTTGGTAGGCTTAGACTGGTGATAGGTGGCAAGGGCTGCTTCTGCTTTGGCCTTTTGGTCTGCTTGGTCTGCAAGCATTGCGTCTCTTAACATACGTGCCATTATTGTTCTTGCTGATCTATTTTCTACGGTTCTGCGATGACTTATCCACGAAATCAGATCTTGGCCATGGTCTTCTATAGATAGAAAAATTGATAATTGCTTTAGTTTTGGTTTCCTTACTTTCTTTCTTGGTTTCGTTTTCGTTTTCATAATTGTCTCCTGTAATAAATAGTAGGAATAAATTAAAAAGATATATTTTTTAATTTATTCCAGATAAATCTGTACTTAACTGACTGTACTTAACTGAAGCGCTACAAATAACCTCTGCTTATCTGAAATAAATTTTACTGAAGGAGTTGGAGTTTGATATGTATATACAAGAGAATGAAGAATTCTCATTTGAAATCCGAATACGATGTTTTAGAATCTAGGACAGCCCCTTGACAGCAATGGGGTCTTTGTCGGTCATGGGTCTTCCAATTTGCAGGGAACTGCAAGTGTGTGATAGATGGTGCTATTGAAAACCGATGGTCTCTTTGAATGATGGTACAATCTTCAACAGAGAAGCCTAGACATATAAGTACAAAGAAAAGATGGGTGTCTGTGAAGAAAATAGAAAGTCAACTGCAAAGCAGCAGCCACCAACCTCTTGTAATAGAGGTTTTATTCGCTTCCGATGAATCGTTAGTTTAGGACAGATAGTTGTTTGTCCACCAGCAGTGGGTCTAAAGAAATTGGCAAAGAGAGTATCTTCGGTTCTTTGAATGAAGTTCTAATCGTCGTTTAACCATAGTACCTCATATTTTTTTTAATACTTTCTCAAGTTCTAGGCTGAACTTTATTGATTTAGAGATTAAAACATTCAAACATTCATGATTCATAAATCATAAAGAAAAGAAACTAAACATTCTATATAGATT
>Ga0163154_10002070_pt1 | contig 29927 bp, 26 predicted proteins | sample OliLakLV19MP9P1_FD_148649 | JGI IMG/M metagenome (GOLD analysis project Ga0163154, IMG submission 148649) | Freshwater microbial mat bacterial communities from Lake Vanda, McMurdo Dry Valleys, Antarctica - Oligotrophic Lake LV.19.MP9.P1 | ecosystem: Environmental > Aquatic > Freshwater > Lake >... | reverse complement strand
ATTTTTCAACGCCCGCTTTTTCAGTATTTTAAAAAGCAGGATTGGGAAAAAATTAAACCATTTATTGAATTTGAAAAAAGCAGTGTAGGTCAAAAAATTATTAAAGATGCAGGCTACTACCCTGTGCAATAAATTCTTTATGGATGTAACTACAAGAGAAAAAAAAGATTGGTTCTTCCGGCAGTTGTTTAAAACAACTGGTTTATTGGTTATTGCTTTACTGGCAGGCATTTTATTTATGTTGCTGTATAATAGTGTGGCATTTTTTTTAAAAGTAAATCCAATGGATTTTTTCACCGGATCTCAATGGAATCCAGGCAGTGTTAATCAGGATTTTAGCATTCTTCCTTTATTGGTTAGCACCGGATTGGTGGCAGTAGGTTCTATGATAATTGCGGTTCCGTTGGGTATTTTAACTGCTGCCTATTTATCAGAATTCGCACCCAAAAAACTGCAGCAAATTTTAAAGCCAATGATAGAAATGCTGGCTTCTATTCCTTCTGTCACCATTGGGTTTTTAGGTATTGTATTGGTTGGTCCGGGTATTGCCAAACTCTTTGGAATTCAAAATGGATTAAATGCTTTAAACGGTAGTGTATTGCTGGCAGTGATGGCATTACCAACGATTATTACAATAAGTGAAGATGCCATACACGCCATTCCAAAAAGTTATAAAGAAGCATCGCTGGCGTTGGGTGCCAACCGGTGGACAACGCTTTTTAAAGTTACTTTACCTGCTGCATTGCCTGGCCTTATAGTAGCTGTAATGCTGGGGCTTGGCAGGGCATTGGGCGAAACAATGACGGTATTAATGGCCACGGGTAACACAGCAGTAATGCCCAGGGGTTTTTTAGATTCCATCCGCACTATTACCGCTACCATAGCAATTGAAATGGGCGAAGTACCTTACCAGACTACCCACTATTTTGCCTTGTTTGCCATTGCCGGCGTACTGTTCATCATCACTTTTTCTATAAATCTTGCCGGAGAATATTTTGCTAACCGCCTCAGAAAATTTCATGAAGGATGAAGAAAGTAAGTCATTTTTTTAACTGGGTTTTTCTGCTCGGGAGTACATTGATGGTATGTCTTTTTTTGGCTATCATTTTATTTGATGTTTTCTCCAAAGGATTGCCGGCTGTATCCTGGGATTTTATCAGCAAAGTGCCAACAGCAGGAATGACCAAAGGGGGTATTCTTCCTGCAATTTTAGGAACGCTTTTGCTGGTTTTTATTACCACACTATTTGCTGTTCCATTTGGAATTGCCTGTGCTGTGTACCTGAATGAATATGCAAAACCTTCCGCATTAACCAATATTATCCGGGCAGCTATCCGCAACCTGGCGGGGATACCTTCTATTATATATGGCTTGTTTGGCCTGGCTTTATTTGTTCAGGGAATGCGCCTTGGTACTTCTGTTTTATCTGCAGGTTTAACGCTGGGCCTGTTATCACTACCCTATATTATTACCACTACAGAAGAAGCTTTAAAAAGAATACCCAACAGTTTAAGAGAAGCTACACTTGCATTGGGTGCCACTCAATTTGAAACTATTAAGGACATTGTTTTGCCCTCAGCATTGCCAGGTATTTTAACAGGTATTATATTATCTGTATCAAGGGCAGCTGGTGAAACTGCGCCAATTTTGTTTACAGGTGTTGCATTTTATATTAATGGTGTAAGTGCTTCTTTAAACCAGGAATTTATGGCCTTGCCTTATCACCTTTATATGTTGTCAACACAACACCAGTCAATAGAACTGGTAAGGCCATTGGCCTATGGTACGGCTGTAGTATTGATCGTTTTAGTTTTTTTACTAAACCTGGTGGCTTTTTATATTCGCTTTAAATACAGAAAACTGGAATAAATATGAATGATGATAAATTAAAAGCCGAATCACTTAATCTGTGGTTTGGAAAAAAGCAGGTATTGAAGGATATAAACATCACGTTCCCTACAAAAAAGGTAACTGCATTAATCGGGCCTTCGGGCTGCGGTAAATCAACCTTATTGCGTTGCTTTAACAGGATGCATGATTTGGTGGATGATGTAAAAATTGAGGGAAAAATTACCATTGATAGTCTTGATATTTATGATAAAAAAAATTCAGTAACAGAAATGAGAAAAAGGATTGGGATGGTTTTTCAAAAAGCCAATCCTTTGCCTAAAAGTATTTATGATAATCTTACCTACGCGTTAACCCTGCATGATACCCCTAAGGAGCAGATGCCTGCCTTGGTAGAACAATCATTGAAAGAAAGCTATTTGTGGGAGGAAGTAAAAGATGAATTAAAAAAGCCGGCTGTAAAATTATCAGGTGGTCAGCAACAAAGACTTTGTATTGCAAGAACAGTTGTACTAAGGCCGGAAGTAATATTGATGGACGAACCCTGTTCTGCATTAGACCCCATCAGTACCGGTAAAATTGAAGAATTAATTAAGCTGTTAAAAAAGGATTATACCATTGTTATAGTAACACACAATATGCAGCAGGCACAGCGTATTAGTGATTACGTGGCATTTATGTACCTGGGGGAACTGATAGAATTTGGAACTGCTGAGGAAATTTTTAAATCTCCTCAAAAGGAATTGACGAAAAATTATATAAACGGCCATTTTGGATAACCGCTTCTTTCCTTAAATTTATAAGGAATAATTAAATAGATTTTACAATCTGCTTTAGCAGCATTTATAGTTTCAATATTGCATAAACCAATGTGTTTCCAATTGTTACAACCAACCTGTTTTTCGTTTACGGAACTGTTATAAAGGAAGCTGATAATTTTTTTAAATAGCCGGATAGCTTTTCAATAAATACAACTTCCCATTTGATATCATTTTCTTAACGCTGCAATAAAAATTATACCACTTGCAGGTAATAATTTTACCAAAGGAAATAATACAATCATTGTTATTTATTCAGTAAATAATCAACCGTTTATTTGGAACACATTATTACATTGTTATCCAATTACAAATATGTAATCTTATTACCACTTGCTATAGTTGAGGGGCCGATAGTAGCCATTTTAGTTGGCCTGTTATGTACCAAAGGCTATATGAATCCATTGTATGCTTTTGTAATTATCGTTTGCGGAGATTTAATCGGCGATTCAATCGTTTACGGGCTCGGCCGGTTTGGCAAGTCGGTATTTTTGAGAAAAATCAGTAGCCGCCTCGGCTTTACAGATACACGGATGGAACGTGCCAGAATTTTTTTTGAAGCCAATCCAGCTAAAACTATTTCCTTATCAAAAATAATATTGGGAGTAGGAATTGCCGGTATTTATATGGCTGGAAATGCCAAAGTAAACTACCATAAATTTATTGCTATTTGCCTGGTTACTTCCATGCTTCAATACATTGTTTATATAATTATAGGCTTTTTGTTTGGCCATGCTTATATACAGATCAATCACTACCTTAATTATACCGCTTCCTTCTCCATTGTAGCGGCCATCTTATTACTGTTGTTTTTTTTCATTAAAGCAAAACTCAAAAAAATATGAGAATACTTTTTGTGTCCGATACGTATTATCCCCATTTAAACGGCGTGTATTATTTTGTATGCCGTGTTGCTCCAATGCTGCAGGAAAGGGGTCACGAGGTGGCCGTAATTGCACCTTCTGAAACTACACAATTTGCGAAAAAGAGAATTGATAATATTGATGTATACACAGTTCCTTCTTTACCAATTTTGTTGTATCCAAAACTGCGATTTCCAGTTCCATTTTTATTGCAATCCCGTATAAAGAATTTAATAAATGATTTTAAACCAGACATCATACATATCCAGGATCATTTTATGTTATCCAATGCTGTTGTTGCGGTAAATAAACAATTGAGGATACCAATTATTGGCACCAATCATTTTATGCCAGAAAACCTTACTTCTTTAATTAAGAATGAAAAGGCAAAGGAAATTGCTGAGAATTATTTGTGGTCTCGTTTTTCAATTGTATTTAATCAGTTGTTATTGGTAACAACGCCAACAGAAACGGGTGCCCGTTTAATACGCCCCAGGTTGCAAACGATGGTTACAGCAGTATCATGCGGAATAAATCTGCAGGAATTTAATCCTTTAGGTATTACAATTTCAGTTAAAGAAAAATATTCCATCCCAAATAAACCAGTGTTATTGTATGTTGGAAGACTCGATCCGGAAAAGCGAATTGAAGAAATCATTCAAGCTGTTGCTGTGGCCGTAAAGACAATCGATTTTTATTTTGTTGTGGTAGGGAAAGGCGCAAGAAAAGCAGCGCTTCAAAAACTTGCCAACAATTTAGGCATTGCAGACAAGGTTATTTTTACTGGTTTTGTACCTGATGAAGACTTACCCTTCTTGTATAAACTAAGCCATAGTTTTATTATAGCCAGCATAGCCGAACTGCTTAGTCTTGTTACGTTGCAGGCAATGGCTTCGGGGTTGCCGGTGATTGCAGCAAATGCTGGTGCACTGGTAGAACTGGTGCAACATAATAAAAATGGTTATTTATTTAATCCGGGTGATATTAATGCAATCGTTGAATGTATAAAGGACATGTTTACGAAAGATGATCTTTACGAGGGAATGTGTGAAAAAAGCGTTGAGTATAGTCAATATCATGATATCAATTTAACGGTGGATTCATTTGAAAGAATATATAATCGTACGCTGCATACAGAAAACAAGGCAATTAAAACACAGGCGTTGCAGGAGTTGGTAACTTATTAAGAACCTTAAACGTTTGTGAAGAGATTTTTGTATCTGAATAATACAACAGGGTGCCATTGGCACCCTGTTGAAAATTTGAAAAGTTTATTATTTCTGTTTGCTAATTATTGGTTGTTACTCCATTTCCCTTTCCCTGCTCAATCCATTTTCTCAACAACTCTGTATTTTTTTGTGCATCGCTGTTTTCAGGGTCAAGGACCAGCAAATTTTCAAAATAACCAAGCGATGCCTGGAAGTTTTTTGTAATTGTTGCCTCATATCCGCCAAGATAGTCGTAAGCCTTCATTATGATTGACTTATTCTTAACAGAATCTTTTGAGGCCACTTCTATCAACTTAACATAATGGGGTACTGCAAGACCAAGTTTCATGCTGCTATCAATAAGCGCATTGCATCTTGCCCGCCACAGATAACCATAAATCTGTTCAGGATATTTCTCCTGATATATGGCAAACACACTGTCTGCCTTTGTATAATTTTGATTTGAGTATAGTGCCAATCCCCATTTATAAATCACAAGATTTGATGGGTTGCTGGTAGTTTTGTATATCTCTCCTCTCCAGGCAGCTTCTCTATCCCTGTTGCCTAAATCTTTTTGCAAATCAGCCAGTGTTTTCATGTAACCAAGTTTTTCGTTGATATCACTTTGGGCAGCGAGTGCTTTTTTATACCACTCAATGGAAGCTGTTTTATCCACACTTGTTTTTTCCAACAATTTTGCCTTCAATTCAAAATCTTTTGCTACAAATTCCGAAGGATCTTCCTTGTCAAAATAGCGATTCATACTTTCCAGCGCTTGTACCGAATCTCCGAGTGCTGCATAACTATAGGCAATCATTTTATATAATCTCGGCTGGGCTTTGTCTGCTTCTGCAGTAATAATGCTTTTTGCTCCATCAATTGCCCCTTCATATTTTTTTGAAACGTACATTAAATCTGTTTTCATATAAGCCTTCTCAGGACTTGGGTCAGAATTACTGATAAACTTATCGAGGTATTTTTTTGCTTTTACCACATCACGAAAGTAGTAGAAGCTGTATAATTCGTATAGTAGTGGAGGGTAGGTGCTGTCTATGGCGTAGGCTTTATTAAACCTGTCCATGTAAATAGCGGGGTTGTTCTGGCTTTTATAAATCTTTCCCTTTCTGTACATTGCTTCGGCAAAAGAAGCATTTACTTCCAGTGCCTCATCGTAATTTTTAATTGCATTTCCCCCATCTAACTGTTTGCTGTAGGCATCACCTAAAACAGTATATATTTCAGGATTTTTTCGGTCTCTCTTTATGGCTTTTTCCAATAGCTCAATGGCCCAGGCCACGTCACCATTCTTACCTTCAATATTGGCCCTTGCTGCCGCAAGCAACGCCTCAGGATTTTTATACCTTGTCTCTTCCAAAACACTTTCCATATCTGCTCTTGCGTTTGTATTGCCGGAGTCAAGTAAAAAATGAGACCAGCCAATGTATACCAATGGAGCATCCTTTTTTGAATATCCTTTGCTCATAACATATCCTGCACCATCCATTAGAGCTTTTCTTGCAGAATCAAGTCTGCCCTTTTTCAGGAATATTTCACCTAACCAGTAGTATGCATCGGGAGAGGGATCACCTTTAGCTATAACGGACCGCAGTACGTCTGCGGCAGAGGCGTATCGCTCATAATAAAAATGTGTCTTTGCTTCATCAATTGTTTGTGACTTAACGCAATGCACCGAGGAGAATAGCAGGGAAAGAATAAATAATTTTTTCATTTGATAAATAATTTTTTTGTGAATGATAATTTAAGCCGGGTTTATTGTAAGTACCGGAGGCGTTGCGTATTTTTGAATGATGTTTCCCAGCATTGTAGATAAAAAGCCTGGCATCTTTGTTTCTGTTCCTGGGTTTACAATAATTAAATCTGCCGCCTGAAGCATTGCAAACTGATTAATTGCCTCTGCTGTGTTATCGCTTCTTATCAAATCCATCTCCACGTTTATATTGCAATTGGCAGAAACGAGTTCTTTCGCTTTTTTAAGATAATACTCCACCTGATCTTGTGTTTTTGCATTTTTTATCCCTAACAATTTTATTGTAGCCTTGTAAGCAGTAGCAATATAAATTCCGTACATAAGCTTCTTTACGGGTAAAAAATCAGTAATAGGAATAACAATGGAGTATAGTTTGGTTATACGCCTGTTAGATGGAATTGTTATAACCGGGATATTTGTTTTAGAGGCTATCTTATCCGGGTTTAAAAGCATTTTTCTCTTTGTGATTGAAAGCCCCTTTTGACCTATAATCACCAAATCAAAACCACTAAGTTTTACCAGGTCAATAATTGCATCGTCCCAATACCCTTTCGCAATACTGTAGCTGATGTCCAAAGAATCAGTAGTAAGCATCTTTATACTATCGCATAGTTTTTTTAAATGGAATTCCAATTCAATTTTATTGTCGATAATGCCATACGGAATTGCCATATGGCCTTCTGCCATTTTTACCGCTTCAAAAGGCAGGCCCGCAACCACATGAAACAGGTGAATGCTGCACTTATATTCTTTTGCTATATCCACAGCCCTGTTAACTGCAACTGTTGATTTTACAGAAAAATCTATTGGCACCAAAATTTTATTGAATAACTTTTGCATAACCTTTAATTTGGTACAATATTATCATACTGTAATAAAAGGCTGATTAATGCATTATTAAAATCCGATTAAAATGTACAACCTTTTACAAAGCACCTGTTGGTTAACCTAATTTTGCAGAACAGCTTGATAAAAATTTTAAAAGAATGTCATTACGCCAGTTCATTTCGTCCCGGAAAATATTGAGGTCATACATTTTAATTAGAGAAAATATTAAAGACGGATGGAGAGATATAGCAAGCGTTTTTGGCCTGCGTGAAGATGTATTTGAAGATAAACGGCATATTGAACTGAGCAAGCCGGTTACCGCTATTTTAATTGGCGCCGGGCACCGGGGAAATATTTATGCTGATTATGCCAGGCTGCATCCGGACGAATTGCAAATAACAGCAGTAGTTGATATCAATAATAAAAAGAGGAGTTTGATACAGAAGCAATTCCTTTTAAGTGATGAAAATGTTTTTACGGAATGGAAAGATGTATTTGTGAAACCCAAATTTGCTGACGCAGTAATTATTGCCACACCCGATCATCTGCATACCGGGCCCTGCATTGCTGCTTTAGAAGCGGGCTATGATGTGTTGCTGGAAAAACCAATTGCACAAACCGAAAAGGAATGCAGGCTTATTTTAAAAAAAGCACAACAAACCAGCCGTATTGTAGGTGTTTGTCACGTGTTGCGCTACTCTCCCTATTTTAGGGAACTCAAAGAAATTATTGATGCCGGTGTTATCGGTGATATCATTAGTATACAGCATATGGAGCCTATTGAACAAATACACATGAGCCATTCTTATGTACGAGGCAAATGGAAAAACAGTAAAACTGCCACGCCAATAGTTCTTGCCAAATCATCTCATGATACGGATATTTTACGCTGGCTGGTAAACAGCAATGTTAAAGATGTGCATTGCTTTGGCAACCTTAAATGGTTTACCAATAAAAATGCACCCAAAGGCAGTACCGATAGATGTACTGATGGTTGTGCAGTAGAATCTTCCTGTGCTTATTCTGCATTACAAATTTACCTGCGGGATAAAAAAAGATTGTATGTATTTGATATGCCCGGGAATAAAAATGACTGGGACGATTTTATTATAGAACAATTAAAAACAACTGACTATGGTCGTTGTGTTTATAAAATGGATAATGACCAGCCCGACCACCTTACAGTAAATATGTTATTTGAGAATGGTGTTACTGCTGCATTCTCGATGGAAGCCCACGTTTCTTATGAAGGCAGAAGAACAAGAATCATGGGGTCAAAAGGAGATATCATCGGCGATATGGAAAAATTTATTTTAACGGATTTTAAAACAAGAAAACAATTATCCTGGCAAATGAAAACAGATACTCATGGTGGTGGGGATCATCGCCTTGTAAAAGATTGGGTACAAGCTGTGGCACAGCAGGATAAATCTTTGCTGAGTTCCTCTATTGAAGTATCTGTAGAAAGTCATTTGGTGGCGCTGGCTGCAGAAAAAAGCAGGCTCAACAGAACCATTGAAGAAATTAAGCTGAATGATACAACTGTAGCTGTAACTGTGTAGTGTACTGTTTTTTAAAACATGCTGTTGCGGCGTTTAGTAGTTTTCTTTTTACTAAACCAACTTTCATCGGTAAGTTCTGCAAAAGACGGCTTTTCAATTGTTTTATCTGCAACATTTTTTAGTTGATTGTTGGTAGTACAGAAAGCTATGCCCATGCCTGCCTGTTCTATCATGCATCTGTCGTTTTCGCTATCACCAATGGTAATGCAGTTTTCAATACTAATATTGTATTTTTTTGCAACATGCACCAGTGCATTTGTTTTACACAACGGGTGATTGCATTTACTTTCAATGTGATTGTAAAACCAGGAGGGGATGGTTACCTCGCCCGTTGCCAGGCTTTCAGAGAAATGAAGCTGGTTACCCAATGCAAAATCTGCACCCAATTTATTTTTTATATAGTCCACTACAAACTGGTAACTGTCGCTAAGTATGCCAACAATATTGCCCCGGCTGCGTAATTTTTCTACTACTTCTATGGCATCTTCTATCAGCGAAATAGAAGCAGCAACCTGCAACAATTCTCCCAATGAACGGCCTTTTAGTAATTTGGCAATTCTCTTGGTAAGAACGGCACTGTCTTTTTCAGCAATTCTTAAACTGTACAGTTCTTCTTTAAAAGAGAATTTTGTTGCACAGGCATCAATAAACCTTCCCTGCAGCAATGTATTGTCCATATCAAACACAATCATTTTTCGTAACGAAAACATCTCTTCCTTCATTACGTTTTCCATCTGGCTGCTGATGATATTTACCATACCGAGTTCTTCAAGGTTTACAAGATTGGTGTGATGACTGGTGGCTTTTTTTATGATGGCCCTTGCCACCTCACTGCTCATGTTACCCAGCATTTGCCAGGGTTTGCTTTTATTTTCAATGTAGCCGATGTTTACTTCTTTAATCTTTGCATGCATTAAAAACATGTCTATAAGTATGCCGATATCAACCCCATAATCATGAAAAAAATCAATTTTATTCAAAAAGCTTTTTTTTCCTGCAATCATGCCACTAAGTGGCTGATTAAACGAAGCAAGCTCCGGGTAAAATATATTTAGCAATGGTTTTGCCACCAGTTCTGTTACCCTGCCGGCATTACGGGAAAACGAGCCTTTTACAAAATCATACTCATCATTAAGCAATGGTTGAACAAGGTTTTTGATAGTGCTTGTTGGGTAAGGATTAATATCTGCATCCAAAAACACCAGCAATTGATTGGATGCCGCCAAAATACCTTCTTTCATAGAAAAGCCCTTACCCCTTTTTTTACTTAATAAAACCATAGCACCTGCGGCATTTGCCCTTTCCCTGGTTTCATCCGTACTGCCGTCATCCACAACAATTACTTCATTCACCATTGGCTCGCTAAAACAAAATTCAACCACACTGCTTACAGTTTCCTGTTCGTTTAATGCGGGGATAATTACTGTAATCATGATTTTAATTTTATTAGTTACTATTTATTTTCTTATGTTGGATACTGTCTAGCTTGTTACGCAGCATCACCACCTGTTTCCTGCTTATCAGGTGCTGCATATGTAAAGAATCGTTTTTTAAAAGCAGTGTTTCTCTTTCCGATTTAAGTTTTTGATTTTGTTGAGATGTTAAAATAAGCGACACCAGAAAAATTATGGCAAATAGTAAAGCAATAATGCCAAAGGAATTTTTTTCCATCCTGTAAAGTTTTTCACAAAATGAAGGCATGAAATTAAAACTCAATTAAAACGGAGTTAAATCTTGTTATTTTATGCAGAAATGGTAGGAAGTTCAATAGTAAAAACTGTGCCGCTTACAGGGTTAGAATACACCTGTATAGTGCCCCTGTGTAAAGAGAGGATACGCTTTGTTAAGGTGAGCCCCAAACCAAAACCTGCCTTGTTTTGTGCAGAGCTCGTACGAAAGAAGGGTTGAAAAATATTTTGTATATCCGATTCTGCTATTATATCCCCTATACTTGAAACTTTAATAACAATTGCTGCCTTAAAAAAAAGAAAGTTGATAGAAGATTTATTATCATCAGAATATTTACATCCATTGTCGATAATATTTTTCAATGCTATATATAACAGATTTGCATTGCCAAAAACCGTAAGTAGTTTTTCATCATCCGGAAAAATATCAAAACTTACATTTACTTTATAGGCATCGTTTTGCCGCTGCACATCCGACACCACTTTAAAAATAACTTCATCCAGCCTCACTTCATGTAAATCGATACTTCCTTCCGAACCCGTTTTTGCAATATCCAGCAGGCTCCTTGTAAGCTGCTGCATTTCCTTTATATCTTCAGAAATACTCAGCATTACTTCTTTGTACTCCTCTGTTGTCCTGCTTTTTTGAAGTGTTACTTCCAGCTGGCTCGAAATAGACGTGAGTGGTGTTGACAATTCATGCGATGCGTTGGAAATAAACCGGCGCTGGATCGAAAATGATTCCTGCAGCCTGTCCAGCAGGGTATTAAACGTATGGGAAAGTTGTGTTAATTCATCTTTGGTTTTGTTGATGTGTATTCGTTGCGAAAGGTTATTGGATGTAATAAGGTTTACCTCCCCGATAATTCTTTGTATTGGCCGTATGATATTTTTTGCAAAAACTAAACCAACTGCATAGGAAATAATTGTGAAAACCAACAGGGCGATTATCAATATCTTTTTTAATTGCTGTAAAAAATCCATGCCGTCCATGTCAGTAGCAGCCACTGCTACAATAAAATTACTGTTATCGTTTATATAGTGAATTGCTACAGCTTTTTTGCCATGAGAGGTAAAATAATATTCGTCGTTAATCTTTGTCCGTTCTATTATTTCATTGGTAAGGTACATGGAATCTCCGGGCTTATCTGCATACTGGTATTCATGTGTATTGTTGAGCCCGGTTATTGTAATGCTTTTTTCATAAAGGGAAGCCACTGATGCCGCATCCAGCCTTCTAAGCAGTGCAAAATTATTACTGTCGTCTGCTGCATAAATTTTTGCAGTACTGAGTGCCCGGTTTTTTAATCGTGTATTAAAAGTAATAGTTCTTTCGCCGGCGCTGAAAAAATAGATAAACAGGCTCAGCAGTGCAAGTACAAACATCAGTAGTGATGCAAATAAAAGTGCTATTTTGTATTTTATGCTCATGCAAATTATCTTTCCTTCATAATATAACCCATCCCCACCTGTGTATGGATAAGCCTGCTGCCAAAACTCTTCTCAATTTTTTTTCGAAGAAAATTTACATACACATCAATTACATTTGTTTTGGTATCAAAATCAAGGTCCCAAACTTTTTCTGCTATATCTGCCCTTGATACAACACGGTTTCTGTTTCGCATAAAATATTCAAGCAACTGAAACTCTTTTGCCGTAAGAAGAATGGCCTGCCCGTCACGGGTCACTTCTTTGCTATCCAGGTTCATTTCAAGGTCTGCCACTATTAAAATATTACCTGTGGGTAATTGCTGGTTCATAGTGCGCTTTAGCAGGGCCCTTATCCTTACCAACAATTCTTTAAATTCAAAAGGCTTTACCAGGTAATCATCCGCACCTGCATTAAAACCTTCTATCTTGTCGTCCGTGGCGCTTAATGCGGTGAGCATCAGGATGGGGATGTGCTGGTTTCTGTTACGGATAGTTTTACATAAATCATATCCATTTATACCTGGTAAATTAATATCGGTGATAATTAAATTAAAACTGCCCGATTCAAAAAGGCGGAGGCCAATTTTGCCGTCATAGGCCGTTTCTACATAATAGTCCAGTTCCTTTAAGCCTTTGGAAAGTGTATCGGCAATTTTTTTTTCATCTTCAATCAATAATATTTTTATTTCTTCCATAATTAAACATTGTTTTCTATTATTGGTAATTCATCATTAATAGTTTGCAATTCGGGTCTTCCATAACTTACCGAACCTATCATCATTATTATACTGGTAATGAGTATTACAAAAAACAAAATGCCTTCATTGAATTTTGAAAGTTTATAAGCCTGTGGTATGCTGTAAAACAACAGGATGGTGATTAAACCTCTTGGCATAAAAAATAGCTCCGGAAAAATATGGGCTTTAAGAAAAAACCGCAGATACACATACCTGATTAAAAAAAGAATCAATACCAGCAGACTGCCTGTTACAACAACTTCTATATCAAATAATAATTTAAAATTAATAGTAAGGCCAAAAATAAAAAAGAAAAATGTACGGATAAGGAAACTGCTTTCGGCCGTAAGTGAATGCAGCAAATGACCAACCTCATTCATTTTTTTAAGGGGCATCCATTTGTACAGTTTTTGAAAAGGCGGCAATTGCCAGTTGCTTACTATTAAACCAAACAGTAAAATAATTAACAGGGAGGGCAGGTGCAGCATTTTACCGCCGGCATATAAAAAAATTAATACAGCAAAAACAAGAAAAAAACGAACCTGTGTTTTAATTTTTATAAGCATCAACGCAATCATCAGTGATAAAACTACACTCAATAGTATTGAAAGCATTACCGAACCGAAAAATAGCGCAACATTAGTTGCATGAAAAATATTTCCCGCAACAATATAGTTAAACAGCATAATGCCCAGTATGTCCGAAAAGGATGTTTCGTACACCAAAAATTCTTTTTTAGTTTCCTGCAAATTAGAGATGCTGGGTATTACAATGGCGCTGCTTACAATTGAAAGCGGTATGGCATAAATTAAACAAAGCAGATAATCTTCATTCAAAAAAAAATATAACAATGCGGAGCAGGCAAGCGCTGATAAAGCCAGTATGGCCGTGGCGGAAAAGAAGGCATTTTTTATGAGCTTTAATTTGCTGCGGCTCAATTGTAAATCAAGTCCTGCTTCAAGTACAATCATTATTAACCCTAGTATACCAAATAATTCTACAGCCTTTGCTGGTATAACCACAGGTATATTTTTATAAATAATAAATTCCCTTACGCCTATACCCGTAAGCAGCAACAGCAGCACAGATGGTATACCTGTTTTTTTTGAAAACAAATTAAACAGGTAGGAAAATATGATCAGTAAACAGGCTGCAGATATGTATACGTATGTGTCTATTTGCTGCATTTATCAAAAATAGCCTAAACACATCGTATCTAATGTAATGTTGTTCTTTTTAATCAGCTTTTAATTTGCTTTTAAAAGGATACTAATTTTTCATGCTTAACCTTGTAATGTCGAAAAGTGAAAATCAAAAACATATTTTATGACAAAAATTGAAATTTTTAAAAGAAACAACAGAAAGCATTACTACCGTATTATTGCTGATACAGGGCATAATATAATGTCGGGCGACAGTTATCTCAGCAGGCGGAAATGCCTTAATGCCGTTGAATATTTACGGCACAATATCATGGACAAAAAAAATATCTGTATAAATGAACTGGAAAAAGGAGAGTGGAATTTCACAGTGGCAGGTCCAAATACCAGTATCGTTGGTCACAGCATGTGCTTCCATTCAGAAAGCCAATGCGGTAAATGGATTCAATTAATGCAGGAATATATTCCTCAAGCAAAAATTTTTGAAATGGTAAAATAGTATTTATGACAAGATTCAGGATAAAAAAAACGGGCAAGGGCATGTACCAGTATGTTTTTCGCTTTAAAATCCGGTTCAGGCCGTCTGTGTTTCGTGGCAATGAACATACAACTATAGCGGCCTGCATCGATGAAATAAATGAAGTAAAAGATACTATCAATAACGGCAGTTGCCTGGCATACATAAAAAGCAAACTTGGCTGGCAGTTCACCTTATTCTCACTGGTAAAAGAGCCAATTGGTTTTAGCAGAACTTTCTTTACTCAAAAACTGATGAAACGAATGCTTGCAATTGTGCAACAACATGCCGCAAGTGCAGAAATAATATTACCTGGCGAAAAACCGGCATAAAGGCAATAACCAAATAATTTAATTTCGTTTTAATCTCTCTTTAATTTCAATCTCCCATATTTGAATTGTACAACAATTACATCTTTTATCAGGTAACTGAAAGCCAGTATTTTTATAAAAGATAAAAAAGGAAGTATTTATTTTTAAAAATAATTACGGTAGCTGCAAATAAGCAGTTTAAATAATGTTTTTCATGGTTTGGGGTTTGGTTTTGGTATACATTAAAGCAGCTGTGGTGGCTGCTTTTTTCTTTTGTTTTTAGTTATAGCGAGGCAGCTATTTATGTGGTTGAAACATTTTTAGAAACAAAAATTGGGTTAAAACCAGCATCATTGTTATTTAAAATGAGTAGGTAGTACAAGTTTTCTTACATGTTGAACTACCTGCAAAAAGCAGCTTTTTCTTGTGTAAAATTTTTGTGATTGCTACAAAATAAAGATCTATAACACAAGCCTTACCCCTCCCAACTCTTCTACCCTGTAACTAAATTTTTCTCCTGGCGAACTGATAAACATAAAGTTTTTTGGGATGTTCCATTCATTACTCAATTTTGTTATTAATTCAGGTCCAAATATTCCTGTAATAACGATGTATTCCATCTTTATATTTGGATAGGCCCTGTCCAGCACTTCAAAATCTTTTGAAAATTGTTCAGGTGGGTCCTGGTGCTCTTTTAATACCGTTATAATTTTTATCTTCTTTGTTATTTCATTTTCCTGCACATAAATCATCACTTTGTTGAGGGTGGCAATATCATCTCCTTTGGAAAAGAAGATAAATTCCTGTTCATGAAGATTAAAGATAAACCGGTTGATTTTTTTTCGGCTAACTACAGATAGTTTACGAAGTGAATCGGTAATATTCCAAAGGATGCTTAAAATAAATTCCATGATATGATCCCTGTTCAGCATAGCATAAATCAGCAACATGGAAGGAATAAAATACTGCAGGAATACCACCAGGTATTCCGGTTTCATTTTTACATTGCCATATAAAGCAACCCCTACAGACAGTAATGCAATTACAACAATCAATGGTGTGGCGTATTCAGGCCGTGGCAGCCTGCCTCTTCTTATTTTTAGCATCAGGTTACCAATAGCAAAGAAAGCCATCACCAGCAAAAAAGAAATAGTGTACACACCTGCAAGCGGTGCCAGTTTTCCGTTAGTTACCAGTAAAACAGAAACGCATAAAATAAAAAAAGTAATCATAATGCGGTAGCTGCTGCCCCGCTTGTTTTCCTTTAAAAAGAATTGCGGTAATATCCTGTCTAAAGTCATGCGTTTTATTAAACCATTTACACCTACAAAAGAAGTTAATACAGCGCCGCTTAAAACTGTTACGGCGTTGATAGAAATTAATGTAGACAGCCACTTGCCTCCCGTAAGAGAAGCCATATAACTCAGCAAAGATTCCTGATGGTTTTCAACAGTTGCTACCGGCATTACGGCAATGGCCAAAAAAGCAATTAAAGGGTTTAAGACCGATACTGCAATCCACATATTGCGCAGCGTTTTTGGAAACACACCACGTTTTTGTTCTTCCACAAAATTAGCGGAGCTTTCAAACCCCGATATACCCAGCATGGCAGCACTAAATCCAAAGAATAAAGCATTAGCGAGGTTTCCGCCTTTTATTGGCAACATAAAATTTGCATGAAAAATATCGGTTCCATTAATAAAAACAAAAATAAATGCACTTCCTATGAGTAACGTCATGGAAAATAAATGGAAAATAAAAATAACGAGGGCCACTACTGCACTTTCTGAAATACCCAATATGGTTAAACATAAAAATAAAAAGAGAAGGCATAGTGTGGCAAAGTTTATATTGATTGATGTAATGCTTTCATGCAAATAATGCATGGCTTCGCTTGCAGAAATAACAGCGGTAGCCATATAGGAAAGTATGGTAAGACAAGCTGCAACGGATGCATTGCTTTTGCTGGTAGTATTCAACAGTACATTATATGCACCGCCATTAAGCGGCAATGCACCAACCACTTCTCCATAAATTTTACGGAATAAAAAAAGAACCGCTGCTACTAATAATAAAGCCAGCCATGCGTATTGGCCAGCCATTGCAATGGTAATAGCAGATACATACAAACAGGAGGAGGTTATATCGTTACCGCAAATAGCGGTTGCCAGCCAGGTATTTAATTTTTTTGCTGAAGCCATTATACTGATGGTTGTGTAATATGAATATCCCTTTGCGGAAATGGAATCACTATTCCTTTGTGCTGGAAAGCTTTAAATATCTTATAACGTAATTCACTTTTCACCTGTTCTACACGAAATATATCCTGTGTCCAGAAAATAAGATAGAACAACAAAGAGCTTTCGCCAAAATCCTGAAAGCGTACAAAGGGTTTATGTGCTTCATCTTTTATAACCTCTGTTTGCTCCAGCGCACATGCTATTAAAACAGCGGTTACTACATCAATATCGCTGCTATAACTAACACCCACTTCCAAATGAAATCTCCGGTCAAAAGCCTGGTGTGTCCAGTTAACTACATTTTCAGTAATAAACTTGTGATTGGGTACAATAATATTATATCCATCACGGGTGAGTAATACCGAAGTACGCAGGTTAATTTCCTGTACTTTTCCCACAATGGTATCCACTTCCATTATATCACCCACCTTCACTTTTCTTTCAAATAACAAAAACAGGCCGGAAATAATATCACTGAAAATATTTTGCAAGCCGAATCCGATACCTACTAACAGTGCAGCCGAACCAGCCACCAGCAGGGTAACATCAAAGCCTAAAATGCGGATTGAAACCGAAATAGCAATTACCCAAAGCAGGTATTTACTCAATTGGTATAGTGAAGTTCTTGCCCCCTGCTCCGTAACAGTCAATTTTCTTTTATTAAGAAAGGTTTTTCTGAATACAGCAAGAAAGAGCCACACAAAAAAGAATACCATCATCACTTCAGCCAGCTTTGCCGGAGTGAGGGAAAAGTCGCCGATCCTAAAAATTACCTGCTTCCAAAAATCATTCATCGTTATTCAATCTTTTATTACGCTGTATTATTTCAGCGATATTGTTTTTCAAAATTACTTTTACTGAATCATTTTGGCAGTTTTGTTTTTGTTAACCTTATTTTTTTAAATCATCTTTATACAACTTTTTCTACACTGTAAAGCAAGCCTATATTTCCCTCATTACTGTAATTTGCCAAACAAACAACCAGCTTTGAAAGCGAAAGTATATTTATTAACGGGGATACCGCTCTTGATTATTTAAGTATGTTTTTGTTATAAAAGTAAAATCTCCCGAATGCAAAATCAAGCGCAACAGTTATATCCCATCAAAAAAGAAAAAAGTATTGTGCCAATTAAAACAGCCATTGAGTTTGCATTTAGCCCGAATAAAGTTTAAAAAATTTATTGAAAAATTAATGGTTATATAAAAATATGAAATGATACGGAAAAAATACACTCTATAAAATAACCTCACTTTTGGTGAGGTTATTTTATAGAGTTACTATTTTGATTTTTCGTCTGGGGAATATTTTTTCTACAGTTGCAGTTTCCAACAAAATTCTTTCATTATACCAATTGGAGCTTATTGTTACATAATGATTTCTGTGCGGATGAAAATGCGGAGGCCTCACCAATTATCGGCAGCATTGTTTGCTGAACAATGTTGGAGTGGTACATAAGCCTTTATTATTTGAGGGCTTTGATTATATAATTTACCCACTTTAGGATTAATGAAAATGATTAGCTTTTTACTTATTAAAATGTACTTTTTAAATGATGATGTTGATAATAGTTTATTTTTTTGAAGTACCGATTTAGTTGATGTAATTATTTTACTGCATCCAAAAAAAGCAGGTTAGTCTTTATCGCATCTGTGTTATTTACGCTTGGTTCACTATACTCCAGTTGATACAAATCTTTTCTTCTGTCTTTTAATGTTTGTACACTTCCGTAATGATGCAATTCTTTGAGGTATGACAAATCCACATCACTTACAACAATCATTTCTGTATTGGGTGTTGCTTCTGCTTTTACACCATTTACGGGAAAAGCAAAGTCAGAAGGGGTTAATACCGCTGATTGTGCAAACTGCAAATCCATATTAGTAACAGACGGAAGGTTGCCAACATTACCGGCAATGGCCACATAACATTCATTTTCTATTGCCCTTGCCTGGGCGCAAAAACGAACCCTGTTGTAAGCGTTTTGGGTATCTGTTAAAAAAGGAACAAATAATAATTCCATACCCTGATCCGCCAATATTCTGCTCATTTCCGGAAACTCAGCATCGTAACAAATCTGTATCCCAATCCTTGCTACATCAGTTTCAATTACTTTTATTTCATCGCCACCCTTTATTTGCCAGTCATCTTCTTCTGAGCGAGTGATATGTATTTTACTAACGCTGTCTTTTTTGCCATTTCGCTGCAACACATAAGATACATTATATACATTTCCCTCTCTTACTTCCGGCATACTGCCAGCAATGATATTTACATTGTATGAAAGTGCCATTTTACTCATGGCATCTACAATTGCGGGTGTAAATGCTGCCAGTTCTTTTATTGCCTGTCGGCTGCTCAAATGATTAAACCGCTCCATAAGCGGTGCATTGAATAACTCAGGAAATAAAATAAAATCCGATTGGTAATCACTTACTGCATCTACAAAATATTCTACCTGCTTTAAAAAATCTTCAATAGTGTTGTATCGCCGCATTTGCCATTGCACCAAACCAATACGGATAATATCCTTTTTTCGAAGTAGAATATTCTTTTCACCATCATAATATATATTGTGCCATACAAGCAACGTTGCAAAGCCTTTGCTTTCTTCATCTTCGGGCAAATAATTTTTAATGATTTTTTTAACCTGAAAATCGTTGGCTAGCTGAAAGGTAAGTGTGGGATCAAAAATCTCCCGCTTCTTTACTTTATCAATATATTCCCTTGGTTGAATTTTATCAGCATACATTCCGTACTTGGGAATGCGTCCACCGGCAATAATCATTTTAAGGTTTAATTGTTCACATAGAATTTTTCTGGCATCATATAACCTTCTTGCAAGTCTAAGGCCCCGGTGATCCGGATGAATAAATACTTCTATACCATATAAAGTATCGCCTTGAGGATTGTGCGTATCAAAAGAAAAATTACCAGTGATATCACGATAATTGTGATTGTCTCCAAACTTATCGTAATTAACAAGTATTGATAAAGCACAGCCCACCACTGCTCCGTTGTTGGTAACTACAATTTGCCCTTGTGGAAATTTCTGAATCAGCTTTTTTAATGCATCTTCCTTCCAGTATTGGCCGCCCAGGCTTGCATAAGCCTGTATCATAGATGATTTTAATGAGTGATAATCTTCTAATGTTAATGTCCTTACGTCTATTATTGCTGTATCCATAAAATTTATTTTATTTTTCTTTGATGTAACGCTTGCTGTTGCGTACTACTGCAATATACCACGGACACAAAAAAGAGAGATTAATAGGAGATTAAAAAGAGATTAAACTGTATTTGTTTACCTATGCCTTTCTTTTTGTAAAAAGTAATTTTTTTATTGGAAGAATAAATGCCATAGATGTTTATGTGATTTTTTTTTTGCAGATTGGTCGTTTTTACCAGACAGTTATACAATACTATTATTAAACGGATTATTATGTCCTTCAAAACGAGAGAAACCAATGATGCATCTTTTTTCAGTATTGTATATTTTTTTTATCATTAAATAAAAATGGATAAATATATCCCTTCTCCTGGTGTTAATTAAGGATTCCAGGCAATCTTGTAAAATCGTTATTTAACATGATGGTATGCATTTGTAAAAAGCCAGATTTTACTGCTGCATTTCAATAATTTCCTCTTTTACTGCATCTTCAAAAGCAGAGGCTGCATTAACACTACGTATGCTTAATACTGGTACTTGCGCATGATTAACTACCTGTTGTGCATAAGGCCCCACAAAAAACTGCCGCCACTTATAATCCAATGAAGCGTTTATCACTATCAAATCTGCTTTTTCTTTTTTTGCAAGCTCCAAAACCTTTTTTGCATAATTTTTACACATGTAAAATGCTGTTTTAAATTGGGTTTCATTGGCACGGAGCAATTTTATAAGTTCTTTAATCTCCAGTTCAATATTTGTAAGTACATAAACTTCGCCTGGTAATGAAAGGCCTGCAATAATCAGTTCTGCATTATTCCGTTCAATAATCGGTTCTATAAATTCATATTTGTCTATTATGCCTTTGGTAGTCCTTAATGGAAAGAGAATTCTTTTAAAGTCTTTTACTTTCTTTTTTCCGGGGATGGTTAATACCGGTATGCTGGTATTTTTAATTACTGCATGGGCATTGGTGCCGATAAAAAATTCCCTTGCACCCGAGGCCCCATGTGTACCCATTACAATCAGTTCGCAATTTAAACTAATGGCTTTATCTCTAATAGCATCACCTGGATTTCCAAACGCTATATGTACCTGGATATTCACCAAATGTTTTGCTTGTAATGTTTTCTCCAAAACTGCAAGACTTTCCCTTCCTGCTTTTTCCAGCTCCGGTATTACATTAACGGCTGCCATGTGTGCTTCGGGCGGCGCAATAAGAAATCGGTTTTCTACCACATGAAACAAATGCAAAGTGGCATTGTGCCGTTGGCATATGGCAACGGCAGTGCTGATGGCATTTTTAGACAACTCGGAAAAATCTGTTGGTACTAAAATATTTTTCAGGTTTGTATAATTGTTCATGTTATTTCTTTTTTAATGTTTGATAAATCGATCGTATTGAGGTTCCTGTTTTCAATAAGGGTTGACTGGATGTTTAGGGAAGGCATCCTTTTTCTTTTGCGATTATTTTTCAAATTAATTTTAGCTCTTTGTTTGCTTTTTTTATTAAAATATTTTGCTTTCATTTTGATGTTTTTTACAAAATAATCTTTAAGGCTTATGCCTGCGTTAAAGCAACATTAAAAACTTATTAAAATTGGTTGGAAACTATTTAAAAAGCGATTTTAGGAATACATGATAGCTGAGAAAAGGTTGCTTGAAGCAACTGCTACAGCGGTTAGCAAGGGTTGGATTATACCGACCCCAGGATGGAAGAATGGTTCCTGGAAATCTTTTTTTCAATAAACAGAAAGGCGGATTACAAGTACGTGTTATTTACTGCACTTTTTTGCAAACCTATATTTCTTTACCACAGTTAAAGTTCTGGCCTTTAAGATCCCATTTTCCGTGTCAAAAAAAATCAAAATAAAAATATATGGATGCAAGAAGTAGCGCTCAAAAAAATATTTTATAAAAAAGGGGATAAAAAATATCCTGATTAGTAGTGTATGTAAACGGAAAGGCAAAATGAAAACAGCCATCTTACAACCTGATCGCTTTCATAAACTCTTCTTTTTTTCTTCTTGCCACATCAAGCAGTACGCCGTTTTTCATTAATACCTGGCCGCCTTCGCCTTTGATGTATTTGTCAATTTGGTTAATGTTAATGATATAAGAATGATGAATACGGATAAAAATATTTTGGGGTAATAGCTCTTCAAAATCTTTTAAGGTTTTTGAAACGGTTATTTTTTTATTTCCCGTTAAACAAAAATTACTGTAGTTACTCTGTGCTTCTAAATAAATAATATCGGCGGTTTCTACAAACTGTAAACCTTCCATGCTGGGGATGGCAATCCGTTGCTGCTCTTTTTTATTGTTTGTTAAATTGTGCAGCAACGTTTCCAGCGATTTGTTGCCGGATTGCTTTTTTCTTTTTAGCGCAGCTTTTTCTATAGCAGCTTTCAAGTCGCTTATTTCTACAGGTTTTACCAAATAATCCAGTGCACTAAAGCGTATAGCTTTAATGGCGTAGTGGTCGTAAGCGGTGATGAAGATGATTTCAAAATCATGTTCGTTCAGTTGCTGCAACATAGTAAAACCGTTCATACGGGGCATCTCTACATCTAAAAAGATGATATCCGGATGGTTGGTTTCAATGCTTATAATCCCTTGCTCGCCATTTTCACATTCGGCAACGATGCTTACATCCGGGCAATGGTTCACCAGCTTTTGACGCAGTGCATTGCGGCTGCTGGATTCGTCGTCAATGATAATTGCTGTGAGCATTCTCTGTTTTTTAATGTTTATAAAACCTTATCAAATACTAAACCACTAAACTCCTAAACTGCTAAACTAATTTCAACAACCTTAAACATTCTTATGATTGATTCACCAGGTCCACTTCCACCTTTGTTCCGCCAGGTTCATTGTGTTCATTCACAAGGTCAAAAATCTTTACTGATCCGCTTTTGTGCTGATTGAATAAATTAATCCGGTCTGTTGTAATCTGCATGCCCATAGACTCATGAGCGGGCTTGTTCAATTGCTTGTAAGATGCTGCCTTTGCCCTGCCTACACCGTTGTCTTCTATACAATAACAGATGTGGTTATTTTTGACCCCAACGTCTATAAACAGTTTTTTATCTGTATCAATTTTATTGAGCAAACCATGGTGAATGGCATTCTCCACAAAGGGCTGAATCACCAGCGGCGGTACTTTATAATCACCATTCATTATTTCATCAGCAATATTAATTGTGTATACAAATTTTTTATCACAACGCAGTTCTTCCAGTTCAAGATAAAGCTGCAATGTTTCTAAATCTTTCCAGCAGGGCACTACATTGTTTTTTGAATTTTCTAAAATAGACCGAATGAGTTTTGCAAACTTTGCCAGGTACAAGGTTGCCTTTTCTTTTTCATCTACCTGAATGAGGTTGTCAATACTGTTGAGACAGTTGAAAATAAAATGTGGGTTCATCTGCGCCCTTAGCGCCATCATTTCTGTTTCTGCTATCTGCTGCTTCAGCTCTGCCTGGTTACGGATGGTTTGAATCCTTCTTTTTATCAGCCAAAAAATAAGCCCTGCTATGCAAGCAAATAAAATTATTTTAAACCAAAGCCGCTGCCAAAAAGCAGGTACAATGTAAAATTGGAAACTTCCTTCCTGCTCATAAAATCCTCCATTCTCTCTTTTAGCCTTTACCTTAAAAGTATATTCTCCCGGCGGCAGTTTTGCATAACGCACACTGTGTTGTTTTCCTGCAAACATCCAATCTTTTTCAACCCCCTCCAGCATATAATAATAGTCCACAGCACCGGGAGAAATAAAATCCAGCACAGAGAAATTGAATGTAAAAGCATTTTGTGTGTAATTGAATTTTGTAAGATTTCCTGATTTGTCATTTGCAACGGTAAGCGTATCATTCACAAAAATTTCATCAATGGTTACCGGGTAATTATAAGAAGCAACAAAGGATGCAGGATTAAAACAGATGAAATTATTCTCAGCCACTGTAGCAATTTTTCCATCCGGCAGCACTGCAATTCTTTCCCGGAATTTGGAATAGGGCAGGCCGCTTTGCTGGTTATATAACCCCAGCCATTTACCGTCAGCACTTATATGCCCAATACCATTGATGGTGGTAAACCATGCCCCTCCTTTTTCATCTACTGCCACACTGTACACATTATCATCAGGCAGACCAGAAAATATGTCAAAGTTGGTAAAACCTTTATCCGGAGAAAGAGACGTTTTATATTTTGCAAGGCCGCCTTCAAATGTTGCCACCCAAATATTCCCTTTGCCATCTGCTGTTATTTCATTGATTATGGAGGAATGTAAAGTCGTTTTGTTTTTATTATTTACGCCAATTACTTCAAATTTTTTATTATAGAAATCATACCTGATTATACCATATCCCGTAGTTCCAATCCACATACAATTGTTCGGAATATCTGCAGCCAGGCAGGAAATTGCATTCTCACCAACATTGTCTTTTGAAGGTGTCCATATATTCCGGCTGCGGGGGTTGTAGATAAATAATTCATTCCTGATATTACTCATCCAGTAATTACCTGCAGCATCAATAGCCATGCCGGTAACAATTGTTTTGTTATAGGGAAATGGGAATTTAATTTTTTCCCATTTATTTAGCCGGAAATTATATATCAGTAACGATCCTGTGGAAAAAATGAAAATAAAATCTCCATAACGGGAGTAAAATGCATAACAGGTATCATGGCTGTAAGCAACAGGTTTTTGAAGTTCTTTTATAATTCCTGTTTTATTGTTTGCTGCAAAAATTTTGTTATCCTTCCAGGAAGCAATCAGCCATTCATCGGCAGCCTGGTGATACATGAAATTTTTAATGGCCAGGTGAGGGGCTGCAGAAAGATTGTTTGGAAAGGAAAGGTGCAGGTTGTTATTTAAGACCGGAATAAACTTACTAACGCCATTGTTGGTGCCTACCCAGGTAATTTGGTTCCTGTCTTTATAAATACAATTTACTTTCCCCAACAATAAGTCATTTTCTTTAGCGCTTGTTCCGGCTAAAAAATACAGCAATTCATTTTTTTCATTAATGGATGCCAGTCCTTCTGCCGCAGGAACGAAGAGTAGTTTGTGATCCTGACTGTAAGGTGGAATAAATTTTCCCGTATGCTTATTTTTTTGCAATGGAACAACTGTCAATTCATTTGTTGAAGGGTTAAGGCAGTATAATTTATTTTGTTCGTCAACACAATAAACTTTGTTTAAGTCTTTATCAAAATAGAAGAAAGTTATTTCACTTAATGCGATGGCTGCCTGCAGTGCAAATGCACCATTTTGTTTATTAAAACTAAAAATGCCGTCGGTAGTTGCCAGCCAAAGTTCTGTTGCAGATTTTGGTAATATGCGGAAGATAGAGTGGTATGCGCCATTTATTTCAATATGATTGTTACGCAGGTATTCCTTGAAATTGTATAGGTAAAATTTTTTTGTTACGGGGTTGTAATGGCAAAATTCTTTTGAATCTGCTGCTATCCAGATGCTGGTATCTGTTTCAGGATAAGCATCCCAAATCAAATCGCTTGGGATAGCAGTGGAATTGTTGGTATCGCCGGGTAAAAAAACTTCCGTGGTGCCTGCTGCAACATCAATCCTGTTTAATCCTTTCCGGGTGCATACCCATATACCAGCTTTTGAATCTTGTTCTATGTCGGTGATAAAGCTGTTGGATAAATAATTTTTTTTATGGAGCGATGGTTTATAAATTTTCCAGCTATTGCCGTTATAAAGGTTCAGCCCGCTTTCGGTACCAATCCATATATAACCGGTTTTATCTTCAAAAAAACAGGTAACCCTGTTATTGCTTAGCCCGTCTTTTTCTGTAAGGTTATTAAAATATGCCTGTTGCTGTGCAAAACACTTTATAAAATCGTTGGACAAAAGAATACCTGTACAAATCATTAATTTGAAAATGAAAATGTAATTGCTGGTTTTATTATTAGAGTCCATGCATCTTTTTAAACGCTGTAATAACGAAAGGTATTTATAACGTACATAAATATAAACTTTTAGAGAGTAAGCCGGTTACTGCCCAAACCAAATTCTACAAAACCAATACAATGGTTGCCTGCCTTGCAGTAAGCCGCCAGCTTTTTTTATCTTTCATCCAGATATCTGTAAAGCGCCTGGTAACCGTTTTACCGGCATTTGCTGTTACCCCCTTTGGGGTAATTATTTCTTTGCCCATCACTATGGCAATGTTTTCTACAAACGCAATATTTTCTATTATTTTTTCATAAGATGAATAATCAATTTGCCCGGTTCGTATTCTTCCCATCACACCATCAAATTTTACAATGGTATTTGCCGGACTGTTTACTACTATTTGTGGTGAAAATAATTTGGCAATCACTATTGTATCGCTTTTTAGTATTGCGCTGTCTAACAAGTTCTCCAATGTACGAATTTCTGTTTCGCTGTTTTGTTGCGAAAAGGATGCAACCCAGGCGCATGTAGCAAAAACTATCATTACCAATTTTTTCAGTTTTTTTTTCATTTTTCTATTTTTTAAATGTTAATTAATGATATTGCTATTTTTTTAGCTTGCAGTAATATTAATCTTTTTTCTAAAGGTTGTAGCTGCTTTCCGTCATTGTTAGCCTCACACCAGCACCCTATTTGATAAATGAATTACTAATTAATTATTCAGTTCTTGTTAATCTTTCTTCTTTCTTTAAAGCGTTGATCTATTTTAGTTTTTTGGTGCAGTTACGCATGATAAATAGAATTTGTAACAACTACTTTTCAAATTTCCAGGCATAAATGTTTGCTATATTGCCATCCCCCAGCAAAATTTGGCCTATTTAATCATGATTCTCCTCCGGCTACGGATTTTACAATGTGCTAATGCAGGGCAAGGGCAACTGTTGTTCAACATTTACTGGCACAATGTATTTGGCCGGATACTGGTAAACCCATTGGCAAGCGGTGCTAACTTTACACCCGGCTTCAGCCTTACGGATCTGGCACATATATTCATACGGGCAATGCCTTCTACACGAAAAGAGCTTACATTAATGGTGATGGTATTTCGTGCCAGGATAAACTGCCTGCCTGCCGTTATGATAGCAGCAAAAACTGGTTGGTTATCCGGTGCGATGGCATTGGTTAGCGTTGACGATCCATCAATAGCATTTCTTGCTTTGCCGCCCTGGCCGGCTGTAAAAAAATCACGGCAGGCCCTGTTGCCATAAGTCATAATGTTGCGGGTATTGGGAGCAAAAAGGTTGTTGCAGGCGTCACGCAATGATCCGGCGTAATTACACGACGCGTCAACACCTTCATCCCGGTCGGCCTCTGTATCACAAATCAAATCCCCATTGTCTGTACAATTGGAGCAAGCGCCTGATCGGGGTACATTTTCTGATTTGGTAGGCATGCCTGCATTATTCAGAAATTGTTCAAAAGTGTGGTAAAGCCCAAAGTCGTGCCCCATTTCATGCGCAAGGGTGCTGTTGTTGATAGTGGAGGAAACAGCAGTACCAACCAAGCTCAGATACCAGTTTGGTATGCCATAAGCACTTCCATTTAACCCGCCGGTATTATCCATCAAACTGTTATGTATAAAAATATTGAGGTGATTGGCGATAAGGTACGGACCTAACTCGTCCTTTTCAGTTTCGGTGTTGTGGTTGTTTAAATCTAAACTGTTTATTTGTTCAATGCCACTTAAAATAAAACAAATATTATGGGGGGCAAAGTAACTGCTCATGTTTTGTAGTTGCCTTAGAATATCTGCCTTATCAGCAGCAATATTGGTTCCGTCATCATCGGCACATACATGCACCAGCACCTTAATAATGTACGGGAGCGTAGCTAAAGGCCTGTTAGGTGCTTTTTTTTCAAGCTGATAAGGTTCAAGCGGAGCTGGAGTTCCGCAATCATCTCTTCGTACTTGCTTTACCTGGGCGCTTATGTTTTGCATAATTACCAGCAGTATGCCAACTAAAATGTATTTCATGATCTTTATTTTAATATATTTTATTTATTTTGTTTTCCGCTGGATGGGTTATCCTGGTTTTTTTTCAGTACTTCAACCTCTTTCTTCAACTCAATTACATATAATGTGAGTTCTTCAATTTTCTCCATCATTTTTTTCTGGATGTCTCCGAGGTGTAATCCTTTTTCTTCTACTTCCTTAGCAGATGGTATGTTGGGCAGGTGTTTATTTTGCAGGATAAATTTTTCTACCTCATCAAGTGATTTGAGTTTGTACTTTTCATCAAATACATAATCAGCCCATCCTGCTTCCACTACCACTTCTTTGCTGCGGATATCACCATTAACCGAGAGCTTATAAGTTGGGTTTAAGGTGCCGATACCAACGTTGCCCGTGTTGGTATTCATTACAAGGCCCCACCCGGAAACATTGCCGTAAAAGCCCGTAGTTACTGCATCTGCAATGCCCATAAAAGCGATTGTATTGGTATTAGCCGGATTGTTGAGCCATACGCCTGCGCTGTTACCATCTGCCTGGGTTCTTAGCCGCATTCTGCCGGCAACATCCAATTTAAATGCAGGGTTATTATCATCTGTATTGATACCAACATTACCTGTACCTGCGGCGATAAAAATAGCTGAATATTTGTTCGCTAAAATCCGCATGTGGGTATTAGAAAATGTGCCGATTCCTGCAGAAGTGCCGCCCATAATGGTTTTGAGGATATTGCCGTTGTCGCCGATATGTGATATTCCATCAGCGTTATTGGTTGTTTTAACCGTAAGCATTCCAACCGATCCTACACTATTGGCCCCAATAACAACTTCACCTGCCGGGTAAATAGAAAGCTTACCAACGCCATTGGTAAAAATCCTGAATGCATGATTGCTTGATGTGCCAATGGCGGCAGAAACACCCCCAACAACCTCATCTAAAATGATCTCATTGTTTCCGCCAATATGTGTCCATCCGGTACTATTAAGCGGTGTTTGAATAGTAAGTTTTGCCGTGGGTTCAGCGGTTATGGTACCTGGTTTTAATCCGGTGCCTGGTCTTAATGAGAAGCCGCTGTTATCGCCAACAACAACAGAGCCATTGGGCCAGATATGCAGGTTACCATTACCTCCTGCATTTAAGCTAAACACATTATTGGTGGAGGTGCCGAAGGATGCAGTAGTTGAGCCAATATTGCTTGACAGGATAATTTCATTTGCACCTCCAACATGTGAAAATCCAACGGTGTTTAATTCTGTTTGTACAGTAAGTTTTGATGAAGGCACATCCGTTCCAATACCCACATTGCCAGTGGTATTAAAAACAATATTCATACCCGTAGTATCCCAAACGCCAACGCCGCTCCCTGATTTGCTGTTACTTTTTACAATCCATTTCTGCTCAGTGTTATCATACTGCAAATTCACAATGCCCCTGTCGCCGATAATAAGATCGGCATTGGAACCCGTTATTATTTGATTCTCCGGCAGTGCTGCAATGTCAACATTATTTAATTGCATGGCGAAACCACTGCGGTTGAATAATGTGATCAGTCTTCCATCCATACCGGCGGAGATACCGGCAAAGATAAAATCCGCTGTTGGGCCTTCTATTCTGTAATAACTAAATTTATTCCCATTCACATCAAGCGCAGTCGTAATTCCATTTGCTACCGCTAAACCGGATGTTCTAAAAATAATATCTCCGTTTACATCCAATGCCGCCTGTGGGGTGGTAGTGTTGATACCTACATTTTGACAGATACTGTTTGATGCAAAAAATAAAATGCTGGCGAAAAAGACAATTATATGTTTCATGGTCATGTTTATTTTATTGTAAAAAAATTATAGAAG
>Ga0163154_10002067_pt1 | contig 29961 bp, 29 predicted proteins | sample OliLakLV19MP9P1_FD_148649 | JGI IMG/M metagenome (GOLD analysis project Ga0163154, IMG submission 148649) | Freshwater microbial mat bacterial communities from Lake Vanda, McMurdo Dry Valleys, Antarctica - Oligotrophic Lake LV.19.MP9.P1 | ecosystem: Environmental > Aquatic > Freshwater > Lake >... | reverse complement strand
AAAAGTGATTACATATACCTACAATGCTAGCAATAAATTAATTTCAGCAAAATATATAGGTTTGGGTGAAATAATTACTACCAATAAATATGGTATTGATGGAAAAATATCAGAAATGAAATTGGAAAAATCTGAAGGATACAAAAAGAGATATAGAATTGTACATTTAAATAATGTTGATCAATATTTCTTATCAACTCAAGAAGCAGATTCACCTACCTATTCAGAAGCGGAAGAAAGAGTTGATATAGAATTCACAAAAAATAAAGTCACAAAAATTTCAAATTTCAAGATTAATCTAGAAACTAAAAAATATACTTTGGCTTCCTATAAAATACTAAACTATACAGGAGAAAACGTCACTGAAATAAAATCTTATAACAGTCAATCTAAGTTAGTTCAATCTGTGAGTTATACTTATAATGACAAGAAAAATCCATACAAGGGCTTATTAGACGCAGCTGGATTAAGTGATTATGAGATATCGATTTCATCAAACAACATAAAGCACGTAGATTTTAATTCTGAAGTTAGTTTTGATATTACTTACGAATACAATACGGATGGTAATCCAACTAAAGTAATTATAGATGGTAAAGCAACCCTAATAAGCTACAACTGTAAATAATATCTTAACATCCATTTGATTCATCCGTGTTACCTTTGATTCAAATTAATATTAATTTATGTATAAACTTATTCTAAAATCAGCTATGATGCTGAGCATTATTAGCTTTAGTGTTATTTCTTGTAAAAAAGAAAATGTTACCACCCCTGCACCAGTAACTAAAACTTGCTATGTAACCTCTACTACAGGTGAAAATGTTGCTACCTACACCTACGATGCTAACAACAGATACATTTCTGGTCGCTTCACTGATATGGACGGTGAATATATAACAACAAACACGTATGGCACAGATGGAAAATTGTCTGAAATGTATTTAGACGATCCTGATGGAAGCAAAGAAAAATACAGAATTGTACATTTAACTAATAAGGATCAATATTTCTTTTCTACTAGAGATGCTGGCGAATCTACATTTTCTAGTGAAAATACTAGATATGATGCTGAATTTACAAATAACAAAGTAACTAAATTTTCTACTTTTAAGAAGGACCCAAGTGCTAACAATTTTACTTTACAAAGTTATTATGTGCTTACCTATACAGGTGAGAATGTAACACAAGTAATGTATTATGATGATAAGGCAAGTCTAGAATATACAGTAATACTTACATTTGACGATAAGAAAAATGCTTATAAAGGCTTATTTGATGCCGATAATTTTGACAGTTATTTCTTATTTGTTTCAAACAATAATGTAAAAACTGGTGATTTTGGAACTTTTGGAAAATTTGATGCTACTTACGAGTATAATAATGAAGGCTACCCTACTAAATTAATTCAAGATGGTAAGACAACTTTAGTTAATTACAACTGCAAATAATAAATCTTCAGTTTAATCTACATAGCCTCATCAATTTTGATGGGGCTTTTTTTTTTGTGCCATTTAGTTTGTTTAAAAGATTAATTTTAACCCACAATCAAATTTATAGAATGAAATATTTTAGTTGCATTATATTTACTAAATGAAATCATTTTCTTTACTTGTAATATTACTAATTCTTTCTATATCAGCAAGCTTTGCACAAAAAAGACCAATTACACAATTGGGAATACCTATAGAGGGAGTTCAAAACAAAGATTGGTTTATACTTAATCACGTAGACAGAGATAATAGATCAATTTTAAATAATGACTTCAACTGCAGTTGGAGAACCTATGACGGACACACAGGAACTGACTTTATTATAACTGGTTTCAACGCTATGGACACAGGGGTAAATGTATTGGCAGCAGCTGATGGTATTGTAATAGAAATAATTGATACAGCATTTGATAGAAATAAAATAGCAATTCCAAGTAAAGGCTTGGGCAACTACATAGCTTTGTTTCATAATGACAGTACTGTTACCTATTACTCTCATCTGAAGAGGGGAAGTATCAAGGTGAAAGTAGGAGACAATGTGCTGAAAGGCAAAGTATTGGCAGAAGTAGCCAGCAGCGGATATGCCAGCGACCCCCATTTACACTTTGAGTTGTGGAGAAACTTTAGAAACTACGATCCATTTGCTGGTGGCAAGTGCGGTCAAGTATCAGGTAATTGGATAACTCGACCGTCTATAGATACGACACCTGTTATCATAAATTCTGGTTTGGTATATGGTAAAACTACTCTAGCTGCAGTGCAAGAGGCATTCGTAAGGCAATCAAATTGGTTTGCGAATCAAGATAGCTTTTTATCAGTTTGGACCTTGACTAATAATACACAAAAAGGCGATAAATCTAAATTTTACTGGTATATTCCTTTGCAAAATGGAACACTAACCCTGTACGATAGCTTCATTTATACCCACACCATCAACTCTAATTACTTCTATAATTGGAGCTGGACTAAATATCCGAACTCAAGCATATGGGCAACGTCATTAAATTCCACTACAATACCAGAAGTTAGGTATTATCTAAATAACAAACTGATGAAGACTATACCATTTCAGTTGAAATCTGACATAACATCTATCAATCTAGTTAACCCTAAAAAGGAAAAAGGGATACACACTGTAGACAAAGATATATTCTTAATCACGCCCAATGACTGGACTAGCATCACAATACTTAATACAGAAGGAAAAGTGCTGATTCAAAAATTGAATCCAGTAGATAATAGGATAAACACCAACCTGCCAAATGGAGTTTATATTATTAATGGCATTACAAAAGACAACACAGTCATAAATGTGAAAATAATGATAAATAAGTAAGTTTTTTACGACTAACTTTTGTTTAATTAAACCTAAAAAAGGCAAGTTAAAATACATTTACACGCACAATAAATGTTATTCGTATTTAGCAGGTTTATAGAATTGCGCATAAAAAGGATGCTGTTTAATTTCAGAATTTAGTATTCTGAATGGGAGAGGCCTGTGTTCCAGCACTATTTCCTCCTATTTGAAATATATTTAATCCTATTCCCATACTTGCCCAAGGTTTACCTTGATATTGCCAATCAAATGTCTGCTGGTTTAATTTAGTAAGCTGATCCCAACCAATAAATAATCCAATTTGGATTGATGATTTATATTGAAGTAAGGCTCCAGTTGATAAAGATAAAGTTGAAAGATTATTAGCGTCTGCTAAAATAGACGAATTTTTACTAACACTGCTTCCATCTAAACTTATTGAACCTATGCTATAAGATACAACCCAAGAGTACTTACATTGACGATACTCTTTATGTCTAAAAGTCAGACCCCCAGCTGCCCCAAAATTTGCGTTTCCGGTCCAATCGCCTCTAGTATATCTATATTTAAATGGAAAATTTATGGCACCAAAACTAAAAGATCCCACTACGCGATTTATACAAATTGCAGTTTTTTGAATAACTTCTAATGGCACTTTAAAATATAATTCTGTGCTATCAAAATAAAACTTTTTATTTTTTTCTTCAGTTTTCTTTTTATGGCTTTGTATCATTTTTGTAAGGGCAACCTTTTTGGCGCTGTCCTTGTTTGTAATCGTTTTGAGGCTGTCAACCTTTTTGGTAAGGGCTTTAAGGGCAACCGTTAGGCTGTCATCCTTTTTGGTAGAGTCAACCTTTATGGCGCCGTTCTTGTTTTTGTTAAGCTCTTGGGTGGGGTTGCCCTCCGTTTTTGGGTTGTCTACCATATCGTCAGTCTCAACCAATACAGTTCCTAAAAATCTCGGCAAATCGATGCCTAAAAGACGTTTATTACGTTTTAGTAGAGTATCATAATTGAGAATTTTAATTATTGCGTAGCCGTCTCGAATAGCAATAACATTAAAACGTTGACCAATCAAATTGAGTCTACTTGATGTATCAATTACATTTCCTTTTAAACCAAATATATTACAAGGTTTAATTCCTATTAATCGTGTAAATTGATAATAACCTAAATCTACTGCAGGCGGGTTATCTGTTGACTGAGCATAAGAATGCTGAGTAGTTGCCATAAATAATATGGCTATAAGTGTAAATAGTCTGTTCATTATATAGAAAGTTAAAAAGTTCGCTTATTTAAGTTAGGTTTAAAATGATTTAGTCATACAAAACTATAATCAATCGTTTTAATTCGATTATATGTAATTGGTTACTCATATATTAAAACTTACCATCCATAAATTATGATGAAAGCTTTGGTTTAAAAGCAAGTCAATTCCTGTGAATTGTGCCATTAAATTAAGATATTAATTGCCAACCTTATTTTATTAGGCATCACAAGTCTTACATAATTTACAAATAATAATACACCGCCACCGCATCCAATACTAGTAATACCGTTTACTAAATATGGGTAATTTCTATTATGATAATGAACATAATATTGCGAGTTTTGCCTATAATTGTAAAATAATATAATTACATAATGAAAAGAATTTTACTAACTGCAATGTTTGCTATTATAGCAACAGTTTCAACAATGGCTCAAGACACGCTGACTAATGGCGGTTTCGAAAGATGGTCAACTCAAGGTGCATTTATGATTCCCCAAGGTTGGAATGTTACTGGTCGACCTGCACGTGTAACTTCTGTAAGTTATACAAAGACATCATCTGGTCAGCCAACTCAAAACATTACACGCCCAGTATATGATGGTCAATACGCATTAAACTTAATAGGTGGTACTGCAACAAATGGCGCTTTTGTACTGGGTACAGCTTCTCAAACAATTAAATTTACAGGTCGCCCTACGAATTTTGGTGCTGTAATTGCATATTTTACACCAACACCGGAGCAACCACAGGTGGTGATATATAGCTTCAAAAAAAACGGTGCTGTAAGAGACACAGTTATGTACATCGTATTTAACTTAATACCACAAAATTCAGCTGGTTACGAGCCTTGGGTGGCTATAAACGGTGCAATTCCGGCCACTGCTTATAGATCTGCACTTACACCAGATTCTTTGCAGATTGGGTTTATTGCATCATCTACTGCTAATGCTAATGCTTCATTATTTATAGCTAGAGCATACTTAGGTAATGCTCAAGTGACTGCTATAAATGCAGATACCAAAATTATCACTGACGTAAACGTTTATCCCAACCCAGCTACTGACAAAGTGAATTTCAGCTTCACACAAGAGGTTGCCTCTCCAGTTAGCATTCAAGTGCTTGACCTAAATGGTAGAGTTGTTTCTACAGTATTGAACAATCAAATGTTAAGCGTTGGTGTACACCAATACAATGTTGACGCTAGCAGCCTTAATACAGGTTTATACATCTACAGAATTCAATCTGCAAATGGTGTAAAAACTGGTAAAATTGTCATAAGCAAATAATAACTAGCTTATTTTAAGCATCATTATACAGCCTGCTCAATTTAATTGGGCAGGTTTTTTTATGCCCGTTAGTTTTACTTAGTTTTGTTTTATATAAACATTTTGTCACCTAAATATTATGAAAAATTACATATCAGCAGCAATTTTCAGTTTGGCCATCATCATTGGTATAGCTATAGCTGCAAATGCCTATAAAAGTAAATATCGCGCTCAAGAGATTATTACAGTGACTGGTTCGTCTAATAAAGACTTTGTAGCAGACCTGATAGTTTGGAATGCAAGCTATAATAGACAATCAATGCAACTAAGCGAGGCATTTGCCCAAATAAAGAAAGACGAAGAAGCCGTAAAATCTTACTTGACTAAGTCTGGCCTAGACCTGAAGCAGGTAGTGTTTAGCAGCATAAGTATAGACAAAGAATACACCCCCAGCTACGGTGTAAATGGCGAGTTAATCTCAAATAAATTTAACGGATATAGACTAACCCAGGCTATAAAAGTTGAGAGTAAAGAAATGGATAAGGTTGAGTTAGTGAGTCGTGAGATTAGCAACTTAATCCAGTCTGGTATAGAGCTAAGTAGCATAGCCCCACAATATTACTTTACCAAATTAAGTGACCTAAAGGTTAAACTATTAGCTGATGCTGCTAAAGATGCAAGAATCAGAGCTGAAGCCATTGCAGAAAATACCAACAATAAATTGGGCAAATTGAAATCATCATATATGGGTGTATTTCAAATAACTGCTCAGAATAGTAATGAGGATTATACTTATGGTGGCGCCTACAATACCGAGAGTAAGTTTAAGACGGCAACCATAACCGTAACTGGTGAATTCTATACCAAATAGTTAATAATGACTATAATTTTTTTTAGACAAGGGTTTTCACATCTTGTGCATCTCTTAGTCCACTGCCCACCATATTAAATGCCAATACCAATAGTGCAATACAAAGCCCTGGTATTAGTGCCATATAGGCGGAACTCATAACTAGGAAACCATAATTCTCGGCAACCATTACTCCCCAACTTGGTGATGGTGGCTGTACCCCAAGTCCGATAAAGCTAAGACCAGCCTCTAGCACTATGGCAGATGCAAAATTAGTTGCTGCTATTACCCAAATGGGTCCAGCTATGTTGGGTAATATGTGTTTATATATTATTCTTATGTGGCTATAGCCAAGTGCTTTACCTGCATTTACATAGTCTAGGGTGCGTACATATAGTATTTGCCCACGCACCAGTCTGGCTACCTCTACCCACATAGTTAGTCCAACTGCTATAAATATCTGCACATAACCCTTACCCAACACCAAAGCCATAGCCATAACCAATAAAAAGGTTGGAATACTCCACACTACATTTATGAGCCAGCGGATAACAACATCGACTCGACCCTGGTAAAACCCTGCAAATGCACCTAGTGTAATCCCAATTATCAGACTGATAAATACTGCGATAAAGCCAACGGCAAGTGAAACTCTGCTACCCAATACAATCCTGCTAAATATGTCTCTACCAAATCTATCTGTTCCCAATAGGCTGTAATAATTCTCTAACTGAAAGTTCTTTTTATCTATTTGGCGTGGTTCTCCATCTATCGGTGTTAATTGTACTGTGTTACCAATTATTTTATAACTTTTTATGGGAATTCTATTGGATTTAACTTGGGTGCCGCTCCACCATTTTTGCACTAAAGACACTTTATTTTGCTCAGCTAAACTGAGTAAATCATAGTTGCTACCTGGCGCAGACAGGCTAATCTCTGGAATTTGCCTATTAGCATTTTCTGATGGATCTGTACATATCAGATGACCCAATAGTGCCATTACGCTAACAAATATGATGAAGCCAAGTCCAAATACAGCAGGCTTATTTTGTAAAAATCGTTGCCTAGCATACCAACTCGGGCTATATTGATGTGGTACTGCCTTCATATCACTATAAAGATGTGTGAACAATTAATCCTGCCCTGGTCGCCTGATAAAAATAGGCATCCATATTGTCAGTATCGTAAAAAAAAGTCCTGACGTGGAGACTTCTTTCATCATCCCATACCATCGGGGTTATGTAGCCTCTGTCTATCATCATCTTAAGTGCATCTGCAACTATGGGTTTGCTAAAGGGAACCTCTTCTAGTATTTTTTCAAAGGGTTCTACAAAATATACAGCACCCAATACCGCAAATTCTATGTCTGTAATTTCCACTATTCTATCTGATTTTTAGTTTTCTTTCTTTCCAATTATAGCTGCCAATATTACCCAATATTCCAATAAAGACCACATAAATAATGTGAAAAAATGAGCCTAACATAAAGTTAAATCGACCAATTTCTACCCCATAAAATAGCGCCACTTTTTTTAAAAATATCCATTCAACCACCCATTTCAATATCAATAGCAGGGCAAAGCCATTAAAGAAATTAGTGTCCCCTATACTAAATATTAGCAATAGCAATAGGAATAAGTGATAGACCCATATAGCAGACAACAATATTGTATTTGCCTTGCCCGCATACTTGGTACTCTTACTCACCCAGCGCCTACGTTGACCCAATAGCTTAGCCATATTTGCTTGAGTAGGTGTACTGACTAGGGCAGATTGTACCATAGCAAACCCAATTCTATTAGGGAATTGATGGTTAATCTTTTGCATTAGAAATTCATCATCTCCACTGGCTATATTTTCATTGCCAGCATAGCCGTTTACATTATTAAAAATGTCTCGCCTTACAGCAAAGTTTGCCCCATTAGCTAGAAAAGGTTTCTTCATTTCTATCAGTGAGGCCGCCATAGCATTTAGCCCCATAAATTCAATTTGCTCTATTTGTTGTCGTCTGTTTAGAGCAGGGTTTAGCAATACTGGTCCTGTAATGCAATACTTATCTGACTGTTCAACTGTTGCCACGTGCCAAGCTTGTAGCCAGTTAACATTTAATCGCACGTCCGCATCAATGGTGAGCACCCAATCAAATTTTGACTGACTGACTCCTGCAGTTAGGGCTGCTTTTTTATACTTTAGGCCTGTACTATTTACTTCATTTTTATCTATGAATTTTAGCTGAACATTTCTGTGAATAGCTATGAATGCTTGAACCAATTGGGCAGTGTCATCACCGCTGTTATCATCTGCAACTATTATTTCAAACTGACTGCTGGGGTACGCCTGTGCAATTAGATCTTCAAGAAGTGACATTATATTGTTGCGCTCGTTTCGACAAGGAATTACAATGCTGAATTTGGCAAATGGCTTGGATAGTTGGCTGTACTTTATTGCGTTTCTTTTGGTTCTTTTATTAGCTTTATTCCAATATCGTATAAAGCCGTAATACATAAAGGCATAGCCTGCGCTACCTATTGCTGCAAGTATGAAAAGTATTAGTCTAAGTAAATACATTAAAAGTCCACTAAGCCCACTCAGGATTGATTTCCTAAAGTTCGCAATTTACCATATTTACCTGTCCTTAGCCAAGCCAATGGAATTGCAACCATATATCCTACTATTGCTGGGGCTACAACATTTACCAGCCATAGACTCAGGCTTGCAGTTACAGCACTGTACTCTATCCCCAAACTAGAAAATATTAGGGCTGTCGTCATACTCCGTACAAACACCTCGCTAATAGCACCACTAGGACTAATGGTCTGTAGAAAAAACATTAAAACTATGGGTACAAATACCACAGAAATGGGGATATAACCTTGGTAAAATACCAAAAACAAGTAAAATTGAAAAGCGAATGTGGCAAACCTTAACATTGACAGCCTTAACGCTAAAAACATATCTGTTCTGCCCTTCCTCACGAATAATGCCCAGCGTCTGGTCTTGATAAACTTAATTTTTAATGGTTTAGCGTGTTTTATAATGCGTGGTAACGATAACCAAGCATACACCAAACTAAGATTAACTACTAGCATCAGTATAAATAAACCAATGAAATAGAGCACATTAATTTGCCCATATACCCACAATATACAGGCAGTAGTACCAAATAATATGGTAACTAACAACTGTGACCAACTACCCAATATGCTCATAGCTGCACCTGCTATTTGGTTTCTAGAATTCAGCACACTTGCCCTGCCTATAAAATCGCCTGTCCTATTGGGAAGTAATATGCTAATTGAGTTTCCTACCAGTACACCTCTCATAGATTTCATTAGGCTAATTTTAGCAAATGATTGCAGCAAAGACTTCCATTTGTAAGCTTCTATTAATTGATTTACAACTGCTAATACAATAATGCTGCCCAGCAGTAGTGCCCCATTTATAGTAAAAGCTTTATTTCTATTTTCTAGTAATAGGTTTTTTATCTTATCGTTTTCATTTAACTGGTAGGCCAATATTACTAAGCCTATTAGCGATACGATTGATATGAATACCTTGTAGGTTCGGGCGCTAACTTTAACAGAAGTAATACTAGAAATGATTTGCCCAAACATAATAATTCAAAATTAATACTTTTAAAAGCTGCAACTCATAATTATTGACCAATACCACAATATGCTTTTTATAATACTTTAATTTGCAGACTATGTCCACTAAGATAATATTGGGAATAGACCCTGGAACTAGAATAACAGGCTATGGACTGATAATGCAAACGGGCAAGCAAAACTTTGAATTGCTGAGCCTAGGCGTCGTAAACCTAAGTAAAATAACTGACCCAGTAGAGAAATTAACCAAGCTTTATCACGATATATGTAATATAATAGCAACATATAAACCAGATGAGGTTGCCATAGAAGATCCATTTTTCGGTAAAAATGTACAGAGTATGTTAAAGTTAGGGCGGGCCCAAGGAGTGATAACTGGGGCAGCTATTCAACACGGCTTAACCATACATCAGTATAGTCCTAGGAAAATAAAGCAAGCCATAACTGGTAACGGAAATGCTGCAAAAAGTGCTGTCGAGGCTATGCTACAAACCCTACTAAAGTTTCAAAATACAGAGAAACACCTAGACGCAACTGACGGGCTTGCTATAGCTATGTGTCACGCTATGCAAAATGGCAATTTCAGTGACCATACCGCAAAACGACAAAATAGTTGGGAAGCATTTCTAACCAATAACCCAGACAGGTTAAAATAGATGCAACCTATCTGAAAACTTAACAGTCTAACATAAAATATAGGATGTAGTGCTTTAATTGAATTATGGCACTAAATTTACCCATATTTCATTATTGCAATAAGTACAGATATATAAATGAGAAAATTTACCTCAATTCAATTTTTAGGATTGTGCCTAGTCAGCATAATATCTTTTTCTTCTTGCGACAAACAAACTATTGAGCCTATAATTAATCCTGTGGTAATAGAGCAAAACTTTACAATCAAGTTTACCACTGTTAACAGTTCTAGCAATACATTGGCGTTGGGTCAACAAACTGCATTAGGAGCGTTTGACTTAGACTTTAACTTTAATACACTATCTTTTTACCTAAATAACATAAAAGCTGTTAAAGATGATGGTACAGAGGTTATGGTTAAAGATTTGATACTAGTAAATGTAAATCCAAAATCTTGGATGAATACAGACTCTACGGCTGTAAATAGTAGCTTTACTTTTAGTTTGCCTTCTGGTAATTATACTGGATTAAAAATGGTACTAGGTGTACCAGCAGAATTAGATGGCGACAACGCACCATTGGCGACATCATATCCTGACAATAATCCTCTTAGCGATAAACGTGGTACTTGGTGGAGTTGGGACAATACCTTTAGACACCTAACGGTGATGGGTAATGCTTATAAAGTTGGTAATTCAACTCCATACCCATACAGTTATCACCTACGTACTGACGTTGTAACTCAAAGTTTTTCACTGAATAAAAACTTTACATTAACTAATATCGCTGCTACTACCCTAACAGCAGAAGTAAATATGAACAACGTATTTACCCAACCAGGCAATCAGTTAGACATTTACAAGGATAACATTAGTGATTCTAAATCTGATGATCAAAATCAAGTTAGAATTGTAAAGTTGGTAGCTGACAACTTTACCAAATCTATTACGTTAAAGTAAATTACAAAAAAAAAGAAAGTGAAGAGAGCTTTGGCATTTCGATATTTGAAGTTAGTTATTTGGTTAGTAGTACCAATGGCTATTTTGATTCACTCTTGCAAACCAGAATCGGATAATATTGACCTAAGCACAGGTGCCAGTTCCAACAAATATGTAGTAGAGAAACCTTACGGTTTTGGTACTTTTTATGACAACACCAGCTACCCAATGACGGTAGAAGGCGTCGATTTGGGCAGACATTTATTTTACGATTCAATTCTTAGCGTAAACTATACAATTAGTTGTGGCTCTTGTCACAAACAATCATTAGCCTTTACAGACGATAGACAATTCAGTATGGGTGTGCACGGTGGGATGACCGATAGAAACAGTATGCCTCTATATAATGTAGGTTTTGAGCAAGGTCCTTTCTTTTGGGACGGCAGGGCATTAACTCTTGAAGAACAAATAGAACAACCTGTATTTAACCCAATAGAAATGGACTTAAGTTGGGAAGTTGCAGTGGAAAGACTGCAAAATAGCCCTATGTATCAAGCCAAGTTTAAAGCTGCATTTGGATTAGATAAATTCGGTAAACCCAAAATCAGCAAACAGCTTGCAGTAGTCGGAATGGCTCAATTTATTCGCAGTATCGTATCTGGCAATAGTAAGTACGACCAATATGCTAAAACCAAGAATTTTGACTTGTTTACTCCATTAGAGCAAAAGGGATTTGATCTATTTACTAACGATCCTAAACTACAAGCTGATACCCGACTTAAAGCACCGGGCAGTGGTGTAGATTGTGGGCATTGTCATACTTTTCCTCTGTTTCAACAGGAGGCTAATTTAAAGGTATTACGCGTTCTAATGAATAATGGTACCATTAGCTTAGATAATGGACAAGTACGTGATGCAAAAGTACCAAGCTTGAGAAACCTAAGCTATACTGCGCCTTACGGTCACGATGGGCAATTTAAAACTATAGACGACATTGTAAAACATTATAATGATGGCAGTAGTAAAATGAATAAAGCAGAATACGATGCGCTGGACGACCAAATGTATATAAAACTACGCACTAGAGGCAATCCAAATACGATGGAGATGGATCAGAACGAAGTTTCTGCTTTGAAGGCTTTCATCAAAACACTTGATGACCCGACCCTACTGACCAACCCCGCTTACAGCAATCCATTTAGAAAGTAGTTTCATTCTCTATTCCTATTGGGATAAACCACCTTTTCTAGTTGAAAAATTGAGAAATTCTAACCTATTTATGCAACAATATGGTATGTGAGTACCTTTGCACTACAAAAGCATAGTATGAGCCAAGAAAAATTAACCCCACTAGAAGAGTTAGGGGAATTTGGGTTGATTGAAAAAATAAACCAGTTATTTCCAATTAAGAATGATAAAATAGTCTTAGGTATTGGTGATGACTCTGCAGCTTTTCAGTCTAATGAGGAATTAACTTTAACCAGTACAGATATGTATGTAGAGGGCGTTCACTTCGATTTAGTCTATACACCATTACAACACCTTGGCTATAAAGTAGTGGCAGCTACAGTATCAGACATATACGCTATGAATGGTACACCTCAATATCTTACCCTAGGTATTGCTATGAGTAGTAAATTCACAGTTGAGGCAATTGATGCTTTACTAACAGGAATGAGAGCAGCCTGCACTTATTACAATGTAGAATTGATAGGTGGCGATACAACTACCAGTCGTATGGGTCTATGCCTAAGTCTAACAGCTATAGGTAAAGTAGCTAAAGATAAAATGGTAACCCGTGCAGGTGCTAAAAACGGAGACGTACTCGTGGTTACGGGTGATTTAGGTGGAGCTTATATGGGCTTGCAAATATTAGAACGAGAAAAAAGAGTTTATCTAGAAACTCCAGATATGCAACCAGAGTTGCAAGGACACGAATATATATTGAAACGCCAGCTAAGACCAGAAGCTAGAAAAGACGTAATAGATCAATTGGCAGAGCTGAATATAGTTCCTAATGCTATGATAGATGTAAGTGACGGATTAGGTAGCGAAGCAATGCACATAGCCAAGGCATCTGGATTGGGGTGTAAACTATTTGAAGATAAATTCCCGATAGATGAGGCTACCAGCGAATTGGCGCTTAGCTTTAGAATGGACCCTAGCATCTGCGTGCTAAGTGGTGGTGAAGACTATGAATTACTTATGGCAGTATCTATAGATGACTATGAGAAATTAAAGAATTTACCAGACTTTACGGCTGTGGGTCATACTACTGGTGCCTTAGATACCTTTACCTACATTACCCACGGTGGTAACGAGATAAAACTAGATGAAGTAAGTGGCTTTAAGCACTTCTAATACTCAACTATAGTATATTTTAGCAATCTACTGTCCCTTGCAAATAGTCGCTTAGATATAGTATTAAGAAAAAACTTATAACTGGTTCTATTTCTAGAACTATAAATACCGTAACCGTTGCTAATATTGGTATAGTCTGATCGTTTTTGGACAATGCCCGTTGCTGGGCTATATAGTTGAATATAAGTGTATAAATCTTGACTGCCACCTGCTATGTTTAACCTGATGTAGTCCAATCTTATTTTTTCAGCAGGGTTAGTTTTCAGTGTGTTAAGTATAAGTTCAACCAATTGGTCATACTTCAAATTATTTCTAATTTCCTCACCACCTTGATTACTATTCGCAAACTGGTAGCGTTGCCAGTTCCATATTATGCTGTCAGTAGTTCTAATGGATGTATCGGTCTTGCTAATTCTGGTATATCTTAATATCAGGTCTGTATCATAAAAATATCCTGACTTACCTGTCTGAAAATTAATAGGAAAGTTAATCTTAGGGTCAGCAGATAATGTAATAGAAGACTCTGGTTTAGGATAAATTGGATTGGTTCTACCGACTACACTGGTTTTCCCTATAGCAATTACACCTGTATTCGTGTTCTTAACTGAAAGTATATAGGTTGAATTTTCATTTAAGATGGTGCCAAATGGTGTTCTATACAGCGTTTGAGCAGGACTAGCAAATATGCCCGTATCTTTACTGGAATTGTTGGTCTTTATCAATCTTATGTTGTTAGTACCATTTTCTATCAGCTCTACTAATAGTGTGTCTTGATGATATATGTAATTAGGATCTTTAGCCAACTCATATACAGTTTGATCTTTAGTATTTAGAAATGCTTTATTTACTCTAACATATTGTACAGAGTCGTTTAGGTCTAGTAATCCATAGATAACGTCTATTTCTTTACCAGGCTCATTTACTTCAAAATCGGTACTGCAAGCAGATATCAAGCAAATCAATACAGTAAAAATCAATGTGTGTTGTAGCAGTTTGAACATTTTAAAGCAAATTTGCAAAGACAAAAGGTAATACCAGCAGAAATTTTGAGAAAATTATTATCATTTATCGGGATTACCCATTTCTTAAGTGTTGCTTTACTATGTAGTTTCGGGCAGGAACTACTGGCACAGGACCAGTCAATTGCTGGTAATAAGCTGGTATTTGCCGATTATTGGGATGAAAATACTCCGAAAGACAGGTGGCCAATTAAGTCTGACAAAACCTATCAGCTAAGCATAGTAAATGGGGCATATTCCACAGAATGCTTTGTAGCAGATAAGACTGCCTACTTTATTCCAAAAGAAGGACCTGAGTTAAATTTTTTCCAATGTAAGGTTGATGTCAACATTATTAAGAAAAAAAACGAAACTGGTTCTGTCGCTTTGGTTATAGATATAGAGCGAATGGAGGATCAAAACAACTTTACTGCCGGTTTCATTTTTGAAATTAATGGCAAAAGGCAATTTAAGTTAACTGGTATAAATAATGAAGGCAATCTAATTTCCCTAACAGGCGATGAAAAATCTGAATACTGGGTAAAGTCTGGATTTATAAAAAGTGCTGGTAACGTAAATACACTGCAATTAAACCAGCTAGATAACAAAATAGATTGTTATATAAATGCTCAGCTGGTGCACAGTATTAACATTAAAAAACCCTATCTGGGTAAAGCTGGACTGTACATAAAGGGAACATTAGCAGCCAATTTTGATAATTTCGAATTATATCAGTCTAACAAAGATACAGCTACAACCAAGCCTATCGCCATAGTAAATACAGAAGTCCCATTAGATCCAATTGAACAAAGAAAGTTAATCAGAGATTTAAAGTTAAACTTAGGAACCTGTACAGAGGAGTATGAAGCACTGTTACAATATAAGGAGCAGCTAGAACAATATATAAAGGATAATATAAACCCTGCACTACGTATAGAATTAGATAAAACTAATGCTACCCTGCAACAAAAGGAAGTAGAGTTGCAAAAACTAAGAACTGAAGTGTCTATGTATCAAGATATAAAGGCTGAAATAGAAAAGAATAAGTACGGCGACCAAGTCCTGATATACGCGGAGAAATACGAAGAAGAAAAAAAGAAAAACGAAGCCTTAGCAAAGAAACTTAAGGCGAGTGAGGACGAAGTAAAAAGACTTAGCAAGCAAAGAAAGTAATGAGCACGAGCAAAATAGATAACTACAAAAAGGTAACTACCAGAACCCTACTTGATATGAAAAGTAGTGGGGAGAAGATAGCTATGATAACAGCCTATGACTACACAATGGGCAGAATAGTAGATGCAGGTGGCATAGACGTAATACTAGTAGGTGACAGTGCGAGTAATGTAATGGCGGGGCACGAAACTACCCTACCCATTACCCTAGACCAAATGATATATCACGCATCAAGTGTATTGCGTGGCGTAAAAAGAGCCTTGGTGGTAGTTGACCTACCCTTTGGTAGTTATCAGGGAAACAGCAAAACTGCGCTAGAAAGCACCATACGAATAATGAAAGAAGCAGGTGCACACGCTGTAAAACTAGAGGGTGGGTCTGAAGTGAAGGAGAGCATACAAAGGATACTTTCGGCTGGTGTACCAGTTATGGGGCATTTGGGATTGACTCCACAAAGCATTTATAAGTTTGGAACCTATTCCGTACGTGCTAAAGAAGAAGTAGAAGCAGAAAAACTAATAAGCGACGCCAAACTGCTGCAAGACCTAGGATGTTTCGCACTGGTGTTAGAAAAAATACCGGCTGAATTAGCCAAAAGAGTCAGTGAAGAAATTCAAATTCCAACTATAGGCATAGGCGCAGGGAAACATTGTGACGGACAAGTATTGGTGCTGCACGATATGTTGGGACTAATACAAGAGTTTAACCCTAGATTTCTACGCAGATATGCTAATCTGGAAACAGAAATAAAACAAGCAATAGGACAATATGCCGCTGATGTAAAGGCAGGTACTTTCCCCAACGAATCTGAACAATACTAAAATAAAAAAATTCTACCATTTTTTCAATCAACATAATTACACATTACAGAAATGGATAAAATTACAGTTGCTAATGTTATTTATGAAGATAACCACTTGATAGCTATACACAAACCAGCAGGAGTGCCTACTCAAGACGATCCATCGGGCGATGTTAGTCTAGATGTATTGGTAAAACAATATATAAAAGAGAAATATAACAAACCTGGCGATGTGTATTTAGGTATGGTACACAGACTTGACAGACCAGTAGAGGGGTTGGTACTATTTGCCAGAACCAGCAAAGCTGCCAGCAGAATTAGTGCATTATTTAGAGAACGCGATATACAAAAAACTTATTTGGCAATAGTTGAACATCAACCACCCGCTATGAGTGGCACCCTTGAGGGATACATAAGTAAAGATACAACCCTAAACAAGTCTAAGGTCTTTAATAGTCAAAAGGGGGACAGCAAACTAGCCATATTAGACTACAAGCATATACAAGAGGTAAATGGGCAACATCTTCTACAAGTAATGCCTAAAACGGGTCGCCCACACCAAATTAGAGCACAATTAGCGCATATGGGTTGCCATATAGTAGGCGATACCAAATATGGAAGCAAAACGAGTTTCGCTGATAGGTCTATATGTTTATTAGCTAGGCGATTAGAATTTATTCACCCAGTAAAACTAACTAATATGGAAATTCAAAGTTTTAACCCAACGGGAAGACATTGGTTAAAGTGGAGTTACCAAGGAATATAAAGAAATTATTAATTTTTTTTAAAATGGGACTAAATTCAAGTTTACCAATTCAGAATATTTTGAGAAGAATTATTGAAAACTATTTTAAACTTAGTGGAAAATATGTAAATGACGATTTAATTGTAAAATTTGAAACAAAAGAACAACAAGACATTTGCAGGTCTTTAACTAGTTGGATAAATGATGGTTCTCATTGTATTAATCACGACTTATATATTGAATTCCAAGACAGAACAATTGAGACATATAAAAATATATTTAGAGATATATTCATACTGACTGGTCACGAAAGACATTACAAAATGATGGTGAACTAACAAAAATATCGAACCGAAAACAACAGTTTGCAAAAGTGAGCTTTCATTACTTTGCAGAATCTTTGCGATTAATCAAACATCACTAGTTAACGTGAGCAGTTGTGTTAAAAATATTTAGCTTCTTAAGTTACAAAACCGCCAATTGAAAATTTACTTCAAATAAAATGGACAGATACAAATATCGATTCCCAGCATTGCTAGTGGTATTAAAATCTTGCAATTAACCTGTACTGGTTCTAAGTATTACTCTAACTTAAAAATAGTAGTGCAATGATTTAAAATCTTTAATTATTTTCAGCCTTCCAATCTAAAAACTTACGCCATACGGTCATAAATATTTCGTGTCTAGCCGTGTGGGTCCATCCTGCTATGTGTGGGGTAATGATGACTCTAGGGTCAGCAAGCATTCTGGCCAACCATTCTGTTTCTTGCAAACTGTAATTGGCTATTTTCTCATTTTCTAATACATCTAGTGCCACACCCTTTAATAGTCCTGTGTCTAGTGCTTCTGGCAATTGCTTGGTATTCATTATGTAACCTCTACTGGTATTTATCAAGTAGATTGGTCGTTGAAACTGTTTTAGAAAGTCTAGGTCTATCCAATGGTTGGTCTCGGAATTCAACGGAATGTGTAGGCTTAGTACTTCTGCATTCTCATACAGATAGTCTAACTCTACTTGCTTTACACTGGTATCTGTTATCGTTTTATATTTATCATATACAGCTATCTCCGCCCCTAATCCGGCCATATACCTAGCTGTAGCCGAACCTGTATTTCCGTAACCTATTAATCCAATACATTTACCCCGAAAGTCATCACCTGTACTTATTCTACGTTGCCAAAGTCCGACTGTTAGCGCCTGATGGGCTGAAACGATATGACGGCTTAGCCCCAACAATAAACCTAAAGTGTGGCAGCCTACGGCATCTGCATTTGCCTCAGGACTATTAAAGACTTTAATATCGTTTTCATAGCAATACTTTAAATCAATATTGTCTAGTCCACTGCCTGGGCGAAGTATATATTTTAGCTTACTGGCCAGCGACAACATAAATGCATCCAACTTCATTGCAGTATTGACTATAATGCCTGTATAATTGCCAATTAGCCCAGCTAGGTGATCGTTAAGTATGGCTTCCCGATACTCTACAGTATAGCCTGTATTTTCTATCTCTGAGAGTAGGGCATCAGGTACTTTGTCAGTAACTAAAAATATAGGTTTAGGTTGATTTTCCATTAGAATCTCTATTTGTAATAGTTGGTAAAATAAGGTACTAAACTTGACTATTTACCTGCCTCTTTGATGATTTTCCCTTTATTTTTTTCAAAAAATTCTCCATCCATAAAAATCCATTTACCTTTCTTAAGTTGAAAATAATCATAAGTACCATCTGGTACATAGGTAAATAGGGGTGGTGTACCGTCTTTAGTTGATTCTGGTGGCACTAGGTGATCAAAACTAATTACTTTAAGGTTTGGTATGTAGTTTAGCACCATACTAGCCTCAGCATTGTACTCAAACACTACCCTGTTCATAGTCTTGTTACCCACCAGAAATATATCTGCCCCAAAGTCTATGTCTCTACTTTCGTTAAAGCTTATGACCTCTATAATTCTACGATGGCTAATGGCCCTATAACCGTCCCAACCCAATAACGTATAGTAGGTTTTGTCTTTTACTCTATGGCTAATGATATCATAATACAAACAGCCTACCCACTTATTGCGCTGTAGAATGCCTGTGTGCCTGCTTGCACTATCTAGTGACTCGCCTGCGTCATTAAAAGGAAGTAGTTTGCATTCACCATTGTATTCGCCAGAGGGTAGCATCATTACGCCCCTATATCTATAGGTACTGTTAGGAAATGCTAATGCCCAAGTAAACAGTCTAAACTTACCGTCATTAGACTTTAATTGTTTGATGAATATAAGGGTATCAAAATTATACGTGTAGGCACTTGGCATTCTTAGGGTTCGGCTAAAAAGCTTTATAAAGCTGGTATCTGCTATTAGACGATCTTTAAACTTCAATGCATTTAGCAAGCTGTCGCCTAGCCTATTTAGCTCAACTACTTTTTCATCTATTGCCCTATGATTGGTAGCCTCAACTTCATCGCCCTTTTGGGCAGATAATGTTAAGCTGTAGATGAAAACCAAGCCTATAATGAATACTTTGGACATACTATAGTAACGCTTTACTTAATTACTATCGTATTTGCTATAATAATGCCTAAAACTATTCCTCTTCTATTTCTTCTTTGTCTATTACCTTAAAGTCTGGCGTGAAGCCCATATTCAAATACATAAATGTGTAAATGTCTGTCCATTCATCTATTTGCTTGCTGATGGGTTTACCTGCACCGTGTCCAGCCTTACTGTCTATACGTATCAGTACAGGATTTTCACTCACATTGTGTTCCTGTATGGTAGCTGCGTACTTAAAGCTGTGCGCAGGTACTACCCTATCATCGTGATCTGCAGTGGTAACCATAGTAGCTGGGTAGGCAGTCTTAACTTTCAAATTATGAAGTGGGCTATATTTTATTAGATAATTAAATTGAGCAGCAGTGTCACTACTGCCATATTCTGGAACCCAAGCGTGCCCAATGGTAAATTTCTGATAACGTAACATATCCAGTACTCCGACAGCTGGTAGCGCAACTTTATATAAATCCGGTCTTTGAGTCATACAGGCGCCAACTAATAGTCCGCCATTACTACCCCCAGCAATTGCTAATTTTTGTGAAGATGTATATTTTTTCTCAATTAAATATTGCGCAGCGGCAATGAAATCATTAAATACATTTTGCTTTTTGTCTAGCATTCCTGCTTTGTGCCAATTTTCGCCATATTCTCCTCCTCCACGCAGGTTTACGACTGCTAGTACACCGCCCTGCTGAAGTAATAGTAGTCTGGCTGGACTAAACGTAGGATTTAGACTTATGTTAAACCCGCCATAACCATATAGATAGGTAACGTTATTGCCCTCTAGTTTTAGCTTGCGGCTGTGAATTATGAACATTGGCACCTGTGTACCGTCTGCACTGCTAAAAAACACTTGCTTCACGATGTAGTCTTCTGGGTTAAACTTCACATCGCTAGCCATATATTTTGTTCTGTTATTAGTCTTTATAGAATAACTAAATATGGTAGGTGGATAAATAAAAGATGAAAAACTAAAAAACAATTCATCATCTTCTTTTTCTCCTTCAAAGCCTGCAACAGTTCCAATGCTGGGCAAACCAACCTCTTGTGTTAGTGAACCATACTCGTCATATACCATTACTTTGTTATAGGCATCTTTCATATAGGTAATTATTATGCGCTTGCCTGCAGTAGTTACATTTTGCATCACCATATCTTTAGCTTCAGGTACTACGCTTATCCACTGGTCGGCATCAGGAAAGTTTGGGTCAGTTAATACTAGTTTATATCTTGCTGCATTCCTGTTGGTAAATATCAAAAGCCTACCTGCAAATACATCTACTACGCTGTAGTTATATTTCACCCCTGTATATAGGGTTTTAAACTTTAGGTCAGTAGGTGTATTACCAAAATCACTCACATACAATTCATTTCCAGTACTGGCACCCTCTGTACCATACAGTATCAGCATACCTTCATCTTTAGTAGTTGCAGCACTCCAACCCATATTTGGTCTATTTACGTCTTGATACACCAATTTATCAGCACTTTGTTGGGTACCTAGTTTATGAAAATAAACTTTTTGATTGCTGTTTTGATCTGATAGTTCGCTACCATTTTCCTTCTTTGGCTCATCGTATCTGCTGTAAAAAAATCCGTCTCCTTTCCACGCTATTGAAGAAAACTTTGCCCAATTTATTTTATCGCTAAGTGTCTTTTTGGTATTGACATCTAACACATATATTTCTTGCCAATCACTCCCACTTCGGTTTATGATATAGCCCATTTTATCACCTGCTTTATTAAACTCAATTCCCCCAAGTGATACTGTACCGTCTGTACTAAATTCATTAGGATCGAGTAATGTTTGTTGGGTACCACTTGAACCCTCCTTCATATATAGTACGCTTTGGTTTTGCAACCCATTATTTGAAAAATAGAATATTCGTTTTCCTTTATTGATGGGAATTGAAAACTTCTGATAATTCCACAATTCGGTTAGCTTGGTCTTAATTAAAGACTTATAGGGCGCCCTACCTAAAAATGATTGGGTAATTACGTTTTGATCTGTTATCCACTTCGCAGTTTCAGCTGATTTGTCATTTTCCAGCCATCTGTATGGGTCTGCTATTTGACTACCGTGATAATTGTCTGTGGTTTTATCTTTTCTAGTTTTTACGTAGGTTAGGCCTGCATTTTTAATCACTTTCTTTTTTTTCTTTTTATCTTTAGCATCAGCCACTTGTATTATTAAGGCAAGTATTAAGGTAAATAGTAGGGTAAACTTGAGTTTAGTCATATAAATCGTGAATTGAAACCGTTAATAATTCAATAATAGAATAAATTTTTCAATTATAATTCAAATTTTTAAGCACATATTTCATACTTTGCCTTAAGCTTAATCTTAACATCATCAGCTAAAGTATATATTTGTTTGAATATCTTATGGCAAAGAGTAAAAAACAAGATCGCCGAGATAAAACTCGTATCAATAAAGACAAAGGGGCTGGGAATATCCCAAAACTTCATCGAAAAATGAAGTCTGAAATACTAAATGCTCTTAGAACATTTAGCAGTCAACCATTTACATATAAGCAATTAGCCGCTAATATGGATCTTCATTCCCACGAAGACAGAGATATGCTGTCTAGAATACTGGAGGAACTGGTAACTGAGGGCCACTTAGAGAGTCCAGAAATAGGTAAATTCAAAATGCAAAATGCCAGTATGTACGTAACAGGACGTGTAGATGCCACTAAGACAGGTGGTGCATACATAGTAGTAGATAATGCTGAGGAAGAAGACGTAATGATAATGCCTGCCAGAATGAAACAAGCGCTGCACGGCGATACTGTGAAAGTATTAATCTATGCACGTAAGGCTGGTAAAAAACCAGAAGGTGAAATAGTTGAGGTTTTAGAAAGAAACAGAACGGAATTTACAGGGATTCTACAAGTGCACGATAGGTTTAACTTCCTAATTCCAGATAATAAGAGAATTAGTGTCGATATATTTATTCCACACGGAAAACTGAATGGAGGTAAAAACGGAGACAAAGCCTTAGTTAAAATAATTGATTGGCCGCAAGACAGCAAAAGTCCTATCGGTCAAGTAGTCAAAGTATTGGGAAGACCAGGTGAGCATAATGCAGAAATGAATGCCATAATAGCTGAGTTCCAATTGCCAGAGGAATTTCCTGCTCACATAATTAGAGAAGCAAACGACATTCAAGAAGATTTTAGCCCAGCTGAAGTTAAAAAACGTAGAGATATGCGTACTACGATGACGTTTACTATAGACCCTGCTGATGCAAAAGACTTTGACGATGCTATTAGTTATAAAGAATTAGAAAATGGGAATACTGAGGTAGGTGTACACATAGCAGACGTAAGCCACTATGTGAAAGAAGGAACGCTACTAGATGCTGAGGCACTAAATAGGGCGACCTCCGTTTATTTAGTTGATAGGGTAATTCCGATGTTACCTGAGCGATTAAGTAATGAACTGTGCAGTCTAAGGCCAGACGAAGAGAAAATGACCTTTAGCGTAATAGTAGAACTAGACAATGAAGCTAATGTAGTTGGACAATGGCTAGGAAGAACTGTAATTAAGTCTCATAAAAGATTTAGCTATGAGGATGCTCAAGAAATACTAGAAGGTAAAGAAAGTGAATATAGCATTGCATTGCTTAGACTAAATATGTTAGCCTATAAAATGCGTGAACTACGATTTAGCCTTGGTGCCATTAGTTTTGAGACTGAAGAGGTCAAATTTCTTCTGGACAGTGTGGGTAAACCAACTGGAGTATATAAGAAAGTGCGTAAAGATGCCCACAAATTAATTGAGGACTATATGCTATTGGCCAACAGAACAGTAGCCACCTATATGTATAAGGCTAGGGGTAGAAAAGACTCAAATTCTGAACGCCCATTTATATATAGGGTTCACGACAACCCTGATGAGAAAAAGGTTGCCACATTTGCAGCATTGGCAGCTCAATTTGGGTATAAGCTTAATTTTAAAAGTCCAAAAACAGTTGCAAAGTCTATTAGTAAGGTTCTGACAGATGCTGAGGGCAAGCCTGAGCATAATATGTTGAGTACTTTGGCTATAAGAACAATGTCTAAGGCTATATATACCACTGCTAAAACCAGCCACTACGGTTTGGCATTTGATTTCTACACGCACTTTACATCACCTATACGTAGATATCCTGATGTGATAGCCCATAGATTATTAGCTGACCAATTGGCTAAAGTAACGGGAAGTGACGCCGAAGCAATAGAGGCAATGGCAAAACATAGTACAGAAATGGAGATAAGGGCAGCTGAAGCAGAGCGTGCCAGCATTAAGTACAAACAGGTAGAGTTTATGACTGAACACGTAGGTGAGTCATTTGAAGGTATAATATCTGGCGTAACAGACTGGGGCATATTTGTAGAGATAATCGAGAATAAATGCGAAGGAATGGTGCGAATTAGCTACCTTAAGGATGACAACTATGTGTATGAAGAGGAGCTGTTCAGAATAAGAGGTTTAAACAGTGGCAGAACCTACAGCCTTGGCGATAAACTATATGTAGTAGTTGAGGAAGCCAACCTAATGAGTAGAACCATAGATTTCTCTTTTGCTGATGCAGACTCGTACTATGACTCAAGCAAAGCTGGAAATAAAGGTAAAAAAAGATAGATAACTAAAGATAATGACCATAAATAAATCATTTATCGCTTTTGTTTTTTGCTTTGTAACATACTTAAGCGCAGGTCAAGACACAACGACAAAATTTTTTGCTGCTACTTATAAAGTTGGTTTTATAAGTATCCCAAGCATTAACTATGTGTTAGATGATTACAATAACACACTGCCTGGAGTGAAGTCTAAGTTTAATAAGATTAGAATAGTGAATGGATATTCTTTAGCCTATAATAAGTTGACAAAAAATGGAAAGTACTCTCTAGAGGGGCAGTTCCAATCTATGTCTGCCAAAACTCAAATTATTTTACCATTAAGTGGTACTAACGATCAAGTTATAAATTTAAAATATAACAACATCGGTTTTCTATTTCTAATAGGGCAAAAGTTACCCAGGCCTATTTTAAAAATGGCTAGTGAACACTATGGCGTAATAACTGGTGTAGGTATGACCATTATGAGCGGGCAAAGATTTAATAGTAATTCGACCAACAAACCAGACCTTCAACTGATAGATAGAAAACTTAGCATACCAATTGGATTGTTTTACCAATTTAGTGCACCCTTACTTAAAAACATTGACTACGGTTTTAGGCTAAGTGGAATGTATGAGCTAAACAATCAAAATTGGGTGAAATTGTATCCATATATTAAACCTGGAAATAATGGTTTTCTGATAAATGAAGACAAGTACAAAAGCCACAGCATTATACTTCAATTAGAGGGTCGTATTAGTTTAAATTTAGAGTTCCTATTTAATTAGAGCTCAATACGTACTTATATAATAAGTCTTTGTAAAAATTAACTTTAGTTTCCATTTTTTCCAAGTCGGTAATCGGCTCGTTACCTAGTGGCTTCAATTGCAATTGGGTGATGGAATTAACACTTTCAGAAATGGCACGTCTTTCACGCTTACATTCCTTTTTATCAGCTTTGAAGTCTGTTTGCACTAATTCAATTAACCCCTTATCAAAGCCAATGCCCCCGTTCATTAGATTCATTACCTCAAAGGACTTATAATCATCATTAATATGATTTAGAATAAGCTCAACAGTATCCTTTGCGCCCTTGCTTTTTAGTTTCGGATCGCCAAGTTTTACTAATCCACAAACCAATATTCCCCCACAAATTTCATTACCGTTACCTAAATTAATATGAATACCCTTAAATCTGGTTTTATCTAATTCTTTTTCATCTATTTGAGCTACAAATTCCCAATAACCGGAACCTATATTACAGTCGTGTATGTTGGTGTAGATGTCTTCGTGACCAGGTGCATAAATATAAAACTCTAGCTCGGTGATTCTAAAATTTCCCTTTATAGTCTTCACGCTATAATAATTCATTAGTGTATCTGCTATTTCGTCAAACAAAGAATTAAAATCAACTGAATTAAGGTGAAGTTTTTCTAATAGAATGTTGAGCTTATCAGTGTCTTGGTGTTGCATAGCGGTTGATAAATGCTGACATTGGGGTAGTAAAAACTAATAAATTGTTATATTTTATAATCAGAGAAAAAATATTACTTTATATTGCAACAAATATCACTGCAAAATACAACATTTATGCTTTCTTTTACACTAAAATGGCGATTATGAATTCAAATATAGACAATATTGTGATAGGAAGTGGCGTAGCAGGCTTAGCTATTGCCATTAGGCGGAGAATGAAGTCAGAAACGGTGTTAGTACTAGAGGCTGAACCAAATACAGGGGGAAAGCTGAATGAAAAGAAATGGGAGGGCTACCGTTGGGATACTGGACCAAGTCTGTTTACATTACCAGAAACTTTAAAAGATATATTTGATGTTGCAGGTAAAAATATTGAAGATTACATAAGCTATAACCGATTACCCATAGTAACAAGATATTATTATGAGGACGGGACTATAATAAATGCCTACGCAGATGTGAATGATTTTGCCAACGAAATAGAAGCAAAAACTTGTGATAAAGCTGAAGCAGTAATTAAATATCTGAATCAGGCCAAAGATAAGTTTGATATGACGCGCCCTGTTTTTATAGAACGCACATTGCATAGTTGGAAGACTTACGCCAGCAATGCAGCACTTAGGGCTTACCCTAAAGCGTGGAAACTAGATGCATTTAGAACCTTACATAGAATGAACACCTTGTCTTTTAAAGATGAGCGAACCATTCAACTATTTGACAGATACGCAACCTACAATGGAAGTAACCCATATACTGCCCCAGCTACACTAAGTTTAATATCTCACCTAGAGCACCAATTGGGAGCTTTCTACCCAAAGGGGGGAATTAGGCAAATAATTAAAGCACTACATCAATTGGCACTAGACATAGGGGTAGAATTTGTTAACAATACTAAAGTAGTTGAAATATTAACTCAAAAACAAACAGGGAAATTAATTGCAGCAGGAATTAAGACAGAAAATGGTGATATAGTGACTGCGAAAAAAGTATATAGCAATGTTGATGTATGGAGTACCTATCACAAGCTACTACCTGATTCTGTAAAATACCCAAAGTATCTGGAAAAAGTAAAACTTGGCACCTCAGCCCTAATCTTCTATTGGGCAATGGAAAACTTAAATTCAGACTTAGACTTACACAATGTCTTATTCTCTAAAAATTATTTGGCTGAGTTTCACGCATTACATACTACTTTAAGTCTAAATACTGATCCTACAGTTTACATATATATTAGTAGCAAAATAGAAAAAGCTGATGCACCAAAAGGCAGCGAAAATTGGTTTGTAATGATAAATATGCCTAGTGACTTAAACTATACCGATGAGATAATCGCACAGTATAGAACTATCATACTTAACAAAATAAGGAATACGATTAAACTAGAGGTACAGAAACATATAGCTCACGAGGAATTAATAGACCCGAAATATTTAAGCGAGCATACAGGTAGCCACTTAGGTAGTCTATATGGAAACGCCAGTAACGGACCTGTTGCTGCATTTTTAAGGCACCCGAATTATAGCAGTCAAGTACAAAGCTTATACTTCTGTGGTGGCACTGTACACCCAGGCGGAGGAATACCTCTTTGCTTATTATCTGCAAAAATAGCAGATGATATGAGCTAAATAAAATAGTGCGATAGTACTGATATAAATATTTTTTATTCTTTGATACTATTTTTGTAGATTAATAACAACACTTACTACTATGGGCTTACCTTTATTAAAGAATAAATTGTCTATTAACACAAATGTTGATAACTCAGTTTCTATACTTTACGCTAACACTAGATTGGTATATTATTTGATGTTTGGAACATTAATAGTCACCACGACACTAGGATTTGCATATGGTTTGCAGACTAATATAGAAATCGATTCCTTGGATAGCTTTTTACACGTAATTTGTATGGCGTCTTGGCCGGGTGTGGTTACGTATCCTCTAATTGTTTACACAGCGACACTGCGCTATCGCATCATCTTTACACAACAAGACATTAGGGTCACCTATACCTGTGGAATTACCAAGCACTACAGCTATGACCAAGTTGACTATATTGAATTTTTAGATAGTGCCAAACAGTTAAAACTTACTGCATATTTATATTCTGGAACCAGACTGGCATTGGTAAATGAATTAGATAACAATCAGAATGAGGAAATTTCTGAAAAATGCCTGATTTTAGCAGATATGATTGTTGATAAGTCTGAGGCAAGTTTGGTTCGCATATAAACGAAAAAAACCTGCAAATGAGAAATCAAATACAGGTAGTTATATTTTTAGCCTCTTGTTATTGTAACCTATGCTTCTGCTACTACCAGTTTAGGTGCTAGTGGCACAATGCTCACATAACTTCTATCGTTAGCTTTACGCTCAAACTTTACAGTACCCTCTATTAAAGCAAATAGAGTGTGGTCTCTACCTAATCCCATATTTTTACCAGGGTGGTGTTTTGTACCACGCTGACGAACGATGATGTTACCAGCTTTGGCATATTGACCACCATATATTTTAACGCCTAGTCTTTTGCTTTCGCTATCCCTACCGTTTCTTGAACTACCGACCCCTTTTTTGTGTGCCATTTTGGTATATTTTTATCTTTTGTGTTTATTTAAAATATTGATCAATTATGCTGTAATGTCGTCAATTCTTACTTGAGACATATACTGGCGGTGACCATTACGAACTTTGTAACCTTTTCTACGCTTCTTTTTGAAAACGATGATTTTGTCACTTTTCATATGGCGTAGAACTGTTGCCTTAACTAGGGCATTTTCTAAACCTGTGATGCTAACTTTATTTGCATCATCACTTAATAATAAAACTTTTTCAAAGTTTACTTCTTCTCCTTCGGCATTTACTAAACGGTGAACAAACAAAGTTTGTCCTTTTTCCACTTTAAATTGCTGTCCAGCTATATCAACTACGGCGTACATTGCTAAAAATATTAGAGGTGCAAATGTAGGGCATATTTTGGTATATACCAAAATATTGTCAAGTAATTATCTATCACGATGCAAATAGATGCTTACAAAGGCCAGCCCAGATAAGTCTGCCGAGCGAGATATCTGATTGATAGCATATCTCCACTTTCCACTTTTTAATTTCATTTTATTCAGCTGTGCTGATGAGAATTGCCTTCTAATGTATCTGTTTCCAAGTGGTGCTGTAGTAAAGTCAGCAGCGTGACTTTTACCCAATTCATCTATTACAAACCAACCATTGCTAATGAATTGACCATCTTCTAAAGATATATTTGTATTTAACTTAACTGTGCTTAGCTTACCCTGTGCATCAGTGTATTGTACTTGTGTCCAAAGGTTTTCATAGGGAAAGCTTTCATCTACCATTACCTCTAGGTAGGCAGTGTAGGTACCATCCTTAGTTACTTGTATCTCCCCTGTCAGTGTGTCACTTCTATTCCAATTTCCAGTATTTAATGAATGTTTAACACCCGTATTTGCCCTACAGCCAACTATTGAGGCAACCCCTAATACTATATATAATATGACGATTGCCTTTTGCATTTACTCGTTAGGTGGTGGTGTGTTAGTTGTATTTGGTTTATCATCTCCACCTTTATTTCTACTCTTGTATCTATCTCTCAGACTAGCTGGTTTGGGATTAGTATTTCCCTCGCCATCATTTGTTCTTGGCTCACGCGGCGATCTTTCTGGCCTATTATCATCATTGGTTCTTGGCTCACGCGGTGGTCTTTCTGGTCTATTATCATCATTGGTTCTTGGCTCACGTGGTGGTCTTTCTGCCCTATTATCGTCATTTGTTCTTGGCTCACGCGGTGGTCTTTCTGCCCTATTATCGTCATTTGTTCTTGGCTCACGCGGTGGTCTTTCTGCCCTATTATCGTCATTTGTTC
>Ga0163154_10002061_pt1 | contig 30007 bp, 27 predicted proteins | sample OliLakLV19MP9P1_FD_148649 | JGI IMG/M metagenome (GOLD analysis project Ga0163154, IMG submission 148649) | Freshwater microbial mat bacterial communities from Lake Vanda, McMurdo Dry Valleys, Antarctica - Oligotrophic Lake LV.19.MP9.P1 | ecosystem: Environmental > Aquatic > Freshwater > Lake >... | reverse complement strand
CACCCGCCCCGCCCAGCGCATCACCTTCCACCCGCTCTACGCCAGCGGCCAGGTGCGTGCGGTGAGCCTGAACGAGATCATCAGCTGCCCGGCCTGCTTCGAGCAGGCCAAGGCGTGCAAGGGTGCGTTCGCGTGCATGCAGAAGCAGCCGGACTGGGCGGTGGCACTCCAGGCGATCGTGTCCGCGGCGGAGTCGATACTCGCGGGGGACCGGGCGCTGCCGCTGGCGATGGAGCCGGCGCGGGCCGCGCCGGCTGAGAAGGCGACGGATGCCGACCTGCCCACTGAAAGCGACGTCGAGGATGGGGCGGACGACGAGTAGCGATCGACCGCTCATCCAGGGCCGGATCACCAGCCCCGCGACCGACTTCTGGTCTCGGATTGCCTCGTTCACCGTCCACCGCAACAGCGCGGGCGTCTAATCAGGCATGGCACTCGACCTCAACGAGCTGATCGACGCGCTCAAGATCCACAGCCCGGACGGCGTCGAGATCCCGCGCAACCAAGACGACAACCAGCCCCACGAGCCCACCATCGCCCGCTGGGCGGCCGATGCCGCCCAAGCCATCAACGCCAAGCGCGGCCGCACCACCTCGCTCGAGACCACGATCACGACCGTTGATGGCACCACCGACTACGCGATGCCGACCGGGTGCCGCGAGATCACCAGGATCCGGCGCGACCACGGCACGACGGGCGGGCCCCGCGAGGTCGCCGGCATCCCCGTCAACGCGTACATGAGCGGGATGGTCCCGTTCGGCACTCTCCCCTCCGGACAGCAGATGTCGGCCTCCCTGGACTTCCTCAACCGCCAGCAGCTCGGCGCGGTGCAGCGCGAGGACACCTTTGAGCTGCGTGGCGAGAAGGTCCGCTTCCTGTTCCCGATCCGGGACGGCGAGCAGATCATCGTCCGCTACGAGGTGGTGGACCGCGACCTGGAGTCGATCCCGGAGGACCGCTTCGAGCTGGTGCTCGCGTACCTGAAGATGAAGAACCTCAAGTGGTTCATCGACAAGCAGGGCGCGGCGATCGCGGTGGACGGGGACCGGCTCGCCGGCGACAGCATCATGGTGCTCATGCGCCGCATGCGCGATCTGGACAACGAGTGGACCGAGGGGCTCAACGCCATCCAGGCCGAGGTGGAGTGATGCTGCCAGGCCAGACCGTCATTGAGACGCGTGAGGGGTGGATGGGGTGGCCGTAGGAGCGGGCTATGCCGGTCATCGTCCGGGTCATCAACGCGAAGCGGCTCTTGCTCGCCCTGGTGCGACTCGAGCGCGCGATCGGCACCGCCTCCTCGACGTTGATTGGCCGCAAGCTCGCCAACGAGGGGCTCGGGTACATCAAGCGCGTGACGCCGGTGAATCGCTCCCAGGGCCGCCTGCCCGGGTCGCGCCGCGGGTACCAGCCGTTCCGCGACCAGTGGGAGGTGATCGAGAAGATCACGCTCGACAACCACTACCAGGCCGTGATCCGCAACCAGGCCCTCGACACCGGCGGCGGCATCGCGCTGGCCTCCCTGGAGTTCGGAGCCCGACCCCACAGGATCCCCAAGCACGGCTACGCGATGATGAAGTGGCACCAGGACGGCGGGCGGAGCCGGTTCGGCGGGCGGAGCAGCGATCTGGCCAGCGAGATCAACCGCTCGAGTTCTCGCCCCGGCCGCGTCTCGGACACCCTCGACATCGACTCCTCGGACGAGGCCTTCGTGCTCGCCCGCCGCGTCAACCACCCTGGGCACAAGCCCTACCGTATGGTCGCCGAAACCCGCGAGCACCTCCGCCGCGTGTCCAACACCGCGCTCGCCCAGTTCGCCGGCGAGATCGAGCGGATCTTCGGGCCCTTGAGCATTTCACCGTGAGGTCGCCATGCCAGCCCTTGAAGAGCCGATTTACCAGGTCCTCCGCGCCCAGCAGGCCAACATCGCCCGGATCGCCTCCGGCCTCGTGGTGAGCGGCACCGGCGGCAATGGCGGGGCGGTGACGCTCTGGGGGGCGACGCCCAACATCGTCCGCCTCTACGACCGTCCGTTGCGCTTCGCCCAGGACGCCGCCAAAGAGGGGTGGGAGCGGATCATCACCCTCCTGCCCGTCGTCAACGATGGCGCCGACCGCATCGTGGGGAGGAACGACCGGCGCGCCCAGTACCAGGTTCAGATGCTCGTGCGGCTGACCCAGCAGGAGGTCACCGCAGACCGGCAGCAGGTGGTCATCGGGGGCGTCGTCGACGATAACCCCCTGGCGGCCAAGATGCACCGCCTCCTCTACGACTTCCACCACGTCTTCTTCGACAACCACCTGCTCGCCACGGACGATTGCCCGAACGGCCTGGTGGACGACGCGAAGTACTCCCTGGCGTGGGCCGCTGACGCCGATTACCCCATGGCGCTGGTGGTGGCGACGGTGCTGTGCGAGATTTCGGCATATTGACTGGGCCGAGGTGCGTCTAAACAGGTGGCGGCGCGAGATGCCGACCTGGAGGCACCCCCATGACTTGCCGGCCCGATCGTGCAACTGGATCTCGCGCCCGAATCATCGTCCAGGAGGAGCCGTGCTGGGGCACCCTGAGCGAGGAAGGCGATCCGTCGGTCGCGCAGGAGGCGCTCGGGTGGGACTTCGGCAGCGAAACGCTGGCCGATCCGCCCACGAACATCGAGTCGACCCTGCTCCGCGACGACCGTATGCGCTCGGCCCCCCAGACGGGCAACCACCGCCCGGGCGGCGACGTCATCGGCGAGCTGCAGCCCAACGGGCCGTGGGCGCTGATCTTCAAGCACGCCCTGACCAACTCCGACGGCGTCAGCACCAGCGGCTCGGGCCCCTACGTGCACTCGATGGAGGGCTCCCCGGACCTGGACGAGGGCCTGACGGTCGAGAAGTACTTTGCCTTCCCCAGCGGCAACTCCCGCATCCTGCGGTACCTGGGCGGGCGCGTGAACGAGTGGGAGATCGGCGTCCCCAACGAGGGCATCGTCACCGCCCGGGCCGGCCTCCTGTTCCGCGAGGAGGCGCTGGTCACCGTTTCGATGGACGCCGCGCCGACCTACCCGACCAACAACGAGCCCTTCAACTCCTTCCAGGCCGTCATCTACCTCGACCCCGAGGGCGATGGCTCGCGCGTGGCGGTGGCCACCGTCCGCTCCGTGACGATCCGCGGCAGCAACGCCATGTCGGCCGAGGAGTTCGTGCTCGACGGCACCGGACTGCGGGCCGACATCCCCGAGGATGAGCGGTCGATCAACGGCGATATCGAGGTCATGTTCACCTACGACACCTACGAGCTCTATGAGCGGACCAAGGACAACACCACGGTCAGCATGGAGCTGGTGCTGACGCGCGGCGTCAACTCGTGGCACTTCACGATCCCGGCGATGAAGCTGCGGATCAACACCCCTCAGGTGTCCGGGCGCGGCCCGCTCAACCTGTCGGGGACGTTCGAGGCGTTCCGCGACGAGGACTCCGGCACCGACATCCAGCTCGTCATCACCAACCAGGACCCCGCGATCTCGACGGCGGCCTAAGATCGCGCCCCGTTGACCGTGTGTCTGATGGGCATGATTGGCTGCATGACCCTCACTCGAGGAGATCGCATTGGCAGACCTGCTAATCACACAATCATACCCTCAGAAGCCCCAGTACCACAAGCTCCTATTCACCGATCAGGTGGCGGGTTCGTCGGACCAGGATCGCTTTCAGGCTGCCTTCACTGCCGTCGCCAACGATATTGCTCTCGGCGGTGGGGCATCGCGGCAGAGGTACACCCACGTGGGCGGTCGAGCGGGTCAGGTCATCAACCTCGAATCCCAGATCCTTGTCACGCGGCGGATGTCGAGTGGGTTCATCGGAGCGGGTCGGCGTGAGTCCACCAGCGTTGGGCACAACCCCTACGTCAACAGCACTCATATCGTCTGCGCTGCGGGCTTCCCATCGGAGAGCGTGTTCCGCCTCGAAGACAACAGCGACTGCACCTACAGCGGCTTCTCGGTCGCGGGCCAATCCACAAGCGACCGCGTCCCCGGCGTGTTCGGAACGAAGAGCACCTCGGGAGCGGGCACCTTCCGCCTGCGGTTCGAGAACCTCCACTTCACATGGGTGAGGGACTTCGGCATCTACATGGGGCAGTACACTACAGCGCCCCTCCTCGATAGTGATAGCGAGTACATCAACATCAACGGCTTCGGTTGTGGGCGTGTCGACTCAGTATCCGGCGAGCCGATTGGTGGCATGATCCGGCTCGGCCACAACCAGTCCCTGGTACACCGGCTCCAGGCAATCGGACTCGGGGGCCCTGAGAGTGGGGTGGTTCTTCAGTGTGACCAAGCGGCCTTCGTGTGGATGCACGGCGTAGCGACCACGGACGCGGGCTGCATCTTGCGGATCAAGAAGGGCAACTCCAACGGTGGAGAGATCCATGTGGAGCATGTTCGATGTGAGGGCATTCTCCGACGCACGCGGGGCCTGTGGATCGACGGAGAAGCGGAAGGGGGCTATACCGACTGGTCGATGGTTCGGGTCAACTGCAACGCTCAGTTCACAGCGCCGACACTTTTCACCGGCGAAACCGGCGAAAATCCTGTTTACTGGGCCGAGTCCCGATCACGCTTCCAGGGTACCCTGGAGAAGATCCGAGGCGCTGGCTCGAAACTCATTCGCATCCGAAACGGAGCGGACAACACCGAACCCACCCACGTGGACGTCGTGGCCTGTAATCTCGGTAACTCCACCCTCGGCAACGCCACCCTCGCTGGGGTCTCATCTGCGCTTGCGGGCCACACCGTGGCCGGGTTCCGGAACTACAACTACACCGGCGCGGGCCTCTCCCGCATCGCAGACGGAACGTTTGCGGGTTCGGGTCCCTAAGATAGATCTGGAGGTCCTGTGCCCACGATCCCAACTTCCCGAACGCTCTTCGGCTTCGACGGTATGTTCAGCCACGACTCGCTGTCGAACGCGGCCGTCGCGACCCTCTCGTCGGCGACTCACTTTGCGGCAGCGTTCTTCCTGGCCGATCAGGCCAAGGCGATCCGTCGGATCGGGTTCTACTGCACGGCAAAGAGCGGCACCCCGACCTTCTCGGTCAGGCTGGAGGGCATCACGGGCTTCAACAACCCCAACAATACGGTCAAGGGCGAGGGCTCTGACCCGCCGGACCCGGCAAGTGCGTCGACGTCGTCCTTCTCGGTGGGGTGGAACTGGGTCACGCTCACCAATGACTACACCCCGACGGTGAACGAACACCTGGCTGCCGTCGTGCGGTATGAGTCGGGTGCGACGTCTGGTACTGTCTTCCGCGGGGTCAATGCCGCATACAACTACATGCCCCACGGAGCCTACAACGTAGGCTCCAATCAGGTGGACCACTTCGCTCCCGGCATCGCGGTCGAGTACTCCGACGGGACGCTGGTCTACGGGTTCGGGGGCATGGTCAACACTGCGGGCACCCTGACCTACAACACTGGATCCAACCCGGACGAGAACGGTGTTCTGATCGTCCTTCCCCACGCGGTTCGGACCATCGGAGCGATGCTGGACGCTCGCGGGGCAACGACGACCGGCGACTTCACCGTCAAACTCTACGACGCTTCCAACACCCTGCTGGGGTCCGCCAACGTCACGGCGGTGGCGCTTGCCGGGACGGGCGCAAACGGCCACATCACGGTCTTCTGGGCTTCTGCCCTGACACTCCCGGCGGGGACGTACCGGCTCACGGTGCTGCCTACGACCGCCAACAGTGTCACAGTGAACATCATACCCTTCGTGACGGCGGCGCTGCGAGTGAACTGCGGCTTCGCCTTCGGACGGACGCACAGGACCGATGCCACTGGGTGGACCGACGTCGCCACGGACGCATTGTTCATGGGCCTCGTGATCGACGCAGTTGTAGCCCCAGCCTTCGCAGGAGGATTCGACAATGGCTGACCTACGGACTCGGGGACAGACCTCGAACCTCTTCCGTATGATCCTCAAGAACGCGGTGACGGGAGCGGCATACACCGGCCTGAGCTCGACCAGCACGGGGCTGCGGATCGGCACCATCTGCGACAACGAGGCCACGGCGACGGTCTACGCTCAGGGGTCGAGCAACGTGGAGACGATCGCCACGCTCGGCACCTTCGCGGCTCCCACGCTAAACAAGTGCAGGTTCCAGGAAGTCGATGCGACGAACCACCCTGGGCTGTATGAAATCCAGCTCCCCAACGCTCGGTTCGCGGTCGTCAACTCGCTGGAGCTGGTGGTCAGTATCTCCGGGGCATCGAACCTGGACCCGGTGCACCACCGCTTCCAGCTCAACGCTCCGGTCAGCACGGCCCTCTGGGCCGGTACGACTGTGGCGGTTCCCACCGTCGCTGGCGTGCCGGAGGTCGACCTCGTGCTGGTCAACGGCGCGATCACCAACGAATCGACGATCGGCCCGGTGTATGAGGCGATCCTCTACTTCTACCAGAACGGGGCCACGAACCGCTACGTTGTGGTCTGGTACAAGGACCGGGAGCCCGTGCCCGTCACCGGCGTCCCCGATCTCTCGGTCTACAACATCAACACGAATACGGAGATCATCGCCGAAACCACCATGACTCGAATCGGATCGCTGAACTCCTACAGCTATTCGACCGGCGTGCTCCTGGCCGACGGTCATCAGGCGGTGGCCACCGTTACGGCGACAATCGACAGTGCAACGCGAACCCAGACCCTTCCGGTGGGCCGAGACAGCTGATGCTGATTATCAACTCCATTCCGTGCGGTTGGAACTAGGTGTCCATCGCGACCCGATACGCGAGTGCGACCAAGGCTCGGCTCTGGGCGGCCGAGGAGGTGTCCTACGGCGTCTACGAGACGCTCCTGGTCAATCCGGTGCGGATCCCCGTCAGCAGCGAGACGCTCCGCGAGTCCAAGGCCGGCGGCGGCGTCTTCCACTCCATCGAGCGTGGGCACGCGCCGGCCGGCTCCCTCCCGCTCGGGCGGTCGGTCATCGAGGGGGAGATCGTCACAGAGCTGTGCGCCAACGGCTGGGGCCCGCTCCTGCTCAAGCACGCGACCAGCGGGCAAATCAACACGGTCGTTGGCGAGAGTACGCGCGAGCACACCGGGACGGTGGGGACGCTGCCTGTGGGCCTCAGCCTGGTCAAGGCCACGCCGTACCAGCGGGGCGGCGGGCAGTACGTCCAGACCTTCCTGGGGTGCCGGATCGACGCCCTGACGCTCCGCTTCGCCCGGGGCCGCAACGTCGAGCTGCGGGCCCAAATGCTCGGGCGGGAGCGCGTTACGAGCATCCCCGCGGTGGACGATGAGCGGTACGAGCCGGGCGATCTCTCGATGCCCAGCCGCGTGTTCACTGTGCACATGACCCGCAACGGGTACAGCATGGAGTCGCCGGGCAACATCCTGAGCGCAGAGTTCACGATCGAGAACGGCCTTGGGCCGGAACGCTACGAGATCGAGGGCAACGGCCGGCGGTCGATGGTCCCCCAGGGGCGGCGTGTCATCAACGGCCGGATGGAGGCGCTATTCTCGAACGCAGACGAGGAGCTGATCGCCACCTGGCTGGCCGACCGGGACGTGACCATCCACATCAGCGGCCAGCACGCCGCGGCCGGGTCCGGGGTCTTCGCCGAGTTCCAGTTCGCCGCGGTGAAGATCCGGGGCACCCCCATCCCCCAGATCGCCGGGCGCGGGCTCGTCCGGGTCGACTTCACCTGGCAGACAATCGTGGACGCCATGGGCGATGAGTTCCATTGGATCGTTGGCAACAACGAGTCTGAGGTATCCACGGGCCTTGTGAGCCGGGCGTAGTGCCGCTATGCTCCCGACCTGGAGACCACCATCATGGCCGAGCTGATCCTCAAGAACCTCATCAAGACCCCCGAGCCGCGCTGGTTCGACTTCGACGCTCGCGAGGGACAGGGCGTCGTCTTCCGGAATCCCAAGGAAGACCACAAGGGCGACCCGGACCTGCGCCTCAAGCTCAAGTACACGACCCCCCGCGATTACCGCGAGCTGATCGCGTCGGCCACCGAGCGCAAGGCCGCCAAGGCGTCGGGCGTCAAAGCGCTGCACATCGCCGAGGAACGGGTCCGCCGGCTCGTGTGCGCCGAATACCTGCTCGACTGGCGCCTCAACGGCGCGGCCGCCTTCGCCCTGGGCCTGCAGGTGGACTTCGACAAGATCAAGGCCACCGACGCCATCAGGTTCACCGCCGACAACCTCGAGGCGATGATCCGCCTGAGCAACCTGCCCGGTGTGATCGACCTGGTCATGCAGACCAACGGGTACTGGTTTGGCCGGCCGGATGAGGAGGACGACGACGACGAGACCGGCGAGGGCCGGTCGACCGAGGAGAAGATGGAGGACTCCTTGGGAAACTCCGGATCTGGTCAGAGTGGGAGTTCGGGCGAACCACCTGCCGTGACTGCATAGCGAACGTCGAGTCGCTCTGGGCCGCCAACAACAAGGTGACGATCACCGTTCGGGGCGAGATGCTCGACGACCCGGTGGAGATCACCCGCGCGGGCCGCCCTGGCATCATGGTCCTGCCGGACGCGGCCCGGCCGGACTGCGAGGCCTGCCCGAAGCCCGAGCTTGGCCGAATCAACATCCAGACCCTCCGTCTCTACAACCTGGTCCGCGAGCAACAGACCACCAACCCCATGTCGGGGCACAGGCTCGGGTTGCGGCTCGAGGCGGTCATCGCCGGCATCAAGTGGCTCATGGACGCCCACGAGATCGACGAGCCCGACGAGGTGATGCGGCGGGTGATGGTGATGGACGCCATCTCCAACCGCCATCTCAACGCCAAGATCGACGCCGCCTCGAAGAAGGGCAAATAGCCCCCCGCGCCGCCGGAGCGTCTAGTTGGGCAGATGGGCGACATCGAATCCATTGTTTCGATCCTTCTCGAGGTAAAGGACCGCGGGATCGCGAACCTGAACAAGGCCCAGGCGGCGGTGCGCACGCTCGTCGGGAGCGAGGTCGCCGCCGCCAAGCAGTCGCGGGAATACACGCGGGCGCTCGAGGCCCAGCTTGCCCTGCACAAACTGATGATCCCGACGATCCGGGATGAGAACCGGGCGTTCGTCGAGACCAACAAGAGCCAGCGGCAGATCACCGCGATCACCCAGGCCCAAGCCGCCGCCCAGCAGCGGCTTCAGGTGGCTATCGCCCGCACCGCCACCGTGGGGGGGCGCTACACCGACGCCCTGGCCATCCTGAAGACGCAGCTCGGGTCCGTCAACGCCGAGTCCCTGGAGGCGCTCCAGCTCCAGCAGCAGATCACGATCGTCACGGGGAAGCTGACCGCCGAGGCGGCCAAGGCGGCCAAGGCGATCGGCGGGCAGGCGCTGGCGGAGGCGGCTCTGGCGCGGGTGTCGGGCAAAACCGCCAAGGAGGTGGAGGTCCTCCGCGCCGCCATGGGCGGCGGGGTGCTGACCACCAAGCAGGCTGAGCAGGCCACGATCGCCCTGGCGAAGGCAGAGCGCCGCCTGGCCGAGGAGACCAGGAAGGCCGCGGCCGAGCGTCTCAAGAAGCTGGTGGGCAAGGTCCGCACCAGTGACCGCGATATCGAGCGGCAAGTGCTGGCCCAGGCGGCGTTTGCCCGCGCGTCCCGGGACGCCCGCCGCGAGATCGAGATCCTCAACACCGCGCTCCAGAGCGGGCTGCTTACGCTCCGGGCTCGAGAGAAGGTGATGCTCACGCTCGCCCGCGCCCAGTCGAGGCTGACCCGGGAGACCCTGGCGGGCGCCGCCTCCGAGCGCCGCGCCGCGGAGCGCAAGAACCGGGAGCTGGAGCGGCAGCAAGGGCTGCTGTCGAGGCTGGGGGCCGGGTACTCGTCGTTCACCCGCACGCTGGCGTCGTTCGTGCTGATCGGGTTCACCCTCCGCACCTTCGGACGCACGATCGAGCGGTTCGTGGTGGAGCCTGTCCGCCAGATGGCACAGTCGGTCCTGGAGGCGACGGACAACTTCCGCCGGCTGGAGGCCTCCCTGACGGGCGTGGTGGGCGCGGGCGGCGGCGTGCGCTCGCTGGTGGGCGACATCCGCGAGGCGTCCCAGGGCCTCCCCCTGACCACGCGGCAGGGCCTCACCGGCATCCGCGGCCTTGCGTTCACGCCGGCCACGGCGTCGATCCTCTCGAACAGGGGGGCGGAGCGGGTCGACGGGCTCAACAACCTGCTGACCATCCTCTCCGGCCTGGCGTCGATCGACCCGGAGCAGGGGATCGAGGGCGCCCAGTTCGCCGTTCGCGAGGCGCTGGCGGGCGAGTTCCGGTCCCTGCGATTCCGGTTCGAGCTGTCCCCCGACGCCATCGCCGGCTCCATCGGGGCCACCCTGGAGGAGCTGAAGGCGGACCCACAGCTCACGATCAAGGCCCTGCGCACGTTCGTGGACACGTTCGTGGGCGAGGAGGGTATCGACGCCTTCAACAACCTGCTGTCCGTGCAGGGCGTCCGGTTCCGCGGTGTGCTCGAGGAGTTCTTCGCCTTCATCGGCGACCAGGGCATCTACGACCGTGTGGTGCGCATCGTGCGCCGGGCCGGCGATCTGGTCTCCGGCCTCATCACCACCCCGGGCGGGCAGGCCGGGGCCGCGACCATCAATCGCGCCCTCGACACGACGCTGGACCGGGTGCTGCAGAGCGCCAGTGTCGCGCTGACCACCCTGAGCGGTGTCTCGATCGACCTCACGGACGACCTCCAGAACGTCGAGATCGACGCGTTGGCCACGTCGGTTGGCAACGCCATCGAGGGCTTGGGAAAGCTCACGGCCTCGTTGCTCGAGGCGGTCCCGGTGGTCGCCGCATTTGCCTCGTCGATTGCTAGAAGCTTGGGCGTGGACGTGAGCGCGACCCCAACGCCAGAGACCGCCATGCGCCGGCTCCTTGACCGACAGGCCAGACTTGAGGCCTTGCTCACTCAATTGGATGATCAGAGTGATGTGATCACAGGAACGGTGGCCGCCGCCCAAACCGCCGCCGCCTCCGCGCTCAGGGAATTGCTCGGCGTCTTCAACCCCTTCCCGGCCGTCGCGTCGGCGGCGGCGATTACGGCCGACGCGATCGAGGTCGCTCCATTGGGCTTAGCTGCCAGCAGCCAGGCAATGGTGGTCCGTGATCAAGAACTCCTCACGGGTGACGATACCACTCTCTTGACCACTCTCTCGACGAGTCCGTTTGTGCGTAGACAGGAGATTGCACAGGAGCTCCGCTACGTTAACAGCGAGCTCCAAAGGCTCAGATTGCAGAGGGCCAACCAGAGTGCAGCGGCACTGCCAACCACGCCAACCGACAGCTCTACCATCAAGGCGCTGCTGTTATTCGGGCAGCAACTCGGCCGGACGCTGGAGCAGCTCCCGAAGTTCAACGACGTTGACACGTTGGTTGGGAATGTCGAGGCCATCGCTGGGGCGCTGAGGGAGCAATCTGCAACCCTTGATCGCAACCTGGCTGAGTCCGGCGAGGTCCGTGGGCGCCTCAATCCCAGGCTCGAGGGTGCAAGGCTTGAGGGCGCGTTTGACCAGATCGCGGAACTCGAGGAGAAGATCGCCCGTCTGCTGGCGGCCGAGGCGGACGCCCGCGAGGGATTCGTGGACGGATTCCGTGGCGCACTTGGTGGCTTCCTGCAGGCCTCCGAGGGGTTCACTCGCCAGCTCCCGGACATTGCCCGGATCCGCCAGAGCACCGACATCCTCAGCGTCATCGCGGGGCAAGACTTCACCAGCATCAACGGGATCGCCGGTGTCCTGGGGTCGGAGCGAGCGAGGGAGCTGGGGGCCGATCAACGGAGCGTGGTCGGGAACTCGCTCGCGGGCGTGCTCACGCAAACAGGTGCGGATCCCTTCCTGGACCCGCGGTTGGGCGACACGATCGTCAACACCATCAACAACATCGCCGACGCGGTGGCTCGTTACAACGAGAACGCCAAAGACGGCGTCGCGGTGACCGAGGAACTGGTCGACCTCTTCATTGCGCGGCTCCGCGCAGAGCGTGATCGAGTCGAGAACCCCCAGGGTTTCGCCAGCCGGGCCACGGCTTCGGTGACCACCCGGGACGAGATCGCGGTTGAGAACTTCAACATCGCCATCGAGAAGCTTGAGGAACTGAAGGCCAAGGCCAACGAGGTCGCCGACACGGTGGAGATCGCCTTCCAACAGCTCGCGGCCGGAATCAGCACCGGCATCGGCGACTCCCTCGTTGCCGGCCTCACCGACGCCTTCGAGACCGGCGGAGCCAACATCCTCGAGATCACCGGCAACCTGCTCCGCTCGATCCAGCAGCAGGTGCTCCGCATGATCCTGGAGTTCACGATCATCCGCGGCCTGGTCAACCCCGCGCTCAACAGCACCTTCGGACTGACCGGCGCCAACCTGCTCCCGACCATCGGCGCCAAGGGCATGGTGGTGTCGCAGGGCCAGGTGCGCCCCATGGCCAAGGGCTTCATGGCCACCGGCCCGACCACCTTCGGGATGCGGGGCAACCAGGTCGGCCTCATCGGCGAGGACGCCCCGGAGGCGGTGATGCCGGTCGTGCAGGCCCCGGACGGCTCGCTGGGCATCCGCGCGTCGGGCGGCGGCGGGCGGAGCACCAACATCTACATGAACGTCCGGGCCAATGATGCGGGGTCCTTCCGCCGGTCGTCCAGGCAGATGCGCGGTAGGCTGATGGAACTCGCCGGGGGCTGAGCCAATGTTCAACGAGATCGACTTCGACAAGGATCTGGTGGGGTTCGGCTCCGGCTCCGGACCTGGGCACAACACGCTCATCACAGAGACGGACGACGCCGGCGAGGAGCGCGTGGCGCGGTCGGACACCCCCCGCCACCGCTTCCGACTCCGCGTGATCGACCGCACAAACGAGGAGATCGCCGACATCCGGCGCTTCGTCATCGGCCAGCAGGGCGCCCTGCTCGGGTTCCGCGTGAAGGACCCCAACGACTTCACGACCGCCTTGGACGGCGTCTCCCAGCCCTCCAACACGGACGTCCAGATTGGCACCGGCGACGGCTCGACGACCCAGTTCCAGCTCGTCAAGAAGTACACCAGCGGCCTCTCCACCATCACGCGGACGATCAACAAGCCCACCGACGCCGCGGAGGTGACGGGGGCCAACGCCGTCACGGTCGCCGTGAACGGCGTCGCGCAGACGGAGGGGGCCGATTACTCGGTGGACTACACCACCGGCCTGGTGACGTTCGTGGCCCCCCCCACCGCCGGCCACGCGATCACGGTCGGGTTCGAGTTCCGGGTGCCGGTTCGGTTCAGCAAGGACGTGGATGAGTGGCTCGCGACCACGCGCGAGGAGCCGGACCAGAACACCATCTCCAGCCTGGAGATGGTCGAGCTGGTGAGCCCGGTCGGCGTCAACATCAACCGCAACTACGGTGGACACAAGGAGCGGGAGATGACCGGGGACCTGACACTGGCCCTCACCATCGCCCAGCTCTACGTCCTGTCCGCCGAGACCGCCGGGTTCGCCGCTCTGCTGCCGGATCCGGCCGATCTCCCCACCGGCCCCGACCTGTGGGTGGTGATGAACGTCGGAGCCGAGGACATCGACATCAAGGACCACCTGGACAACACGCTCCTCACCCTCGCCACCGGAGAGGGCACGCACATCCACCTCAGCACCGATGGTGTGGGTGGCTTTGTCTGGTACGCCGCATGATTAGCGAATCGGCACAGTTCGGCGGCTCCATGTCGATCTCGGGTTCGACCACGCTGACCATGGCCTCTCCGCGCCTGGTGCGATGCGGGTCGGCCGGGGGATCGTTCACTGTGACGCTCCCGAGCACCACCAACCACATCATCGACCCGGGCGAGTACGGCGCGTCGCGCTTCGTCATCGTCAACGACTCGGGGCGGGGCGTGACCGTGCAGCATCCATCTTCGGCGGAAGTACCATCGACCGTGACACTCATCGTCCTAGCCAACCAGGAGGTCGCGTTCGTCGGCCTGACGCCGACCGCGTGGGTCGCGTTCAAGCGCCCGCTCAACACCCCGCGGGCCGCCGGCTTCACGCCCCGCGATCCGATCGTCAACCCGGACGTCGCGGCCACCTACACCCCCGACCAGACCAACTGCTTCGTGGGCGACGACTGCGAGCTGGCCCAGGCCATCGCGCTGGTGTCCGAGAACGGCACGCCCTCGGTGCTGGCTCCCATGTACATCAACCCCTGCCCCGGGGCGTCGGGGTTCCCGCACGAGGGAAACAGCGAGCGAGAGGCGGTGCGAGGGGCCGATTGCATCATGCCCAGCGCGGTCGTTGTCCGTCTGTCCGACGAGTTCACGAGCGATCCCGACCACCGGCTCGTGGGCCAGCTCTCCGCGGAGTGCCTCCAGGCGCTCGTGAACACCCCGCACATCCTCCAGTTCGATGAGGACGCCGAGCTGGAGGACGCGACCACCCGCAACCCGTACCACGTCGGGCGCGACCCGCCGCCGGCGACGGCGTGGACCTTCGGCCCCCCGTTCAACGTCACCAAGCACTTCTGGAAGCGGGAGGTCGAGTACACGGTCGGGGAGGAGACCTTCACTCTCTCGATCGTGTTCCAGATGGAGCACACGGCGGATCCTCAGCCGCGGAAGACGTCCTTTGGCGGCTCCGCCGGCGGGGCCTGCGACGACGAGGCGGGGGCGTGGGGGGCCCTGTTCTGCGTGTACGTGTTCACCAACGAGCTGGAGCCGGACTTCGAGGACGGGGACTCCTTCATCCCGACCGGCGGCACGGACCCGGTGGTGTTCCACCGGCACGATCCGCTGGTGTGGGGCAACGCCCCCGGCGTCGAGGGCGGGGACAACGACGACAAGTTCTGCCACCCGCAGTTGCTCGCCGCGGCGATGCTGCCCACGACGTTCCACTCCCCGTGCCAGTTCAACTGGATCCCGCTGCTCGAGCGCGATGGCGGGTACAACCGCGAGTGGGCGTACCGCCGCCCCAACTGCGCCCCGTGGATCACCGACCCTGAGCGTGATCTGCCCAATCTCTGCGAGGACTGCAACGAGACCGGAGCCGGCCTGCGCAACGTCGTCTTCGGCATGGGCACAGAGCTTGCCATCTGGCGCGCCATGTCGCTGGGCGGCAACTGCCCCGTGTCCCGCCCGGTCGAGCACCTGGTCTGGGAGAACGGCCTCGGGGCCGGGCGGACCTACTTCAAGCCGGCGCACGCGGGGTGGGACGAGGAGATCGGCGAACTCACGAGCGAGTCGAGCGGCACGATCAGCCTGTGCATCGGGGCCACCTGGCCGGACTTCGACATCCAGTGCTGCGACGGCAACGAGGCCGAGCCCTTCCGGGACGTGGGGGGTGGGCACGGGTGCCTGCGCACCGGCCCCACACCAGCCTCGATCCCCGGGCAACTGGTCCCCGGGACGAGTTGCTGTGTCACGATCGACCGGGCGATTGCCTTCTGGTACCAGTCCTGCGTGAGCACGTTCTTTGAGTTCGGCGACCCGAGCGGGGGGGCGTGCACCATCCTGGAAACGGGCTGTGAAATGGACGGCTCCTACTTCACCCAGCACGAGCTCGAGGTGTACGACTACTCACTCGGCGGGGATGTTGTCGAACGCTGGATCATGTGGAAGCGGTACCTGCTCGACCCCCGGGCCGAGACATGGAGCTACACCTACGACATGGGCGACGTGGTCGACATCCTTGATATGATCGGCACGTGGACCCTGGGCGCAACCGTGACGCCGGCGAGCTTCGTCGCCAAGACGATCCGGGCCATGGTGGGATACGCCCCAACCCGCGGCATCTGGGACGGCGACTGGCGCGACGCCGTAATCAGCTTCACAGCGCTCAACGCCACCAACGCCAGCCACGGGGCTGGGATGCGCGCCCGCACAGAGGGGCTTGACAACGCCTCGGGCATCTTCGCGTTCATCAAACCCACCGGGGTTGACACTGGGCTTGTGAAGATCATCCGGATGGTTGCGAACGAGGAGATCGTGCTGGCTTCGGTGGCGATTGTCCTGGACGACGACACGGTTGATGTGGTGGTCACGTTCTCGGGCTACAGCTTCACCGTCGCGTGGGAGGTGGTTGGCGGCGAGACGGGATCGCTCACCGCCAACGACTGCACCTACCAAGATGGGGGTGTGCCCGTGCTCGCCACCCAGGACTCCGACTCCGAGAACACCGCGGAGTTCGACAACTGGGTGATCGTGGACAACTCGACCCAGTTCCTTGAGCTTGCGTCTGAGCTGGCGAGCGACAGCGGCTCGCTGACCGCGCCGCTTGAGCTGCTCGACGGCTACGGCAAGTGCGAGGGCGAGACCACCAACGGCTGCGGCAGCTGGCCCGCGGTGGGCGAGCCAGCAATCTGCAACTGCCGCTCGGAGTTTCAGGTTCTCTACAGCGTCACGGGCGCGATATGGCCCGAGGGCACGCTGCTGGAGGGCCTGCCCACTCCGACCGACCCAACCTACCTGGGCGGGCCGATGTTCCTCGTCTATGGAAAGTCGTGCTTCGGGTCCTGGTGCTACCCGGCGACCTACTACTGCGGCGAGTGCCCCCTGCCGTACCCGGGCGCCAACTTCGTCGTGCCGCGCCGGTGCTGGCCCGCCGACTCGGAAATCACCTCCGACACCGAGCCGAAAAACTGCAAGGGGCTCACCCAGTGGGCGTGGAGCGCGCTTACCTGTGAGTCGGTGCCAGGATCATGAACTGCGACCAAGACATCATCGCCTATGCCGTCGCGCAGGGGTGGCTCCGCCCCGGGGAGCCGTGCCAGAACCTCACCGCCGGCAAATACCGGAAGGCGGCGACCGCGATCCGACCGATGCGGAAGAAGGTCTCGGATGGGATGACAGCGGCCGAGTCGCGCGTTGCGACGTCTCGGTTCGGGTGGAGGCGGGTGCCGGCGGAGGTGGCCCAGGAGAACGAGGACATCTGCCGCGCATGCCCCAATGGGAAGTTCATGGTCCTCAAGGGGGGCGAGCCGGTCTGCAACATCTGCCAGTGCTCGGCCAAGTGGCTTGAGGCCAAGTGGAAGGATCCCAAGCAGAGGTGCCCATACGGGCACTGGGACAACCCCAAGCGACTCGTTATGCTCACGGTCACGAAAGGCGGGGGAGATGCCCAGCAATCAACTCAATAGCCCGCTGCACGCGCTCACCGTGGCCGGTGCGGTGCGGTGGGTGAAGTGCTGGAAGTGGACCCGCACGGACGGCGAGGTGCTGCGATTCTGTGACGGGAACCGCGAGATCACCCTGAGCGGCGACGTCTACTCGCCCGTGGGCGGCTTCTCGGCCAGCGCCGAGGAGAGCACGGACGGGGTGCGGGCCGGCAACCGCGACCTGAAGGGCGTGCTCCGCGACGAGCGGATCACCTTCGCCGATCTCGACGCCGGCAAGTACCGCGGGTGTCGGATCGAGGAGTTCATCGTCGACCTCATGTACCCGTGGAAGGGCAATCTCCGCCGCAACTCGTACCACATCATCAACACCAGTTTCAACGGCGAGACCTACGAGGTGGACCTGGACGGCCCCCTCACCAAGCTGGGCATCACGCGCGGGTACACCCACCAGCGTTCGTGCAGCGTCGAGAACTTCGGCGACGCGCGGTGCGGCTTCGATCTCGAGGCCGTCCGGGTCTCGGCGAGTGTGACGGTGGTGGACAGCCGGAAGCAGCTCCAGACCACCATCCCCACCGGCGAGGGCGAGGAGTTCTACGACGAGGGGCAGATCACCTGGGGCGTCGGCTCGGCCAACGAGGGCCTAAAGTCGGACGTCAAGGCCTACTCCGAGGCGAACGGCGTCATTGTCCTGCAGGTCGAGACCCCCTACGACATCGAGGTGGGCGACGACTTCACCATCGTCCCAGGTTGCAATCGCGAGTTCAGCACCTGCCAGCGCTTCCAGAACGAGGCCAACTTCCGCGGGTTCCCGCACATCCCGGGCAACGACGACACGTTCGAGACCCCGGACCAGAAGATCGAGGACTGAGAACATGAAGATCGACGAGAACCAGTCGGCGGTGATCGAGAGCATGCGCGGGCTCCTCGCCCTGGACAAGGACGGGGAGGAGTGTGTCATCATCCCCGGAAAGCCGGGGTTCGTGTTCGCGACGAAGTTCGTGACCATGTTCACGGGGCTCCAGCGGCGGCGGGACGTGCCCAAGCTCGAGCGCGATGTGTGGCGGGCCAGCGAGCTGCGGCTGGCCAGCGACTTCACGCTCATGGCGCCCACGGGGATGGGCTATGAGTCGCCGGCGCATCCCGACGCCGTGGCGTTCGCCCAGAGGTGCGCCGCGGAGGCCGCGATGTGATCGACCGTCACGCCGTCATCGCGACCGCCCGCTCCTACGTGGGCACCCCCATCCACCACTGCGGCCGGAAGAAGGAAGTGGGGGTGGACTGTGCCGGCCTGGCCGCTGGTGTCTTCCGGGAGCTGGGCTACCCCCACCGTGACGTCCGCAACTACGCCCAGATTCCCGACAAGAACATGCTTATCGACCTGTGTCGCGAGTGCATGGACGAGGTGCCGCGCGGGGAGCATCTGCCAGGCGACATCGGCCTGTTCTGGTGGGACCGCGTCTCCCGCGAGCCCCGGCACCTGGGGATCCTCTGTGACGGCACCATGGTGCATGCCACCAACCTGGCCGGCCGGCAGGGGCTCCACCGGCGGAAGGGTGTGAGCGTCAACGACCTGGGCTGTGTGCAGGAGGTCGAGTTTGGCCAATCCTGGGAGCGGCGTCTAATCCATACGTTCCGTCTCAGGGGAATCGGTCCATGGCAACCCTCGCCCTCTTTGCGGTAGGCTCGGCTATCGGCGGCGCCATCGGTGCCGGCGCCGGCGTCGCTGCGGGCACCGCGGTCGCGCTCGGCCTGACGGCCGCACAGATCGGCGGGTTCGTCGGCGGGGCGATCGGGTCGTTCATCGACTCGACCTTTCTCTTCCCGGCGCTGTTCGGCCAGAACTCCCTGTCGGGCCCTCGGATCGGCGACCAGAGCCTCATGTCCGGCCAGGAGGGCGCGCCGATGGCCTGGTGCCTGGGGGCCAGGACCCGGGTCGCCGGCACGGTCATCTGGAAGTCCCCGCTCATCGAGGTCAAGGTCAAGACCAAGGTCGGGGGCTCCACGCTGGGCGGCGGGCAGAGCGTGTCGAACTACGAGTACTTCGTGGACGTCGCGGTGAGCGTCTGTGACACCACGAACTTGCCGGACGGGGCCATCGGGCGCTTCGTCAAGATCCTCGCGGACGGCAAGCTCATCTACGACGGGGCCGGCGACTACGCCGACAAGTACGACGGCATCGCCGTCTATGACGGCGCGCAACTCGCCGCGGATCCGCTCATCGAGTCGTACGAGGGCGCGGGCAATGTCCCCGCGTTCAAGGACACCGCGTACTTCGTCATCAACCGGCTCCGCCTCTCGCACTACGGCAACCGCATCCCACAGCTCCAGATCATTGTTGAGCAGGCCAATCCCCTCTCGCTGCAGGAGACCATCACCGCGATCATGGAGCGGGCTGGGTACGAGACGGCGGATTACAACGTCGAGCGGCTCTACCAGTGCGTCAACGGGTATGTCGTGTCTGGGCCGCAGGAGATGTCGCGCGTGCTCGCCCCACTGCTGCTGGCGTTCAACGTCAACGTGCAGGAGCGTGACGGGGTGATCCACTTCATCCCCAAGGGGGAGGAAGACAGGCTCCTGGTGGACCGGATGGGGCACCTGGCCGCGACGGACGAGGGGGAGGATGGGGGCGGCCGGCCCTACGACCTCACCGATGTGCCGGGGTTCGAGCTGCCCAGCGAGGTCACGGTTGAGTTCACCGACGTCGAGGCGGACCTGAACAGCGGCTCCCGCACCGCCAAGCGGTGGGAGCACACGCCGCAGAACCGCGTCACCCTGGCCCTGCCACTGACGCTCACCCGCGACGAGGCGGTGAAGATCGCCAAGCGCTACCTGTGGGCGGCCGAGGCGGAGCGCAAGCGTGTCGCGTTGAGCCTGCCCCCGCGGTACATCGCCCTGCGTGAGGGCATGGCGCTGGTGCTCCCGGACGTCGACGGGCGCGAGCGGGAGGTGTGGGTGCGCCGTGTCGCGATCGGAGCGAACTACCGCGTCGAGGTCGAGGGCACGTTCTACGACCGCGACGTGTTCGAGCAATCGGCGTCGTCCGATGGTGTGGTGATCGCCAACACGAACTACGACCCGCCGGACACGATCCTCATCATGGCGGACCTGCCGACCATGACCACGGAGCTGGAGGGAAAGACCGGCCTCTACAAAGCCATGTGCGCCGAGGACCCCGAGGCACAGTGGCGGGGCGGCCAGCTCTGGAACTCCCCGGCCAAGGACGGCACCTACGTCAAGCTCAGCGACGTCGGCCGCGAGGCGACGATCGGCTACACGGTGGATGGGGCACTGCGGCGCGAGCCCAGGCCGGGCCGCTGGGACACCACCAGCCGGCTCGTGGTGGAGATGAGGGAGAGCGGCCTGGCTTCGGCCAGTGACCGTGAGGTGCTGCTGGGGGCCAACCGTCTGGGCGTGCTCAACGCCGAGGGCCGGTGGGAGGTCATCGCCTTCGCGGTGGCCGACTTGATCGCGGAGCGGACCTACGCCCTCAGCCGCCTGCTCCGCGGCGTGCGCGGCACCGAGGACGCGATCGAGGGCCACTACGACATCGGCCGGCCGGTGGTGCTGGCCGAGGCGGGGCCGGTCGGGTTCCAGGAGTTGAACCTGAACAGCAACCTGTGGTGGAAGGCCCCGTCGCTCGGCCAGGCGGTCGCGTCGGCCCACGCCGCGCAATACCTCGTCACCGGCCGCACGATCAAGCCGTTCTCGCCCTGCAACCTGCGCGGCGTGTTCGACTCGAACGATAATCTCACGCTCAGTTGGAAGCGGCGGAGCAAGTTCCTCCGCGCCCTGTTCAGCGTCAAGACCCTCGCGGACGACGAGGGCCCAGAGACCTATGAGGTCGACATCTACGGCACCCAGGTGCTCACCCTCGAGGTCCTGGAGGAGCAGACGGTCGTGTACGATAAGGAAGCCCAGATCGAAAACGGCAATTATCCCTTGCCCGTGGCCGCGGCCGTCTACCAGATGTCCACCATCGTCGGACGCGGCAACCCTGTCTTTGGCGTTTTCTTCCGGTGAGAACCCCCCCCCATGACCACCACGCCCCGATACGGCCTCCTGCACCTTGAGGAGACGCAGCAGAACCCCGAGGCGGCGCACAATGAGGCGCTGGACATTCTCACCACGGTCGTCGGGCTCTACGTCAAGAACCGGACCACCAGCAATGGCGCGTCGCTGGCGATTGTGGAGGGCGAGGCCTACATCGTTCCAGTCGGTGCCAGCGGCGCGGACTGGGAGAACCATATTGGCGACGTGGCGGTCGGCCTGAACGGCGGCTGGACCTTCATCACCCCGGAGAACGGGACCTGGTTCTACATCGAGGACGAGGGGTGCGGCGGGATCTACGTCAACGGATATCTGATCCGCAACCCGTCGCCCCGGTTCGTGGGGCGTCGCGAGGCGGACGCCGCGATCTTACTGCTCACCAGCACGGAGGTGGATCTGCCATGGGACGTCGCGCTGGTGAAGGATGGGTATTTCGCCCACACGGCCGCGACCGCGGGGATCGCTCCCGCCGGTGCCGGCTACCACCAGATCAGCGCCGACGTCGCCATCGAGCGCGTGCCGGGATCCCCGGCCTCCACTGGCAACACAGTGGTCATTATGCAGCTCAAGGTCAACAGCGCGCTGGTCACGGGCGGCGTCGCCTACGCGACAATCAGCGACACCTCGACGCCCGTCACGCTCCACATGAGCCGCGTCTTCAACGTGGGCACCGCCGGCCACAACATCACGCTCACCCTCCAGGTGGTGAGCGGGTCGGCGGAGCTGCAAGTCGCCATCGGCACCGGCGTCATCATCACTAAGCCGTGACTTGGCACAGGGAAGGTCTGTGGCGTGCGGGTCATCAAGTGGCTGGTGGTCCAGTTCGCCCTTCGGCCATAGCCGTGATGTGCGTGGTAACCTTTTGACAAGTGTCCGCCCGGGCGGTACGCTAGATCATCGCCGACGCCGGCGCGGGCCAGATCGCACCAGCAGATGGGAGCACAGAGTTGACACCGAGGCAGCGCGAGGTGCTCGATTGGATTCGGGCGTATGTGGCCAAGCACGGCTACGCCCCAACCCACCAGGAAATCGCCGATGGGATGGAGGTGAGCAAGACCGCCGTGGTCGCGCACATCGCCAATCTCATTCGGGGCGGCGCCCTGGAGCGTCGCAAGGGCGTCCGGGCCCGGGCCATCGCCCTGCCTGGGGCCGAGTCGATTGGCCTGGACGATGCGGTGCGGGTGGCGGGAGGCGCGTGCGGCGTCTGCGCCAAGAAGATCGTCAGGCAGCTCCGGAAGCTGCCGAGGAGGGGATAGTGGCGGAACCCAAGACCGAGCTCGCCAAGGCCAACCTGGACGTGGGCTCTCTGACCGAGGCGTTCGCGACCGAGATCGCGAGGAACAACCCCGAGGTGGCCGGCCAGCTCATCATGGCCCTGGTCAAGATGAACACCACGGCCCTGCCCGAGACGGTCTTCGTCCGGCGCGAGGGTGTCACGATCCGCCGCACGCGGAGCAGGGTCCGGCTGTCGATCGCGGACGGCACCCTGAACCCCGCCGGCGACGGGAAGTTCTCTATCTCGATGGACGGGTTCCGCAAGCTCAACGAGGTGCCGGCCCTGTCCGTGATCCGCCCTGAGTACGTGGTGGTGGACGGGGACAAGCGCGGCAACCCCTACATCATCGTGGACCCACGCACGGATCTGCCCAAGGTGGTGCACGCCCGCGCCGTTGTGGTGGGGTACTCCCCCACCGGGTCTCTGGCCGCGACCGACGTCATGGTGCGTCTGGACATGAACATCTACATCATGGAGAACATCCAAGCCAAGTTGAAGAAGGCCGATACGCCCCAGCAGGCCGACGCGATCGCGATCTATGGCTCCGACGACGAGCCGCCGACCGACGAGCAGGGGCAGAAGCGTGCCGGGTACAAGTTCATGCCGATCCACGCCTTCCCGGGCGGGGCGTTCGGTCTGTGGGTCAACAAGCACAGCCGCGCCATGCAGGCGGTCTTCCAGGACCACACAACCAGACTCAAGTTCGTCGAGCGACTGGCGCAGTCCTTCGCGGAACGCAACGCCCTCAAGGCCCACCCGTCCATCCCTCGCGTCCTGCACGTGGACCGCGGGGTGGCCATGGTTGAGGTCTTCGGCTGGACCACCGACTTCAACCGGAGCGAGATCGACAACCTGCGCAAGCTCGTGGAGAACGATCTGCTGCACGAGTTCCGCGACGGCAAGGGGCGGTCGGTATCGGTCGACGTCCGCCAGGAGACGACGATCGACGCCGAGGATCTGGTGGCGCTTGATGAGGTAACGCAATCGGAAGCGGCGGCGGAAGCGGCGAAGGACGATGAGGCGGAGGCGGGGGCGGACGAGCCGGACGCGGAGCTGTTGCCCAACGCGATCAAGGGGTTCGGCCGCCTGACGCAGCTCAAGGGGGTCAAGAAGGCGAGGACGGTGCTCAAGGGTCTCGAGATTGACACCTTGGAGGTGGCGAGCACAGAGGAGCTGGTGAAGTTCCTGGAAGAGTTGAAGAAGATCGAAGGGGCGTGAAGTGCGGATCACACAGATCAGTCACAAGGGTTTCAAGGGGTTGTCGCGGAAGGTGGACGTCACGCACCGGAACCTGCTGGTGACCGGCAGGATGGGGGCGGGCAAGTCCACGCTCCTCGAGGCCGTGGCCATCACGCTCGACCTGCCCACGCGGCATGGGCAGACGAACATGGAGCGGCTGTCGCCGGGCTCCGAGTGGAGCGTCGGCCTCCGGTTCGATGGTGGGCCGGCGCTCGAGCGCATCTTCCGCCGGGGCAAGTGCTCGTACTACGTCGACAGCATGGCGGTGCCCGCGGCCCAGTACAAGACCAGGGTCGCCGGCATCACGACCGCAGAGCCCCACCACGCCGATCTGGGGGCGTTCCTTGGCCTCTCCGGGCAGAAGCGGGCGGAGCTGTTCGCTCGCCTGCTGGAGGCTGGCAGCGAGACGGCGCTCAAGGATCTGTTGCGGGATGGGTTCGACACCTGGCTCGAAGCGGAGCTTGGCACGCTGGACGGGTTCGGGGATCTGCTGGCGATGGGTGAGATCACCGCCCCGCCGGCGGGCCTGCTGATGCGGGTGAAGGATGAGCAGAACGCGTACGCGCAGCGGGCCAAGGACGCCCGTGGGCGGCTCGAGCACCTGAACCAGACGGCGGCGGCGACGCCCCGGGCGGCGTCCCTGTCCGAGGCCCAGGACTCCATCTCTGAGATCGACAAGACCATCGGCGATCTGGAGGGCCGCAAGCGCTCGGTCGAGGTCGATCAGGAGCGGTACACAGCGGCGGGCAAGGTGCTCGCGTCCGCCAGGTCAGAGGTCGACAAGGCCAAGGCGGCGTTGAAGCTCGCGGAAGCGGCGGTCGAGAGCATCCCGTCCCTGGAGGACTCGCTCGGGAGGGCCCGCACAGCGCGGGACGAAGCGGCCGGCAATGCGTCCGCGGCGCTGTCGTGGGTGGACTCGGTCCAGAAGACCCGGGACGAGGCCGAGGTGGAGCTGGGGCGCGTGCGGGAGCGGCTCGAGCTGGCCCGCAAGGTCGCCAACCTGGACTGGAACGCCATGGTCATGGCGGAGATGCACACCGTCATAGAGCAGGCGTCGCCCCTCCTGAAGAAGCTGGTCCACGACACGCCGGCGCTGCAGGATGATCTGGTCGGCCTGGTGACGGGTGTGGTGACGACGGTGCTCGGCCTGCCGCCGGTCTGGGAGGCGAGGGAGAAGGACGCGGGTTCGGCGCTCGAGAAGGCTGTCAAGGCCGTCGCGGATCGCGCCAAGACGGCGGACGCGGCCGAGGACATCGCGGAGAAGGCGCGTGTCGCCGTCGACGATGCTGTGGCCAAGCGAGCCGCGGCGGTGGCCGCACGTGACACCATCGACGCCATGCGGGCCACGGTGGCGACGTCGGAGGAGCAGGTCCGCAGCCTGGAGCAGAGTGCCGCCAGGACCGCGGCCGTGGAGTCGACCGCCTCGCTCGATGAGCAGGTGGCCGCCCTCAAGGCGAGGCGGACGGAGTGGAAGGTTCAGATCGCGGCGATCCAGAAGGCCATGGGCATCGACGGGCAGATCGAGGCCGCAAAACTCGACATCGCCCGCGCCGACATGGCGGTGGGCGTGCTCAAGCGCCTGGTGGAGCTGGTGCAGGACGCCAGGGACCAGCTCCTCCGCGAGTCGCTCGCGAAGGTCATGGCCCCGTTCGAGGAGCGGTTCGGCCTGTTGTTCGGGCCGGACACCAGGACCTCCCACCACTCCGAGGGGTCGGGGCGATCGACCGACTTCGGATTCCGCGTCACCCGTCGCGGGCGCGAGGTCCCCATGGACATGCTCAGCGACGGCGAGACGGTGCTGACGGCCGCGGCGTTCCTGTCGGCGATGCAGGCGATCTGTGGCACACAGGGTTCCCTCCTCTTGCTGCACGACACGGGCCTGGACGACACCGGCATGGTCGGTGCCCTCAATGGGCTGCCCAAACTCGGGCTCGACTTCGCGGCGATCGCAACGTCGCGGGTGGAGGACGCGGGTGGGCGGGATGAGTGGCAGGTCGTCCGGCTCTAGCGGATCAGGGGCGGGCGCGGAAGGGCAAACGCCGCGCGTGACGACGCGGCCCGGGAGGCGGCGCATGCAGTGGGCCGAAGGCAGCCATGTGTCGGTGGACCGGGTCTGGTTCGTGTCGAGCCTGTTGCTTCGGGTCATGGAGCGGGGGGGCCACCACCGCCTTCTGAGGGCGAGCGGACCAAACTCCCCTGAGCACGCGGTGTCCCCGACTGAGATGCGACACGCCCTGTCCTTCATCCGCCGGCTGGGGTATGAGGTGCCAGAGGTGGTCGTCGACGAGGGCGAGGTATGGAACGTCACGGGGAGGCTCTGATGCGGAAGCCGGCGAGCGATCTGGACCCTGCCCAAGCCGACTGTGTCCGGAGCGGCCTCCGGGCCATGATGGTGGTCGCCGGGCCTGGCTCCGGCAAGACCCGCACACTGGTCGCCGCCGTCCGCGCCGCCCTCGACGACGCGGTGGACCCGCGCCGGATCCTCCTGGTGACATTCACCAGGCTGGCGGCGGCCGAGACCATGCGCCGGCTGGGCACCGTCCGCGGCCTCACCATCGGCACCTTCCACGGCGTCTGCTACCAGCTCGTGTGCGCCGCCTGGGAGGAGTTGGGGTTCCGTGGTCCGGAGATCGAGCTGTTCGACCGGATCGAGCAGGACCGCGTCATCGCCCGGGTCATCAACACCGCCCGGCGCAAGCCCTCCAAGACCGCCGTCCACAAGGCCCTCGATCACATGGGGGAGCACGGGACCCGCCCCACCGGGCTCGAGCCGGCGGTTGGCGCTGTCATCGACTCCTACCTCCAGGAACTCAAGCAGGCCAACGCCATCGACTACCAGACCGCGGCGTACCTGGGGCTGGAACTCGCCTCCCGCCACCCCCCCGGCTGGACCCACATCTTCGCCGACGAGGTGCAGGACCTTGACCGCGCCCAGTGGGCGTTTTTCAAGCACTGCAAGCCGGAGCGGCTGTTCGCCGTGGGGGACATCGACCAGCTCGTGTACGGCTGGCGGGGTGCGAGCGTCGAGACGATGCGCTGGCAGGTGGGGGAGTGGGGCGCCGGGATCGCCAAGCTCGAGACCAACTACCGCAGCGGCCGGCGGATCGTCGCCGCGGCCGACCGCCTCATCGCCCACAACCAGAACCGGATCGCCAAGGTGATGATCCCGCACCGGGAGGACGAGGGGGAGGTCCGCGTCATCGACGCCCAGCGCTTCGCCCCCGCCGTCCTGGGGGTGATGGGGGATGGGGTCTCCGTCGCCGTGCTGGCCCGGACGCACGCGGTCCTGTCGGAGGCCATGGCCGAGATGGAGGCCTGTGGGCTCAAGCCAAGCCTGGTGGGGCGCCAGGAGCGGATCCTGGAGCGCCCGGACGTCCGGGAGGCCTTTGCGGCCCTGTGCTTCGCTGCCCTGCCCCTGAGCACGAGCGTCTGTGAGCGGGCGCTGCGGGCGATGGGGTGGTCGGAGCTTGACGTCATAACCCTGATGGCGGACGCCAAGGGTTCCGGGCGGACGTTCTGGGAGGTCGCCGCGGCTCAGGACGAGCTGGTGCGGGAGCTGGAGGAGGATTGCCAGGGCCTCGGGCTGGGCGAGCGCCTGGAGGTCGTGGCGGCCCTGCTGGGGCTCAGGGACGGCCCTGGGGCGGCGTGGGACGAGGTGACGCGGATCGTCGCCCGGTTCGTCGGGGCGACCGCCTACGCCAGCCGGACGCCCGCCGCGTTCATGGCCTGGCTCAACGCCCGGGACCTGCAGGACGAGGTGGACACAGACCACCCCCTACAGGCCATGACCATCCACGCCTCCAAGGGGCTCGAGTTCGACCAGGTCTTCGTCTATGGGTTCGACGAGGGGGTGCTTCCGGGGCGGAACCGGGACGCGGACCAGCTCGAGGAGGAGCGCCGGCTGGCGTTCGTGGCCGCCACCCGGGCCCGCCACGGGCTGACCCTGGTCGTCGGCAGCGAGCAGCCGGGGAACACCGGCCCCAGCCGGTTCCTGGCGGAGATGGGCCTGCAATGCGGCTCGTGAGCGTCCTGACCCGCGTGGTGCAGCGCCGGCTCACCCAAGACCACCGGCGGATCTGGGTCCACAACGCCCTGGTCCGCGAGGTGGTCGAGGTGGTGCTGGACGCCATCTCGGAGGAGGGGGCCAAGCGGACCAAGGCGGTCATCGGCTGGCACCAGCGGGGCCACCGCACGCCGGAGCGCGTGCGGGCCGCCCGGAAGACGGCCCTCTGTAAGCGGTACACCAAGGACCACCTCCGCGCCTCCCCGAAGCCGCCGCCGATCCGGGCACCCAGTCGCCCATGGCGCCCGCCGTTCCGGGTCCTGCGACCCCGAATCGTCACGCTCAACCTGGTTGAGAAGGTCCACGTGACTGTGGTGAGGAGGGTTGTCACGCGGCCAATCCGCCTGAAGGTGGTACGTGTCAAAAACATTACCACGCCACCGCCTCTCCAGCCGATAGAGAGGGCGGCGCTCGAGCGCATCGCTGAGGATCTGGCCGACGCCGGCGATCGTGTGACCGCCGGAATCGTCCGGGGCATCCTGCGGCGGGGCGCGGAGCCTTGAAAGGACTCTGCCATGCTGGTCATCACACGTCGGGAGGGTGAGGAGATTGTGGTCGGTAATCCGCGGGACCCCATCGGGGTGATCCGCATCTCCAGCATCCGGGGCGACCGCGTCCAGGTGGCCCTGGAGTTCCCCAAGGCCATCGACCTGCACCGCCGCGAGGTCGCGGACAGCATCGTGGACCAGGCCAGGGTCGGCGCTGCCCTGACCACAAGGGGTAGTGGTCGGCGCTGCCCTGACCACAAGGGTTAGTGGTCGGCGCTGCCCTGACCACAAGGGGTAGTGGTCGGCGCTGCCTGACCACAAGGGGTAGTGGTCGGCGCTGCCTGACCACAAGGGGTAGTGGTCGGCGCTGCGTTGAGCCACAAGCTGTCGGCAAGGGACCTCCCGGATAACTCTGTGGAGTGTCCTGAACCGATTCTTCACATGACATTGGGGCGGTCCTCGAAGAAGTCAGGACGCCGCGCGGATAAGTTTAGTGTCCCGCGCCCTCCCGATGTCTCCCCCACGGAGCTCCCCACATGGCCCATGTGCGCTGGTCGTTGGCTGTCTCTCCCACCGCGCGGCACGCCGCCTTGCGGAACGCCCCACGAGGCGCGTTTACGCTGATTGAACTCCTGGTGGTCATCGCCATCATCGCCCTTCTCATCGGCATCCTGCTCCCGGCCCTGGGCGGCGTCCGCAGGAGCGCGCAGTCCTTGAAGTGCCAGGCTGGCGCACGGTCCGTGGCCCAGGGCGTCGTCGCCTACACCATAGATCGCGACTACTACCCGGTCTCATATGTGTACGGCGCGGACTTGGACTCGGGGAAGTGGACACTTGCCGATCAGAAGCTCGCCAATCCAAACACGGAGAACGGCTACATCCACTGGTCTTTCTTTCTCTTCGACGGCGGGAACGTCAGTCAGGACTCTTTCGAGTGCCCGACCATGCCAAGCGGCGGCGCCCCCCGCAGCAATCCAGGCGGGCGCTACGCCGACTGGGAGGACTGGCAGCAGAACGATTTGGGCGGCAGCGCCGTCAGTTCCACGCCGCTGGATCGCCAGGTGCCGCGCGTCGCGTACACCGGGAATGCCGCCATTTTCCCCCGAAACAAGTTCACGCTTGAATCGGGGCAACGGCAGAATCGCTTCGTGCGTGGCGCCGAGCCCGAGCAGACCGCCCGCGGCGGAGCGGGGACGATCCTGGTCACGGAGTTCCTTTTCACGGCTCGGGACGGCTGGCAGACCCTGGCCAATCAGGAGAACATCTCCAAGAGCCATCGCCCCGTCACCCCCTTCGTCGGCATCTCCTCGGGCTCGAACGTGTATCTCGAGCCGAACACCCCAGGCGTCGCACGCTTCCGCTACCCACCCCTCAATAACATCCTCAAAGAGAACCAGCTCGGGCCCAACATGCTCGACGACTCCGCGCCGACCACCCTGAACGCCGTCGGTCGCCACCACCCCGGTGGCGGCGGACAGGACGCGTCCTACGGCGGCAAGGCCAACTTCGCCTTCGTCGACGGCCACGTCGAGAACCTCCATATTCTGGACACCGTCCGTCGCCGCCTCTGGGGCGAGCGCTTCTTCAGCATCTCAGGGGACAACAAGGTCCAGGAAGCCAATCCGTAAGGTCAACACACCTGCGTGCGCGTGCACGCGGACATCCCAGTCGCGTGCGTGAGCACGCGAGTATCTACGCCAGCCCACCCAACGCGGCCCCCGGCGGCATCCAGATCGACGTGGCCCCGCTCGACGTGCCCGCCTCGTGGGGGCCCGCGCCGTCGTCGGCACGACCGCGTTCAGCCGCACCCCCCTGGTTGCCGGCTATGGC
>Ga0163154_10002058_pt1 | contig 30020 bp, 26 predicted proteins | sample OliLakLV19MP9P1_FD_148649 | JGI IMG/M metagenome (GOLD analysis project Ga0163154, IMG submission 148649) | Freshwater microbial mat bacterial communities from Lake Vanda, McMurdo Dry Valleys, Antarctica - Oligotrophic Lake LV.19.MP9.P1 | ecosystem: Environmental > Aquatic > Freshwater > Lake >... | reverse complement strand
GAGTCATAGTTCATATCCTATGCGACATCGCGTATCATAATCAATAAGCGATGTGTTGTTTGTGTACCATAATGGATAGGTGTCTTTTAATGGATAGGCGAATAGTAAAAACCAAACAAAGTTTGCAAGACGCCCTGCTTGCCCTGTTGCGCGAACAGCCGTTTGAGCAGATTGAGATTCAGGCCATCACAGACCGCGCCAATACCGCCCGTGTGACGTTTTATCGGCATTACGGGACGAAAGAAGAATTGTTATTGGATGTGCTTGAGCAGGTTTATGACCTAATGCGACATCAATTCACCTTTGAGTCGCTTGAGCAAATCTTGGAATTCCGGCATCAGCCGCCTGTTCAAAAATTATTCGTTTTCTTAGAACAAGACCGCGTGCTGTATAAAAAACTGTTGATGGGGACGGCGAGTGCGTTGATTCAACATCGACTGCGGCGTTATATCGTTGAGCAAATCGTCTCTAAGTTCAGCACTGCGCCGCGCTATGCGGAGCTTCCCATTATTTTGATCGCCAATCAGGTCGCCTCAACGGTGATTGGCAATATCATGTGGTGGCTAGGGGATGATTTGGATTATTCTGCCGACTATATGGCGCAAATCACCCATAAAATGTCATGGTTCGGCGCGATGGCGCTGGTCGGACGGAGCGAGGACATTATCTCGGAACGATGAAGCCCTCACGGTAACGATGCTCGAATTCTTCCCCTGAGACCCCCGCTTGTGCGGCTTGGGCTTGGCTGACGCCGCCCGGATTTTCGCTTAAAAGGGTCATCAATCCACCCATGTCGGTGTAATCAGCGCGGAAATCGTGATATACCCCACGCTTTGCGATATAACACCACGGCGCGAGGATGTGGGGCGTGTTTGAATCACGAGTCGGGTGGCGATAGGATAGCGGTTGGGCGACTTCTGCGCTCAGAATCGCATCGGCATAGGCGGCCAATTGGCGTTCCATCCCATAATACTCATTCAGATAGGCCAATGTCTCCGGCGACGTGCGGCGATTCTCTCGGATAATCACATCTGCGAGGCGGGCGGCTTCTTCGGCGTCGTCGAAATCGACCTTATCCAGCAACGAATCGGGGAGCAGTTCGCGGTGGGTGGTGATGCGTGCCGCGATGGTTGGCGTGCCGCACCCCAGCGACTCATAAACCGCGTTGCCGAACGACTCCGCAAAGTGACCGAGCGCCAGCGTGACCGCGCCGAGGCTATAGTATTCTGGCATCAGCGGTTGCGGAATCCACTCATGGAAAACGATATGCTCAGTCAGCCCATGTGCGTGAATAGCCGCCTGCATCCTGTGATAAAAATCCAGCAAATCGGGGGTGTTCTGAGTCGCCATCCAACGAGGGATGAGGACGCGCAAATCTTTATGACCATAGTGATTGACCAGCGAATCTACCACGGCAATCGTCTGAAGGATGCCTTTGGATTCTTCTGGGCGATGGGGGTGGACGACCACGGTGTATTGCGTTGGGTCAAACGGGATGATTTTCAAAATCTCGCTCGCGGGGGTTGGTTTGAATCGCGACCAATCTAAGCCGTTGGGGATGACCTGAATCCGTGTCGCCAAATCGGGGAAGAAGCGTCCTATCGTCGCTTGGACAAAGCGGCGTGAGTAATCGCTGATGAGGATCATCTTGTGTGCGCTGAACAAATAGCCGCCCAATAATGTTTCCGGGTAGACGTTATCGCGCAGGCTGACCACCGTCGGGATATGGGCGTAGGCGAACGGGAAAAGCAGCTCACCATCGTGCATGTAAAACCGGTCTGCCGTCGCTAAGGTGTCGCCCACATCTTGCAAGATGAGCGCCATCTCGTGGGCGCTGATGGCATACGGCTGCGGGAAAGGCATGTGGAAGGGCAGAATTGGGCGCACCTCGACCTTCGGATGCCACTTGAACGGCTGACCATCGGAGTCCGGCGGGCGAGTACACAATACGGTCACGTCATGACCGAGCGTGCCGAGATGGATAGCGATGTGTTGGAGGTGTTTGGGCGCACCGCCCATGACTTTATCGACAAAGAGCGGGTTAATCGAAAACGCAACGATACGCATGGGATAGCCTTTAGCAACTTTTGGGGCATATTACCTGTGTTTGATGAGTATTCCGTTTATAAACACGGCGGGCGGCGGCGCAGTGACTCTATAATACGTCTAAGGTCTACTGTCATAGTTGGTTGATGAGGTTATGTTTGAACTGCCGTTATTCCCGCTAAATCTGGTGTTGATGCCGTTGCAACCGCTGGCGTTGCACATTTTTGAAGACCGTTATCAGCAGATGATTTCGCATTGCATCGCTACTGATACGCCGTTTGGGGTGGTGTTATTGGAGCAGGGCTTGGCCGAGGAAGGCCGCAGCAATGCACCCACCATGCCGCATGTGGTCGGGACAACCGCCCACATCACGCAAGTGCAGCAACTTCCCGAAGGGCGGATGAATATTATCGTGGTCGGGCGCGAGCGCTTCCGCGTGCATGATTTTCTATCCGATAGACCCTATCTGGTCGGGGTGGTCGAGCCTGAGCCGATGATGTACGAGGGCGTGGTCATCCCAGACGCCAGTATGCGTGGCTTATCACGCAGCGTGACGCGCTACCTGAAAGTCTTGGAGCAGGCGGGGCGGATTCAACCTTCAACGCGGGAATTGCCGTCTGACCCAGCTGCATTGGCGTTTTTGGCGTCGGCGCTGCTGCATGATATCAGCACGCCGCAGCGTCAGATGTTGCTGGAATCGGACGACCTCGCAGTGATGTTAGAACGTCTGCGGGCGATGTACCGGCGTGAAATCGTGCTGCTTCAGGCCATGCTAAATGTGTCTGACGATAACGAAGTCGGCCCATTTTCGCCGAATTAAAGTCGAAGTAGGGACGGCATTCTTGCCGTCCGTTTGCGGGATTTCTGAATGGACGCCCAGAAGGGCGTCCCTACAGTCGCGTCATTTCACATAGTCTGAACATGAGCCAAGTTTTTTTACCGCCCACTGCTAACTGTAAACTTCAAACTGTTTTAGGTAAGAGCGTCTAACGGACGCGCGTCCGGTATGATTGTGTACCCGAATCGTTACCAGATTGAAACTGAGAATTTATGGTCATCCAAGAAGGTGAACGGTTGAACGCCCACGTTTACGACTCTAGTGAGGGATTTGATGCGTTGCGTGCCGAGTGGAATACGTTGCTGCATCACAGCCCCACGGATACCGTGTTTTTGACATGGGAATGGCAAAAACGCTGGTGGGACGCCTATCAACCCGGCGAGTTGCGGATTGTGGCGGCGCGGGGCGCTGACGGCGCACTGATTGGGATTGCGCCGCTGTTCATTGATACGACCAACCCCGACGAGCGCGTTCTGCGTGGCGTCGGCTGCATTGATGTGACCGATTATGTAGACCTCATCGCTCATGCCGACCACTGGGACGCGGTGATGTCGGTTTTTGCCGGGGCGGTTGTTGGGATGTCCGGCCAATATGACCGCGTAAACCTGTGCAACCTGCGGGCGGATTCTCCGACTCTGAGCAGTTTGCGCCGATGTCTGGACGAATGCGGTTATACCACCGAAATCGCAGATCAAGAGGTCTGTCCGGCCATTTCGCTCAACGGCAGTTGGGACGGGTATCTGGAAAACCTCGATAAAAAACAGCGCCATGAACTCCGTCGGAAGATGCGCCTAGCGCACGCCGAAGAAGATTTGACATGGCGGGTCGTCAGCCCCGACGACGATTTGAGCGCCCAACTGACTGATTTCACCCGTCTGATGGCGCAAAGTAGCCAAGACAAAGCCGAATTCCTGACCAATCCCCAACATGTCGCGTTTTTCATGTCGGTCATGCCCGATATGTTGGCGAATGGCTGGCTGCAATTGGCATTTTTGGATTATCAGGCCGAACCCATCGCCGCGTACCTCAATTTCGTCTACAACGGGCGGGTGTTGGTCTATAACTCTGGTTTGAACCCGGCGAAGGGGCAGTTTAGCCCCGGAATCGTCCTGCTCTGTCACCTGATTCGCTGGTCGGCTGAGAATAATATCCACACCTTTGACTTCCTACGCGGCAACGAAGAATACAAATACCGCATGGGCGGGGTTGACCAGCCATTGGTGATGCTGAAGGCGACAAAGTAGGTCCGTAGCATGATGTTTAACAGACAAACACGGGCGACACTGTAGGGACTGCATATATGCAGTCCGTTTATGGATCGCGCATAAGAAGCCGTATGGACAGCAATATGTTGTCCGTGATGAGGTGAGGAATATCTTGAGTAAATCGATTCGGGCGTTGGCGCTCATCAGCTATCACACCAGCCCATTGGCTCCGCTAGGGGGCTATAAAACCGGCGGCATGAACGTCTATGTGCGCGAATTGGCGCGGGAATTGGGACAGCGGGGCGTGCGCGTTGATGTTTTCACCCGCCGCGAAGCTGATTCTCAGCCCGAAATCGACCTCAGCCTCGGCGCAAATGTGCGCGTCATCCACATCGAAGCGGGTGCGTATACCCAAAAAGACCCCAACGAACTCCAAGCCTACATCCCGCAGTTTGTGAAGGGCATCTATAAGTTCGAGATGCTGCACAACGCTGGGTATGATGTGATTTACAGCCACTATTGGTTGAGTGGATTGGTGGCCGAAAAATTGCGCGAGGCGTGGCGTATCCCGGTGGTGCAGATGTTCCACACCCTGAGCGCGATGAAGAATCGTATCGCCAGTGAACCGACCCCGATGGTTGACCATCGTATGATCAATGAGATGCAGATTATCGGCTGGGCAGACCGCATCATCGCGGCGACTCAGGCCGAATACGCGCAACTGCTATGGCTGTACCGCGCAGACCGGCGCAAGGTGTCGATTGTGCCGCCGGGGGTAGACGCGGTGCAATTCACGCCGCGTCCGCGTGAGGAGTCCCGCGCCGCCGTCGGGTTACACCCCGGCCAGCGGATGTTGCTGTTCGTCGGGCGTTTAGAGCCATTGAAGGCCGTCGATTCGATTATTCGGGCGTTGCACGTCATCAATGTGGTGTCGCGCAGTGAGTTGGACGGGGTGCGCCTGACCATCGTCGGCGGCGAACCCGGCAACCCAGAGCGCAAACGCCTAGCGGCGCTGGCAGAAGCCCTCGGCGTGGCGGATTATGTGGAGTTCGTCGGGGCGAAAGACCACACCCAATTGCCGACCTATTACAGCGCGGCGGAAGCCTTGCTCATGCCGTCGGATTATGAGTCGTTTGGGATGGTCGCGCTTGAGGCAATGGCAGCCGGGACGCCGGTGATTGCTTCCAACGTCGGCGGGTTGGCGTATCTCATCCGAGAAGGCGAGACGGGCTATCTCGTCCCAGTACGTGACCCAGAGGCATTGGCGGAGCGCATCCGCGATATGCTGAAAGACCCGGCACGGCGTGACGCGATGGGGCAGGCCGCGCACGAATTGGCGCAAAACTACGATTGGGCGCAGATTGCAGACCGCCTGATGGAGGTCTTTTCACAGGCGCGTGCGGGTCAGCGTGCGGTCAGCAACAACGTTTAAGAGCAGTGATGAGTCCTGAGTTATGAGAAATAAGGCTCATGTTCAGACTGTGTGAAATGATTGCAACTGTAGGGACGCCCTTCTGGGCGTCCGCCACCTGTTCCAATACACGGATGGTGAGCGCGTGGATGTGACCCGGGTCAGTCAACCCTTCTGGGCGTCCGCCACCTGTTCCAATACACGGATGGTGAGCGCGTGGATGTGACCAGGGTCAGTCAACCCTTCTGGGCGTCCGCCACCTGTTCCAATACACGGACTACGCAATTTGAACATGAACCAGAAATAATCTGCGTATGAAGCGGTAAGGTCGTCTCACCACACTTCTTACTCCAGACTCATCACTTTATATTTCAGCCGCCGTAGGCGTTTGGGATGTCCGCGATGTCAGGGGTGAGATAAGGGTTTTTCCCCTGTAGGCTCATCACCAGTTCATCCGAGGCCGCGACTTGTCCCTTGTGATAGAGGACATCATTGAATCCGTCATACAGATAACGGCGGTTGACCCAGCCGTACTCGTGATGCTGAAACACGACGTTGAATAATAACGCCTCGTCCGACGGGATGAATTTTTCTTCCACAATCCACACCGGCGCATATTGATTGAGGTGAGGTTTCACCTTTAGGTCGCGTTTTTGATGTATGGTGCTGGTCGCCATGCTGCGCCTTTGCCTCCGTCTGACTGAATTCTATCTGCTGCAACAACCACGATTGTGACGCTCCCCACGCCTAAAGGCGAGGGCTTCTGACGGACGCATGAACCTGACTGCGCTCTACGTTATCCGGCATGGACACGTCCTGTCCAAGTTAGTGAATCGCGGCTGTAACAGCCATGTGCGATAAAGAAAGTATAGCAGATGAGCCAGAGAACTCAATTACGCCTTATATCTCCGTACCTAAAGGTAGGGGCTTTACGGCGCTTTTTGGGTAACCGTGTGCCGCCGTAGACACAAGCGCGGGGCGTTCGTCGGAAAAGCGTCCGCTAGGCGTACAGTCTGGCTGGGTTATTGCGTATATCCTGAAAGTATGGAGTCATGCTTGCGAGATAGAGTCGTCTGTGGAACTTTTTGGCTCGTTCATACGTCTATCTTGTATAAGAATGGCACAATTGAGTTAAAAGGGAGTATCAAAATGACAAGCAAAAGATTTTCGGTGATGTTATTGGCGGCGTTCATGCTGCTGATGGTCGTAGCCTTGCCCGCCCAAGCCCAGACAGCGGCGTGGAAGGTCTCGTACTACAACAATATTTTCCTGAGCGACCCACCGGCGTTGGACACCACCGCCACCCAAATCACGTTTGACTGGGGCGCTGGCTCTCCGTCCGGCGCGGTCAATAATAACAATTGGTCGGCGCGTTATGGTACGGATGTGTTTTTCACGGCGGCGACCTATCGCTTCAGCGTGCGTGCGGATGATGAAGTCCGCCTGTGGATTGATGGTAATTCTGTCCTCAGCACCTTTGATGCGGGGCAGCCGAATACGACTTTGACGGTAGATGTCGCTCTCAGCGGGACTCACCACATTCAAATTGACTATCGTGAGCGCAGCGGCAACGCCAATCTGAACGTCACATGGCAAGATGTCCGCACGATTGGTCTTACCCCGACAACCACCCCCGGCGCTCCTACTGGCGTGACGGCGGTGGTCAACACCTATACATTGAATGTCCGTAACGCGCCGAGCATCTCTGGCGTGGTCCTGACCAAAATCTCGCGGAATCAGGTCTATACCGTGTTGGGCAAGAATGCCGATTCGACATGGTATAAGCTGGATGTGAACGGACAACAAGGCTGGGCGAGCGGCGCTTATCTGGTCATCTCGAATCCCGCCGCTGTCCCTGTCATAGACACTACTCCGGTGGTCATCAACCCATCAGACTCGTTGGTACGCACGCCGGTACGCTTGAATTTCCGCGGCGGCCCGGCCACCAGCTTTACCTCGACAGAAGTTTTACCCGCTGGCTCACTTTTGAAGGTAATTGGGCGTAATAGCGATGCTTCGTGGCTCAAGGTTGAGTATGCTGGGCGTCAGGGCTGGGTTGTGCTGGCGTTTGTGCAAGCAGTCACCCCATTAAACTTTGCGACTATCCCGATTGTAGGGTAGCGGGCTTGCACGCCGTAAAAAATTCGGCGTACAATAGTTTTCACGGCGGTGGGGTAGCCCACCGCCACTTTTGTGTGTTTCAAGATGAGGAGCTAGTCCCATGAAGCGTTTGGCATTGGTTTTGGTGCTGGTCTTGGCGATGGTCGCCCCAGCGTTCGCGCAAGGTGAGCCGTTGGAAATTGGCATGACCAAAGAAGGTTCGCTGAAAGACAGTATTGGGACGTTCACTTTCTCCGCTTCGGCGCAGCAGGTGATTGTGTTTGAGTTGGTGTCGACAGATTTTGACCCGTTCTTGGAAGTCCAAGCGGCAGATGGCGACGTGCTAATCTCTGATGACGACGGCGGTTCTGAGAGCTTGAACTCTCGTATTGTGTTCGTCGCGCCAGAAGCGGGCGAGTACAGCGTGGTCGTGCGCTCGTATGGCGGCGATGCTACCGGCGCATATACCTTGACCTCCACCGATGATATTGACCAGTTGGCGTTCGGTGAGAGCGTTGAAGTCGCGTTGGCCGAAGGCGGCACTTTTCAAACCTTCTTTATCGCTGAAGAAAATGACGTCATCAACCTCACCGCGACGGCTGCCGATGAGGATGTAGACACCAACCTGACTTTGGTCGGGCCGGATGGCGTTCAGGTCGAATATAGCGAGGACTTCAACGGTATCAACCCGGCACTCAGCCGCGTAATCCTGCCCGCAACCGGCATGTATGCAGTCACACTCGCACCGTATAGCGACGATGACTTCGGCGATGTCACCCTCTTTTTGGAAAAGACCGAGTTGCCGATGTTGAGCGCGGACGGCATGACCATCAAGTTTTCCGATGGCGGCTCTTACCGTGAAATCGCCGGATTTGAGACCACAGAAGGTACGCTCTACGAAATCACCTTCACGTTCGATAAGGAAGCCAACGGCTCGATTGAAATCAACGGCAGTAGCCAATACGGTAGCTACACCTATTTCAGCTTCAGCGGCATTGAAAGCGCGTCCTTCAGTTATCGCGCTGAGGCGGATGGCCTGTCGCGGGTGAAAATCACCAACAGCGGCTATGATCTGCCGACTGAATTCACCGTCACCGTCGCCCCAGTAGAATAACCAGACCGCAAACAGACCCATCCGCCCCGGTTGCCTTGACAATTGGGGCGGGTGCGCTAAGGAATACTAGGAGAGATTGTCATGAAACGGTTTATGCTGATTGTGGTGCTGGTCTTGGCGATGGTTGCCCCAGTTTTTGCCCAAGAAACATTAGAAATTGGTACGACTGAAGAAGGTCGGCTTAGAGACAATACTGTTACTTATAGTTTCACGGTTTCCACGCAGCGAATCATCGTTTTCAGCTTGAATTCGGAAGATTTTGATTCGTTCTTGCAAATCGAGTCGACGGATGGCGAGGTGCTTAAGACAGATGATGACGGCGGCGATGGCTTGAACGCACGAATCGTATTCGTCGCGCCGGAAGCGGGGGATTATAGGTTGACCGTCCGCTCCTATAGCGGCGACGGCACAGGGGCGTATGTTTTGAATTCGATGGCTGATGTCGGCCAATTGTATTTTGGCGAACCTATGCAAGTCGATTTGGCGCGAGGCGCAATCGTGCAGATGTTTTTCGTCGCTGAGATTAACGATGTCATTAACTTGTCTGCGGTGGCCTTGAATGAAAATGTCGATACCAATTTGACGTTGGTTGCGCCAGATGGCCTTCAGGTTGATTTCAGCGAGGACGCCAGAGGCCTCAACCCGTATATCAGTCATGCTGTTTTGCCACAGAGTGGGTTGTACTCGGTCACGCTTGCGCCGTATGCCGCAGATGATTTTGGCAAGCTGAACCTGCTGCTAGAAAGAACCGAATTGTCTATGTTGAGCGCAGACCCTCTGAAATTGAAATTCACTGAGGGTGTTTACGAGCAAATTATCGGTCTCAATATTGTGGACGGGGCGCTCTACAACATCACCCTTGCGTTTGAGAGTGAAGTTAGCGCATCCGTTGCACTTGAGGGTAGCGACTATGAGGGCTACGGGTATTTCAGCGTTACGGCGGCGGAAGGCGTGTCCTATCTGTATCGCGCTAAAGAAACCGGTTTGGTGAAGGTAACGCTCACCAACAGTACGTATGACCTCCCGGTAGGATTCACCATCACCGCCGTGGTGGTTGGCGAATAACCGTTTGCCCACTGACCAATCCGCCTAGGGCAAACGCATCAAAATTTAGATGAGGGAAGAAAATGGTAGATGGCGACGGACGCGCCGTTGCGCGTCCCTACCTTAATCGTCATTCGTAGGGACGCCCAACGGGGCGTCCGTCGAAATTTGAGATTTGATGCGTTTGCCCACTGACCAATTCGCCTCAGTTGACTTGACAATTGGGGCGGTTGCGTTATGCTTGTGCGCTATGTGGAGCAACCTTTGTGTCACCCGTCGCATCAACCGAAGCCGCCGAATAACATTCGGAGTGTCCGACGTTTTGCGTGTCTGAAACAAGCACCACAGCAGCCGTGAACTGATGCCCCGAACCTACCCCTAGGTGAGGGGCGTTTTTTTACCTATCCGCGTTGGAGGGACTCAAACTCATGGGGAAAAGTGGGATTAACAAGGTCGTATTGGCCTACAGCGGCGGCCTCGATACCTCGGTGGCCGTGCATTGGATTAAGCAGAAATATGATTGTGAAGTCATCTGCTTTTGCGCCGACCTCGGCCAAGAGGAAGAACTCAGCGGGCTTGAGCAGAAGGCGCTCAACAGCGGCGCAAGCAAGCTGTATATGCGCGACTTGCGCCAAGAATTTTTGACCGATTTCGTTTTCCCGACCCTCAAGGCCGGGGCGGTCTATGAGCGCGATTATCTGCTCGGCACGTCATTCGCCCGCCCGCTGATCGCCAAGCACATGGTTGAAGTGGCTGAAATCGAAGGCGCGGACGCGGTAGCGCATGGCGCAACCGGCAAGGGTAATGACCAAGTGCGGTTTGAACTGACGGTGATGGCGCTCAACCCCAAGTTGAAGGTCATCGCGCCGTGGCGTGAGTGGGACATCCGTGGCCGCGAGGACGCCATTGCGTATGCCGAGGAATTTAACATCCCCATCACCGCCACGCTCAAGTCGATTTATAGCCGTGACCGCAACTTGTTTCACCTGAGTCATGAGGGCGGCGGCCTAGAAGACCCGTGGTGGGAGCCTGCCGAGGATATGTATCAGTTGACGGTCAGCCCAGACAAAGCGCCAGATGTCCCGGCGGTGATTGAAATTGGGTTTGATATCGGCGTCCCGACCAGCTTAAACGGGGAACGGCTCGACCCGGTGACTCTGTTCCAACGCCTGAACAAATTGGCTGGTGAACACGGTATCGGGCGTATCGACATGGTGGAAAACCGCCTTGTCGGCATGAAATCACGCGGCGTGTATGAGACCCCCGCAGGGACGGTTCTGCTCAAAGCGCACCGCGCATTGGAGTCGATTTGCCTTGACAAGCACACCATGCACTATAAGGATTTCTTGGCGGTCAAGTACGCCGAAATCGTCTATAACGGCATGTGGTTCACTCGCTTGCGTGAGGCGTTAGACGCTTTTATTGAGGTCACACAAGAACAAATGACCGGCATCGTTCGCCTCAAGCTGTTCAAGGGCAATATTGTCGTGACCGGGCGCAAGAGTGAGTTCAGCCTGTACCGTGAGGACTACGCCAGCTTCGGTGAGGAAGATGTCTATAACCAGAAGGACGCCGAGGGCTTCATCACGTTGTTCGGCCTGCCGATGAAGGTTGAGGCGATGTTGGGAATCGACGGCGGCGGCGTCAGCCGTTACCGCAAGCCGGATTACAGCAAGTTCAAGCGGGATTAAGCGCGTTGCCACAATCGTTTGTAGGGACGGCATTCTTGCCGTCCGCTATGAGATAGGGCGTCCCTACAAGGTACGGTTCAAAGGAGTTCTAATGACACTTTGGGGCGGGGTATTCTCCGAGCCAACCGATGATGATTTACGCAAGCTGAACGATAGTTTTAGCTTTGACCGGCGCATGTACGCCCAAGACATCGCGGGCAGCGTGGCGTATGCGCGGGCGATGACGCGGGCGGGCGTGTTGACCGACTCTGAGTCCGCGCAAATCGTGGCCGGATTGGGCAAAGTCAAAGCCGAATTTGACGCGGGGACGTTCACCGTTGGGGCGAATGACGAGGACGTGCATACGGCGGTTGAGCGTCGGCTGGTCGAGTTGATTGGCGAGCCGGGGCTGAAACTCCACACGGGGCGCAGTCGCAATGACCAAGTGGCGACGGATTTCCGCTTATGGGTCAAAGATGCGGTGACGGTGACTCAGACGTGGGTCAAGGGCTTGCAAGCGGCGCTGGTCGAACGCGCCGAGCAGCACGCAGCCGACCTCATGCCGGGGTTTACGCACATGCAGCCCGCGCAGCCGGTGACGGTTGGGCATTGGTTGATGTCATATTTCTGGCAGTTTCAGCGCGATATTGACCGGCTTGACGATACCCGCCGCCATGCCGATGTCCTTCCGTTGGGCAGTGGGGCGTTGGCTGGGACGCCCTTCCCGTTAGATCGTGCGGCGCTGGCGGCAGAGTTGGGTTTTGCGCGTCACAGCGAAAACAGTCTTGATGCGGTAGCTGACCGCGATTTCGCCGCCGATTTTCTCTATGCGCTGGCGATGACCGGCGTCCACCTCAGTCGCTTAGGTGAGGAAATCGTGTTGTTCAGCAATCCGGCCTTCGGATTCGTCACGTTGGCAGACCGCTACAGCACGGGCAGCAGTCTGATGCCGCAGAAGCGCAACGCCGACCCGATGGAATTGGCACGCGGGCAAGCGGGGCGGCAAATCGGCCATCTGACTGGGTTATTGACGACGCTCAAAGGGTTGCCGACGGGCTATAACAAAGACCTCCAAGAGGATAAAGAGGCGGTCTTTGGGAGTTTTGACACGCTGGGGCGGCTGATGCCGGTGGCAGCTGCCGTCATCCGCACGATGACGCTGCATACCGACAAGATGAAATCGGCGCTCGTGCCGGAAATGTTGGCGACGGATTTGGCCGATTATCTGGTCAAAAAAGGGATGCCGTTCCGTCAAGCGCATCATGTTGCGGGGCGGGCGGTGCGCCTGTCGCGTGACTTGGGCATCCCGTTTGACCAATTGACGCTCGACCATCTGCAAGAGATGTCGGGGTTATTCGAGGCCGACGTGAGCGACGTATTCAGCTATGAGACGTCTGTCTCCGCCCGCCAAGCCGATGGCGGAACCGCGCCCGACGCGGTGCGGCGTCAAATTCAACAGGCGAAAAATCTCCTGTAACTACGATTATTGTGGGGACGGCATTCTTGCCGTCCGTTTTCGTAATATCACGGCGGACGCCCAGAAGGGCGTCCCTACAATAACGATCCTAAATCTCTTATTCCCCCGGAAACCGCATCTCCCATTGGCCGCGCAGATTATCCATGATTCGGGCGATGGCGAGGGTATCCGCGTGCGGCATCCCCGGCGATTGCACCAATCCTTCACGCAAGCAACGCTGAACTTCCCGCGCCTGATAGTGCAAGCCGGATTCCTCTAACGGGAAGGTGTGAGTCTCGGTCACGCCGTCAATCTCGGTGGTATAGGTAATCCCCTCGTGGAAGCGCTCATGGATACGGACGCGGCCTTTCGTCCCCATAAGCTCCCCCTCATTGTAGGTTTGGGTGCGGATGGCGCTGGTCAGGACGGCCATCGCGCCGGATGGGTAGCCGAGGATGTAACCGGACTGTTCATCAATCCCGGTTGCGCCGATGTCCGCGAACCCGCTGATTTTCTCTGGCATCCCCAGATAGCGTACCGCCAGCGCCAACACGTATACGCCGACATCTAGCAGCGCACCGCCGCCCAATACCGGGTCAAACAGCCGATGGGTCGGGTCAAAATTGACGCGGAATCCGAAGTTGGCGTGTACCATGCGAACCTCGCCGATTCCGCCGTGCTGGATGAACTCATATAGCGCCTTGTGCATTGGGAGGAATCGCGTCCAGAGCGCTTCCATCAAAAAGACATTTTTCTTCTCGGCGAGGTCGAGTAATTCTTGCGCTTGTGTGCTGTTGAGCATGAAGGGTTTTTCACACAAAACGGCCTTGCCCGCTTCGAGGCAGGCCTTGACGTTCTCATAATGCAAGTTATTGGGCGTGCCGATATAGACGACATCGACCTCTGGGTTATTGGCGACGGATGCGTAATCGGCGTGGCGGTGGGGGATACCGAATTCATCGGCGAACGAGTCGGCGGACGCTTGGCTACGCGAGCCAACGGCGGTCAGAACCGCATCAGGGACATGCGTCTTGAGGTCATTGGCGAACTGCTTAGAGATTCGCCCGGTCGCCATAATACCCCAGCGGAATTTTTTGGGTTCGGTCATGAGATAAAATCCTTTTCTTTCGGGTGATATATGAATCTTATAGAGTTTATCCATTGGGGCGATATTTGCACAAAAACCAATTTATGAGTTTATGATTGTGCATAAACTGGGTTTATCGTTGTAATACTGATTGTAAAGAGGGTCGTAAAATCATGGCAAATCAACAGGCCGCACATTTACCTAAGAAAACGATAATTTATCTGCTTACATTGGTCATTATCGTTAGTCCACTTGAGCAATAGTAATCGGATAATTGCATTTGGGAATGCGTCACAAAGTCCTATACTCTGAAACTTGTCCAGACAACTGACTCAATCACTTGTGCAAACCGCCATAAGCCCAGTCGTGAGAGTTGACGAACTTGTGATTTTGGTCACGAATTTGTTGACAGGTGACAAAACACGCGCTAGGCTTATGGGTAGATTGCGACGAAAAAGAAGCACATCATGCGACCCGCGCACACCACAAACAACAGCATCATTATTAGCCTTAGCCTTGTACTCGTACTCATTATTGAGAACGAGCTTTAGTGCTGGGGTAGCGCGGCAAGACGCAAACGGTTAAACGGATGCAACCAAAGCCCCCTCAGCAGGGGGCTTTTTAGTTTATAGAATCGGAAACGAGGGCATACTGATGAAACTAGGTGATTGGGTTTGGCGTAACGGTGAGTGGGTGAAATGGGAAGACGCGACGGTACACGTCTCCGCCCACGCACTGCATTACGGGTCAAGCGTGTTTGAGGGCATCCGCGCCTATCAGACTGACAAAGGGACGGCGATTCTGCGACTGCGCCCACACACGCAGCGCTTGGTTAATTCGTGCAAAATCGCTAGGATTGGGCTGGAACTGACGGCGGAAGACCTCGATAACGCCATCCTAGAGACCGTGCGCCGCAACGCGCATCCGGCCTGTTATATCCGCCCGCTGACCTTCCGCAGCACCGGCCCGGCTTTTGGACTCAACGCCCGCAACAATAAAATCGAAACCATCATCATGACGTGGGAGTGGGGCGCTTATCTGGGTGAAGAAGGCCTCAAAAACGGCATCGACGCTCAAGTTTCCAGCTACCGACGGATGGTTCCGATGCCGATGGGCAAAATCGGCGGCCAATATGTCAACAGCTCGATCATCAGCATGGAGGCCAGCGATAACGGCTTCACCGAAGGAATCGCGCTGGATCTGCAAGGTCATGTCAGCGAAGGCGCGGGCGAAAATATTTTCGTCGTCCACAACAATATGCTGTATACCCCCGGCGCTGGGTCGTCGATTTTGCTGGGCGTCACCCGCGACTCGGTGATTCAATTGGCGGCGGACATGGGCTTGCAAGTCCGGTATGAGACGATTGCCCGCGAGATGCTGTATGTCGCTGATGAGGTGTTCATGACCGGCACGGCGGCAGAAATCACGCCGATTCGTTCGGTTGATCGCGTGAAAGTTGGTGAAGGCAAGCCGGGCCCGATTACCAAAGCGCTGCAAGACTCGTTTTTCGCCGTGACCTCTGGCAAGGCCGAGGATACGCACGGCTGGCTGACCTACGTGTAGTGGATGACCGCCGATTAACCGGTGGATTTAGAGGAGTTCAGGTTCAATGCAGCTCACTGGCGCAGAAATTTTATTGGAATGTCTCATCCGTGAGGGTGTGGATGTGATGTTCGGCTACCCGGGCGGCGCGATTTTGCCGACCTACGATGCCATGTCCAAATACCCGCAGTTGAAGCATGTGCTGGTGCGCCACGAACAAGGCGCGTCGCATATGGCGGACGGTTATGCGCGTGCCAGCGGGCGAGTCGGCGTGTGTATTGCGACCAGCGGCCCCGGCGCTACCAACCTTGTGACCGGGTTGGCAACTGCGATGATGGACTCCGTGGGGATTGTCGCCATCACCGGGCAGGTGTCGCGTGGGTCAATCGGGACGGACGCCTTCCAAGAGACCGATGTGACGGGCGTGACTCTGCCCGTGACCAAGCACAATTATCTGGTGATGAGCGCGGCAGAAATCGCCCACACCGTCCACGAGGCGTTTTATATCGCCAAGAGTGGGCGTCCGGGGCCGGTCTTAATCGACATCCCCAAAGATGTGCAGACCGAGAAGGCCGAATTTAACCCAGAGACGTATCCGCCGAAGCTGAAACTGCCGGGATATGCGGTGGCGAAGGGCGCGAACGAAGCTGAGTTGTCTGCGGCTATCCAGATGATACGCGACGCCAAAAAACCCCTGATCTTGGCCGGACACGGCATCATGATGAGTGGTGCGGTTCAGGAATTGCGCGACTTGGCGGAATTATCGGGCATTCCGGTTACTCTGACCTTGCTGGGCAAGGGCGCACTGCCAGAAAATCACCCGCTGTGTCTGGGGATGATGGGGATGCACGGTCACGCCGCCTGTAACAACGCCATCCAAGACGCCGACCTGATTATCGCCCTCGGTATGCGGTTCGATGACCGCGTGACCGGCAACATCAAGACCTACGCCCCGCACAGCAAGAAAATCCATGTCGAAATCGACGCCTCCGAAATCAATAAAAACGTCAAGGTCGATGTCGGCATCAACGGCGACCTCAAGACCGTTTTACAACAGCTTGTGCCGATTGCGCCGCGCAAAACTCATCCTGAATGGATGGCGCAAATCCGCGATTGGCAAGAAGACTCTAGTGACCGCGAAATCCTCAATTATTATTCCGGCGAGAAATTGCTCGGCGCGCAGGTGATTAACGACTTGTGGCGCTTCACCAACGGGGACGCCATCACGGTCAGCGATGTGGGTCAGCACCAGATGTTGGAGGCGCAGTATTATCCGCACCAACGTCCGCAGACCATGTTGACCAGCGGCGGACTCGGCACGATGGGGTTTGGTTTTCCGGCTGCGATTGGCGCGAAATTCGCCCGCCCCGATGAGGAAGTCTGGGCGGTGGTCGGTGATGGCGGCTTCCAGATGACGCTGGCGGAACTTGCCACGGCGCGGCAAGAGAACATCAACGTCAATATCGCCATCCTCAACAACAGCTTTTTGGGCATGGTGCGCCAGTGGCAAGAGTTCTTCTATGACGAGCGCTATCAGTCTACGCCGATGGTCAACCCAGATTTCTGCAAATTGGCTGAGGCGTATGGTATCCCGTCTCGGCTGGTGACGCGCCGTGACCAAATCGAAGAAGCGGTGGCGTTTGCCCGCAGCATCAACGGGCCGACGCTGATTGAGTTCCAAATCCTCGCCGAGGAAATTGTCTACCCGATGGTTCCCGCTGGGAATGACCTGAATAACATGATACGCCGTCCGAAGCCGGGGGAGAGTCAGAAATGAGCGATCAGGGTAAGAAGCATATCATCGCCGCACTGGTAGAGAACAAACCCGGCGTCTTAAACCGGGTGGTCAGTCTGTTCCGCCGCCGCAATTTCAATGTCGATAGTTTGACTGTCGGGCGCACGCACAAGGCGCACATCAGCCGCGTGACGCTGGTCATCGACGCCGCCCGCCTCAACCCGCGCCAGATGGCCGCTAACTTGTATAAGTTGGTCAACGTGGTTGATGTCAAGGTCGTCAGCGAAGAACTGCACGTCGAGCGCGACCTCGCATTGGTCAAAGTCCGCACCGACGACCCGGAGTCGTATAATGCGGTGGCGGAATTGTGCGAGCGCTATCCGACTCGCATTGTGGACATGGGGCCGAAGGTCGCCATCGTCGAAATCACAGCGCGGACGGAATTGGTCGAGGAATTTATCGAAAAACTCAAGCCTATCGGCATCATCGAATTGGTGCGGACGGGCGTGGTCGCGATGGGTCGCGGCACGCGCATCCAAGATACCGAATACGAGCCACAAGTCTACGAAAACGGCCACACCGCCACCATTGAGCGCTTCAGCGTTTAAGAACAGTGATGAGTGATTAGAATAAAGCCGAGGATTTAATAACCAATGGTGCGAGTTGTGATAGGGATATGATGTCATCGAAATCGTCGTAGGAATGTGGTATTTCAGCACGGGCGGGCAAGCCTCGCCCCTACAGGACATTCGATGACGCGATTTTGAATACACATCACGCGAAATTTTGTAGGGGCAGCGCTTGCGCGCCCATGAATACCGAATATCTTCGCCGGTGATTCGCACCATTGGTTAATAATGCTCTCGGATTGTATGTAGTAGGTCAAAACTCATCGCTATTGTTATAAGGTTTAACCGCCGAAAATCTCCAAATTTCACGAGGCGAAATCGGCGCTAATCAGCTACTCTGTAACCACTTCACCGGACAACAAAGGACGAACACCAGATGGCAGCAACGATGTACTACGAGAAGAGCGCCGACCTCGATTTGCTTAAGGGCAAGACGATTGCGATTATCGGCTACGGTAGCCAAGGTCACGCCCACGCGCTAAACGCCAAAGACAGCGGGCTTAATGTGATTGTCGGGTTACATGCGGGCAGCAAGAGCATTGCCAAAGCTCAGGCCGATGGTCTAGAGGTATTCACCCCCGGCGTCGCAACCTCTAAGGCCGATGTGATTATGATTGTCGCGCCGGACACCGTTCAGGCCGACCTGTACGCCGAAGAAATCGGGCCGAACCTCAAGGCCGGTTCGATGTTGATGTTCGCCCACGGCTTCAACATTCACTTTGGGACGATTGTTCCGCCGACCACGGTAGATGTGACGATGGTCGCGCCGAAGTCGCCCGGTCATCGCGTGCGTGAAGTCTATACCGAAGGCGGCGGCGTGCCGGGACTGATTGCCGTGCATCAAGATGCGACGGGTAACGCCAAAGCACTGGCGCTGGCCTATGCCAAAGCTATCGGCTGCACCCGCGCTGGTGTGATTGAGACGACCTTCAAGGAAGAAACCGAAACCGACCTGTTCGGTGAGCAAGCCGTACTGTGCGGCGGCGCAACCGCCCTCATCCGCGCCGGATTCGAGACGTTGGTCAAGGCCGGATACCAGCCAGAAGTCGCATACTTTGAATGTATGCACGAACTGAAGCTGATTGTTGACTTGTTGTATCAAGGCGGCCTGAGCTATATGTGGTACTCGGTCAGCGATACGGCGGAATATGGCGGCTATGTGACCGGCGACAGAATCGAAGACCTGATTAAGGAAGAAATGTCCGGCGTCCTGTCCCGCATCCAGAGCGGCGAATTCGCCCGCGAATGGATTGCCGAGAATAAGAATGGCCGCCCGAACTTCGCCCCGCGCCGCCGCAAGGATCATGACCTCTTGCTGGAGCAAGTCGGCGCCGATTTGCGCGATATGATGACCTTCTTGAACGCCAAGCGCATCAAGCAGGAGGCATAGGAACGATGAGTCAGTGTGACGGCGCGGGCGTAAGCCAGCGGTTGCCCGGTGGCGGGAAGGAGGGGTCTATGGCTGAAGATGGCCTTAGTGCGCTTAGACCCCAACCCATCCTTTTCCGTTTATGTGAACCCCTATCAGGAGACAACAGGCTATGTCATCACAACCGAGCAACCGCGTACTGATTTTTGATACCACCCTGCGTGACGGTGAGCAATCCCCCGGCGCGACGCTGACCAGCGCCGAAAAGCTGGAAATCGCCCGCCAATTGGCGCGTTTAGGGGTGGACATCATCGAAGCAGGCTTCCCTGCGGCGTCACCTGATGATCTCGCGGCGGTGCAGCGCATCGCCCGCGAGGTCGGCACGCCGGAGGGTCCGATCATCGCTGGGCTATCCCGCGCCCGTGAACACGACATCCGTGTGTGCTGGGAAGGCGTGAAAGACGCGGCCAAACCACGTATCCACACTTTCTTGGGCGTGAGCGATTATCACCTTGATTACATCACCAAGACCACCAAACCGGAAGCGCTAAAAATCATCGGAGACGCGGTGATACTCGCCAAGAGCCTGTGCGATGATGTCGAGTTCAGCCCAATGGACGCCGGACGCGCCGACCCCGCCTTTTTGATTGAGGTCTGCACGCTGGCGGTACAGTGCGGCGCAACGACTCTGAATATCCCAGACACCGTGGGCTATGTCATGCCGCAAGAGTGGTATGAGTTAATCCACAATCTGATTCACGAAACGCCGGGCGCTGGCCCCGGTAGCGGTATTGTGTGGTCGGTACACTGCCACGACGACCTCGGTTTGGCGACGGCCAATACGCTGGCCGGTGTGATGGCCGGGGCGCGGCAAGTCGAAGTCACGATGAACGGCATCGGCGAACGGGCGGGCAATACCAGCCTAGAAGAAGTCGTGATGTCGCTGGCGACTCGCCCACAGTATTACCACCTGACGACGGGCATCAATACCCGCGAAATTACCAAGACCTCGCGCATGGTGTCGAACTATACTGGGATGTCCATTCAGCCCAATAAGGCGATTGTCGGCGCGAACGCCTTCGCCCATGAAGCGGGCATCCATCAGGACGGGATGTTAAAAAACGCCCAGACCTTTGAGATTATGACGCCCGACACGGTGGGTTTGAGCGAGAGCCGTCTGGTCTTGGGCAAGCACAGCGGACGCCATGCCCTCAAAGCGCGGTTGCTAGAATTAGGCTTCCCGGTAGAAGGCGATCAACTGAATCTGGTGTTTGGGCGCTTCAAGGCGCTGGCCGATGCTAAAAAAGTCGTGACCGATGCTGACCTCGAAGCGCTGATTGCGGATGAAATTCACAGGCCGCAAGAAATTTTCACGCTGGTGAGTTGCCAAGTCACCTGTGGGACGATGGGGATGCCGACGGCGACTCTGAAAATCCGCGACTCCAACAATGTCGAATACATTCAGGCGTCGGTGGGCAAAGGCCCGGTAGACGCGGCGTATCAGGCGATTGACGCGATTGTGAAGATGCCGAACACGTTGCTAGAATACGCCGTCCACGCCGTCACCGAAGGGATCGACGCGCTAGGGGAGGTCACAGTACGAATTACGCCGGCGGATGTCAACGATAAGCGGACGTTCGGCGGTTATGGCGCAGAGCCGGATATTGTGGTCGCCAGCATCAAGGCGTATATGGCGGCGCTGAATCGGATGTTGGCCGCGTTGGGCTATGGCGATTTGAAACCGGAAGGCGACTCCGCTACTGTCGGCATCAGCGGAGATTAAGGGCGAAGTATGGACACGGCACTGCCGTCTCCGCCGAACATCGTTCATCATGACTCAGCGTTTCAGGAGGATATGACAATGGCGACACGCGAAGCACCGGCTGAACTCATCAACCTAGATAGACCTGCGCTCCCGCAAGGGCTTGTCTCATGGGATGAGTACATGGAGAAATACGCAGCGCATTTTATGGAATTCGTAGACGGGGAGATCATTCCGTTGTCGCCTGCACACATCCGTCACGATAAAATCTCAGCGTATCTGCGGATACTTCTGGAGACGTTCTTTGCCATTTCCCCTATTGGACAAGTCGTCTCAGAGCCGTTTGTGATGAAGTTGTCTAACCAAAAATCTCGCGAACCGGATATACAGGTAATTTTGGCGACCAGCTATGATCGCTTACATGACACCTACATGGATGGGCCAGCCGACATCGCTATCGAAATTATCTCGCCCGAAAGTGTCAAACGCGATCACGAGACAAAGTTCAAGGAATATGAAGCGTTCGGCGTCCCAGAGTATTGGATTATCGACCCTCTCCATGCGGAATGTCGTTTCTATCGGCGGGGAGAGGAGTATTACACGTTGATACGTGAGGACGATGACGGATACTACACGATCTCGCAGTTGCCTGATTTCCGACTGCATGTCCCGGCTTTGTGGCTGCCCAATTTGCCCAATGTGTTTGAGATTGTAGAATCGGTCAAACAGATGGTCAACCCACAGGGAAAGTAAGCATAATGACACGTTGGCTGTATGCTACGATTGAATTTATCGGCGATCAGGCGCAAGTCACAATCTTGATGTCGAATGGCAAGCATTCAGTGACATCGCTGGACAGCCACAAAGAGATGTATCAGGTGATTGCCCAGATGGGCGCTGACGGGTGGGAGTTATCCAGCACCGAGCAGGACATTAAAACCGGTTGGGGCGACAATACACGCACTGTTGTACGGCGGCTCTGGTTCAAGAAGCCGCTTGAAGGCTAGAACGGATAAGAGAAGGCAATGACTGCACAAACCCTGTTTGAGAAGCTCTGGAATTCGCACCTCGTGCGCCCGCAGACCCCGGACACCCCGGCGGTGCTGTACATTGACTTGCACCTCGTCCATGAGGTCACGTCGCCGCAAGCGTTCACGTTACTGCGCGAGCGTGGCCTAAAAGTTCGCCGCCCAGATAAGACGATTGGCACGATGGATCACAGCACGCCGACCACACCTCGCGGGGCAGACGGCCTGATTCAGGTGACGGACGCGCAAGCGGCGTTCCAACTCGATTTCATGACCAAGAACTGCAACGATTTCGGCATCCCGCTGTATAAGCTGGGGACGGAAAATCAGGGGATTGTCCATGTTATCGGGCCGGAGCAAGGTCTGACTCAGCCGGGGATGACGATTGTGTGCGGGGATAGCCACACCAGCACGCACGGCGCGTTCGGCGCGTTGGCGTTCGGTATCGGCACAAGTGAAGTCGGCCACGTTTTGGCGACCCAAACCCTGATGCAAAATAAGCCCCAGACGATGGAAGTTCGCATCAACGGACAGCTAAATGCTGGCGTGACGGCGAAGGACATCATCCTCGCCATCATCGCCAAAATCGGGGTCGGCGGCGGCACGGGCTACGTGCTGGAATACACCGGCTCGGCCATCCGCGCCCTGAGCATGGAAGGCCGCATGACCATCTGCAATATGAGCATCGAAGGCGGCGCACGGGCTGGCATGATCGCGCCAGATGAGACGACCTTCCAATACGTCGCAGGGAAACCGTTTGCGCCGAAGGGCGCGGCGTGGGATGCCGCCGTCGCCGAGTGGCGGACGCTACCGACGGATGAGGGCGCGACCTACGATGCGTTGGTCGAACTCAACGCGGATGACCTCGTACCGATGATTACCTACGGCACGAATCCCGGTATGGGCATGAAAATCACCGACCTCGTGCCTGACCCCGATAAACTGACCGATTACAGCGCCAAAGTCGCGCTGAACAAGGCGCTGACCTATATGGGTCTGACGCCGAACGAACCGCTATTGGGCAAAAAGGTCGATGTCGTGTTCATCGGTAGCTGCACCAACAGCCGCATCGGGGACTTGCGTGAAGCCGCCAAGTTCATCGAAGGCCATAAAGTGGCTGACGGCGTGCGCGTGATGGTCGTCCCCGGTTCACAGCGCGTCAAGGCGCAAGCTGAGGCTGAAGGGCTTGACCGTATCTTCCGCGAAGCGGGCGCAGAATGGCGTGAAGCCGGTTGCTCGATGTGCATTGCCATGAACGGCGACCAACTCGCGCCGGGGCAATATGCCGTCAGCACCAGCAATCGCAACTTTGAGGGCCGTCAGGGCAAGGGCGGGCGGACATTCCTCGCCAGCCCATTGACCGCAGCCGCTACCGCCATCGCCGGTGTCGTGACCGACCCGCGCACTGTATAACCCGCACCGATAGGTAGGGACGGCATTCTTGCCGTCCGTTTTGGAATTTCTAGACGGACGCCCAGAAGGGCGTCCCTACAAACACCGTATTCAACGGTAAATTGCGGCGATATGTAAGACACATGAGGACAACACATGGAACCCCTAAAAGCCTTCACCGGCACGATGGTCGCTCTGCCCATCAATGACATTGACACCGACCAAATCATCCCGGCGCGTTACCTCAAGGTGACGGACAAAGCCGGATTGGGCGCGGCGGCCTTCACCGATTGGCGCTATAATGCCGACGGCAGCCCCAAGCCAGAATTTCCGCTGAATCAGCCGCAGCATCAAGGCGCACAAGTCTTGATTGCCGGTCACAATTTTGGCTGTGGCTCCTCGCGTGAACATGCGCCGTGGGCGCTGATTGGCGCGGGACTCAAGGCGGTGGTCAGCACGTATTTCGCCGACATCTTCAAAGGCAACGCCCTCAAGAACGGCTTGCTGCCCATCATCGTCGATGAGGATACTCAGAAGCAATTGATTTCGCTGGCGCAAGAAGACCCGACCTCCACAGTGAGCATCGACCTCGAAGCGCAGACCATCACCCTCCCAGACGGGCGTGCTGTGACATTTCCGGTAGACCCGTTCAGCCGCTATTGCCTGCTCAACGGGGTAGACCAACTTGGCTTCCTCATCAACATGGACGCGGAAACCCGCGCCTATGAGGAAAATCACCCGGCACGGGTGCTAACGACAGCGTAAATGAGGGACGATATGACCATCGGGCGAGTCGCAATCTACGATACAACCCTGCGAGACGGCACACAGCGCGAGGGCATTTCGCTGTCTGTGGCCGATAAGCTGAAGGTCACGCATCTGCTGGACGAGTTGGGCGTGGCTTATATCGAAGGCGGCTGGCCGGGGTCTAACCCTAAGGACGCGGCGTATTTCGAGGCGGTGCGCGACATCCCGCTCAAGCACGCCAAAATCGCCGCGTTCGGCTCGACCTGTCGCAAGGGGAGTCCGCCGGAAACCGATGAGAACATCAAGGCGCTGGTTGATGCTCAGACGTCCGTCGTGACCGTGGTCGGCAAAACCTCGATGTTGCACGTCACCGAGGTGCTTCAGACCACGCCAGAAGAAAATCTGCGGATGATTCGCGAGAGCGTGGCGTACCTGAAATCGCTCGGTAAAGAGGTGATTTACGATGCTGAACACTTTTTCGACGGCCTCAAACTTGACCTCGAATATTCGATGGACACGCTCAAAGCTGCGTCGGACGGCGGGGCGGATGTGATTGTATTGTGTGATACCAACGGCGGTTCGCTCCCGTGGGAAGTCGCGCAATATGTCCGCGCCGCCTATGAAGCTTTCCCGAACGCCAAATTTGGTATCCATACGCACAATGACGGTGAGTTGGCGGTTGCCAATTCTCTCGCGGCGGTACAAGCGGGCGCGATTCAGGTTCAGGGGACGATTAACGGCTATGGTGAACGCTGCGGCAACGCCAACCTGTGCAGCATCATCCCCGATTTGATGCTCAAGATGGGCTATGACTGCGTGCCGGACGGGGCGCTCAAAACCCTGACGCGCCTCAGCCGGACGGTGGCGGAAATCTGCAATCTCGCGCCGGACAATCATCTGGCGTATGTCGGGAAGTCGGCGTTCGCGCATAAAGGCGGGATTCACGTCGCGGCCATCCGTCGCAATGTGGACAGCTACCAACACCTTGACCCGTCTTTGGTCGGGAATGAGATGCGCGTCCTGATCAGCGACCTCAGCGGGCGCGGGAATCTGCTCAGTAAGGCTGAGGAATTCAACCTTGATGTGAGCGACGCAGCCGCGATAAAGGTGCTGGACGACATCAAACGGCTTGAGAGTTTCGGCTATGTGTTTGAGGGCGCAGAGGCGTCCGTCGCCATCCGACTGCATCGTTATAGCGCCAATTATCAGCCGATTTTCAGCTTGATTGACTTCACGGTGATCGTTGAGGAACGGCGTGGGCGCGGCACACAGAGTCAAGCGATGGTCAAGTTGGACATCGGCGGCGACATCGTTCACACCGCCGCTGAGGGCAATGGCCCAGTCAACGCACTAGACCTCGCCTTACGGAAGGCGCTCATCCCGGTCTACCCAGAGGTGCGCGACTTTCAATTGGCCGATTACAAAGTCCGCATTTTGGACGGCGCGAACGGCACGGGCGCAATCACCCGCGTCTTGATTGACACGCAGAACCACAAACAACGTTGGAGTACCGTCGGCGCGGGGACGAACATCATCCAAGCCAGTTGGTTGGCGCTGTTGGACAGCGTTGAGTACGGCGTCTTAACGGCACGACAAGGGCAAAAAGTTTAAGGAGCGGAATCATGGTCGATAAGGTCAGTTTGGCCGATAAATTCGGGTTGTTTGCCGACCAGTGGAGTCCCAAAATCGTCGGGCAGGTCGATAACTACGACGTGAAGCTGGCAAAAATTCAGGGCGAATTCGTCTGGCACTCCCATGAGCATGAGGACGAGATGTTTCTCATCATTTCCGGCCAGCTGATTATGCGATTCCGCGACCATGAGGTGACGGTCAATCCCGGTGAATTCATCGTCGTCCCCAAAGGCGTCGAACATAACCCGCTTGCGCCGGTAGAGACCCGGATTGTATTGTTCGAGCGTAATTCCACCGCGCATACCGGTGATGTCCTCACCGAGCGCACGGTGAAGGAATATCAGCGACTTTAACCCAACAAAGCGAGAAACAATGAAAGCAAATATCATGCTGCTGCCGGGTGACGGCATCGGCCCAGAGATTTTAGCGGCGGCGGTACTGGTCTTGGACAAGATTTCGTCCAAGCACGGCCACGAGTTCAGCTATAACGAGCAGTTAATCGGCGGCATCGCCATCGATAAGACCGGCAATCCGCTACCAGAGGAAACCCTCCGCGCTGGTGAGCAATCCGACGCGATTCTATTGGCAGCCGTCGGCGGCCCCAAGTGGTCAGACCCGTCTGCGCCGGTACGCCCAGAACAAGGTCTGCTCAAGATTCGCGGGCATTTCGGCCTATTCGCCAACTTGCGCCCCGTGAAAACCTATCCGGCGTTGGCGCAGCACGTCCCGCTACGCGCCGACTTGCTAGAAGGCGTCGATATGCTGTTCGTCCGCGAACTGAACGGCGGCCTATATTTTGGCAAGCAGCAAGAGCAAGGCGACGGCAACGATAGCTATGACACGATGTACTACAGCGTGCCGGAAGTCGAGCGCGTGGCGCATGTCGCGTTCAAGGCCGCCCAGAAGCGTAGCGGCAAATTGACCTCGGTTGATAAGGCCAACGTACTCGCGTCAATGCGTTTGTGGCGTCGGACGGTGATTAAGGTCTCGGAAGATTATCCCGATGTCGCGCTTGACCATGTGCTGGTCGATGCCTGCGCCATGTACCTGATGACCCGTCCGGCCAGTTTTGACGTGATCCTAGCCGAGAATATGTTCGGCGACATCCTGAGCGATGAGGCGTCGGTGTTGGCCGGGTCGTTGGGGATGTTGCCTAGCGCGTCGTTAGGGTCGGGGACGTTCGGGCTGTACGAGCCTGTTCACGGTAGCGCCCCGGACATCGCTGGTAAGGGGATCGCCAACCCGATTGGGCAATTCCTCAGCACCGCGATGTTGTTGCGCCACAGCCTGAACCTTGACGCAGAGGCGGCTGAACTTGAAGCGGCGGTAGACGCGGTACTGGCAGATGGCGCACGCACGGCGGACATCGCTGTGAAGGGCGGCGCAACCGTCGGGACGGTAGAATTTACACAGGCCGTCATCGCAAAACTATAAAAAATGCTCCAAAATCCCCGCCCGATACGGCGGGGATTTCGTTTTCTTGACAAGACGCGGGCATATCGGTACAGTCCGTGTGTATTATGGCTAAAATTTCTTTTTACCGGAGGATGTTCTTATGGCGACGATGAAAGAAGTAGCGGAGCGCGCCGGAGTCTCGGTGGCGACGGTCTCACGAGTGATTAACAAGTCCGGTTACGTGCGGCTTGAACTGCAAGAAAAAGTTTTGACCGCGATGGGCGATATGCGCTATCGCCCCAGCGCATTGGCGCGGAGTTTGCGCCGTCAAGAGACGTTGACGGTTGGGCTATTGCTGCCGCAGTTAGACCAACCGTTTTTCAGCCGATTGGCTTATACGGTGGTGCAGGCGCTATTCACCAAAAATTACCAAACACTGGTATGCAGTTCCGAGGAAGACCAACTCCATGAGGACATCAGCGTGGATATGCTGATTCGTCAGCGGGTGGACGGGGTGATCGCTACGCCGATTGGGAGCGCTGGGCAGGCGATTCGGGCGCTATTAGACCAAAATGTGCCAGTGGTGATTCTTGACCGCGACCTGCCGAGTTTTAAGGTTAATAAGGTTTTTAGCGACCACCGTCAGGGCGGGATGTTGGCGGCACAGCATTTACTAGACCTCGGACACCGTGACATCGCAATCCTCAGCCCATCCGATGACGCGGCCTCGGTGGTCGAGCGTATCGCGGGGGCGTTGAGCGTTTTTACGCAGCACGGAGTCCAGCCGCAGGTCGTGAAGGCGGGGCGGGATGAGCGCGGGGATTATTATGCGCGTGGTTATGCGCTGGGCAAACAGTTGCTTGAATCTGGGAAACGTCCGACGGCGATTTTCGCCCTGATGGATGTGATGGCCGTCGGCGTGCTGCGGGCGGCGGCGGAGCTTGGGCTGCGCGTCCCGCAAGATTTGAGCGTCATCGGCTTTGACGACATCCCGTTAGCGCGTCAGAGCGTCCCAGCGCTGACCACCATCCGCCAGCCTACCGATGATATGGCGAAAGTCGCGGTAGAGACGCTGTTGGCCTATCTGGGAGACCGTGACCGCGCACCGCAGACTCACGTCTTACCGACTCAATTAATCGTCCGTGAATCCACGGCGCGGCGAGCATAAATCCGTAGGGGCATAGCGTGCTACGCCCTTTTTTTACCCCAATATATATCCCAGAAATTCACGCGGGCCGGGGTAGATGTCTAGGGTGGGTTGGTCGCCGGACGGGACGACGCCGTTCCACAACTGGCGCAATGTGCCGTCGCGGACGAGTTCTTGCAGTGAATACTCGACCAGCAGCCGGAAATCGACATCGTTAATCGGGACGGCCAGCGCGTCATATTGGCGACTGTACCATGTATCGGTCAATTTGAGATCGTTCGGGTAGGCTTCGATATGCGGCAACAGCTTGAGGCTGTCTGCGAACGCGACATCAGCGTTGTTGTCTTCCAACAGTTGCAATGCGAGGCTGGATTCACCGGTTTGGAAACTGTCGATGAGCGCGTTGACGCGGGTGGCTTCGCGGATGGCGGCGGCGTTGGAGTCGGGTTCGCTGAAGGTGGTCGCTACCGTCAGGCCGCCGCGCAATTCCTCAAACCCAAAGATGTCTGAGTTGGTCTTGACCATCAGGCGCAACCCGTGAATCAGATAAGGCGAGGCGAAATCTATCCGATCTGCGTATTGCCAGTCGGGGGTGATTCCCAGCGCAAGGTCGGCATTGCCCTCATTTACCAATCGCACGGCATCCGCTGGGGGCGCGGTGATGAGTTCAAGCGAGACGTTCCAACGCCGCGTCAGGGCGGTGATGAAATCGCGCTGGAAACGGTCAAGCCGCCGTTCGGATTCCGTCGCTTCGGAAAATTGTTCTGAGGTCAACCATGACCCAGCCACGCGCAGCACGCCACTGGTTTGCAGGCGCGGGATGACATAGGTGTTGGGGTAAGTGATGGTCGGTGAGAAGTTGGCGGGCTTGGGCGCGTCATCCCCAAGATTCGCCCAGACCGGCACGCCGTCGCTGCGCTCGTCGGTGAAGTGTGTGCGGCGCAACTCGTCCAGCTTGCCTGTCGATTGCAAATGTTGGAGCGTGCGGTTAATCAGACTACGCAGGGGCGCATCTTGGCGACGCATGGCGGCGGCATACGGCAAAATCTCGACAGGTTCATCGAGGATGCGCTTGCTCTCTGGCTCAAAGGCCGACAGTTGCTTGAGGCGGTGGCGCGGCGCGACAATCCCGTCTACGCCACTTGACCCCAACGCGCCATACATCCGGTCATAGGTGACGAACGTCTCAATCGTCCCGTTAAAGCCGGAACGCCCCGCCCAATCGCGCAAGGCGGCCTCGGATGATGAGCCGAGGACGACGCCGAGTTTGCGCCCGTTGAAGTCGCCCAACGCCTGTGCGCCGTCGTCGGTACGCACCATGACGGCCTCGGCGCTCTGATAATAGGTCTGGCTGAACTCAAGATTGTCGTCCCAGTCGCGGCGGTGAACCATCGCGGCAATCAGGAAATCGACCTCATCGCTCTCCAACATCTCAAAGGCGGTCTGGCGAGTGACTTGGCGCAACCGCAGTTCGACTCCCCACGCTTCCGCGATGGCGCGGGCGAGGTCTGCATCATAGCCCTGCACCTCGCCTCGGTCTGTGAATTGACCGAAAGACGGTTCGGTATATAAGACTCCGATGCGGACGCGATTGTTGGCGATGATGCGGGCGACGGCGCTCTCAGACAACACCGACTCCGAGTCGGCGGTGGTGTTATAGGGGATGGGGGT
>Ga0163154_10002057_pt1 | contig 30022 bp, 27 predicted proteins | sample OliLakLV19MP9P1_FD_148649 | JGI IMG/M metagenome (GOLD analysis project Ga0163154, IMG submission 148649) | Freshwater microbial mat bacterial communities from Lake Vanda, McMurdo Dry Valleys, Antarctica - Oligotrophic Lake LV.19.MP9.P1 | ecosystem: Environmental > Aquatic > Freshwater > Lake >... | reverse complement strand
GACTTAGCCTGACCCAGCTTTTCAGCGAGCGCCTTTAAATCTTGCAGTTCCTTCTTCACTTGCGACGCGTCCCCGTTCTGCATTTGTTTCTGCATATCCTGCGCGGACTTGTTCATCTCCCCAAAGTTTTGGGCCCCATTAAAGTCACGATTGGTCCCCGCCTGCTTCTCGGCGTTCATGTCACGCCACAACCCGCCTATATTCTTCTGCTGTTCGTTCAACTTTTTTAAATTATCGTTCTTTTCCTGGGGCTTGAGTTGTTTAAGCGTTTTAAGAAGTTCTTCCAGGTTCTGCGCGACTAACTTGGAGTTTGGCGCGTCCACATCCTTTTTCTTGAGGAGGCTTTGCCGAAGTTCTATGGCCTTTTTCTGTTCATCAATTTTCTCCCGCGCTTCAGCCACTTTTTTCCGTTCTTTGTTCCTGCCAAAAGGATCCAATTGCGGAGTAAAAAGAATAGTGGGGATCAATATTATCAGAAAACAGAGCGCGACTTTCAGCAACGGTTTAAAGTCCAACATCACCACCTTGCGAGGGTCGACCTGATACGCTTTAATGTCAGCTTCAGCGGAAATCAACGGATAAAACGCGCCTGAGGCAGGTCCTACCAGCACGCTTGTCAGGAACAAATCTTTTGTTTTGCCGTGACGATCCACTTCCCGCGCTGCGTCCGATTTTCCGAGGTTTTTTCTGGATGCCAAAATGGCCGCCACACCCAACGCAAGGATCACTGGAAAAAGAAGGGTGACAGGAGTAAAAATGTTCGGCACGAGACTGGTCAACCGCGTAAACAGGATCAAAGCAAGAAAACCAACTGAAAACCAAATCAAGAGCCGAGTGAATATGCTCACAAACAGCCGTAACCTCAGCCGGCTCCCTACAGACCCCAACACGTGTGTGGTTTTGTCATTCACAAGAGTAAAACACGCCGACTCCGGCTTTGTTCCAAGTCATATTCCCAAATGCCCAGCTACTAAACAAGTCCTGATTATGGAAGCGCGCGTAATTTCCGGACTCACCGACTCTTGCCTTGGCGCAGTCACCATGGATGGGTCCCACTGGTAAAATAACGACGGCTTGCTTTTCGATTGAATTATGTTGAGTTTAAAAGGTCGAATGAATGCTATGCACACCTATTTTTTGATGTTTCTTGTTCTCGTCTCCACCGTGATCCCATCGCGCGCGGGGGATCTCGTGGTTGCAGTTGACTCCACTCTTAAATTTGCCTTTTTCGAGGTAAAAGACGCCTTTGATCGGAAGGAACCCTTGGTCAAGCTTCATCTGCACTTTGACGAACCGAATCAATTAAAGACCCAACTTGAGAAAAATTTTCTGGCTGACATTTTTATTACTCACTCAGACACGCTCCTCCGCGAATTAAACGATCTGGGATTAATTGAATCAGGGACCCTTGAAGTTTTTGCTGCCAACTACATCGTCCTCGCGCACCCCGGTCGGCGTGGGTCCCCGGTCAAGAGCCTAAAAGACCTGACAAGCGAAGATATAAAATCAATCGGTATTGTCGAGGGCACTAACTCCGCCATCGCGGCCATTACCACTTCTATCCTGACTACCAGCGGATTAGATTTGCAGTTAAAACCGAAATACAAGGTGTTTGCGACAACCGAAGAAATTGCTAACGCTGTGGAAGATCGAAAAATTGACGCCGGTTTTATTGCGACATGCGATGCCTCGCGCCGAGTTCTTTCGGTGAGTTTGAAACAGGACGCCCTCACCCAAGAGCCCATGAAATTTAAGTCGGTCATCATGAAACGAGGCAAGGACATGACCATCCCTGAGACCGTTTCTTCCCCAACTCAGGTTGCCCCAACGACCTCCCCTAACATCGAGCAGGCTAAAAATGCGCTCAAGGTGAACAAAGAAGACGCTGCCAAATTTATCGCCTTTCTCCGTTCTGAAGATGCGCGGAAAATCCTTCAGAAATATGGTTTTGTCACGGTTCTATAGTCCCTAAACAAGGCCTAAGTCCGCTCCAAAATTCATCATTTAGGAGTTCTCTCTACCAATCTGGAGAGGAAAAGGTCGCTGATTCACCAATCAACAATTGGGCTTTCATCTTGCCGACGTTTTTGAGGAGGACTTTTCGTCCGTTCACTCTGAGAAACACCTCTTGGTAAATAATATCCTGTCTCGGGAAAAAACTCAGGTCGAACTTCTGCTCCGATTTGCCTTGAACGAGATATTTGCTAGCTTCGTCAGCCATCAGGTTTTGGCCGGACTCGCGTAGATAACTTATCCCCCGACTATCAAGCAAATCAAACGTGCGGGTATCAACTTTGATCGTTTGGGTGAGATCGTTACGAATGGTCATATTCACGCGAATGGTACACCGTGCCCCTTCTTTACTAATCTCAGCGCTCTCAACCTTAATAAAGATTGCCTCTTTTGGTTCGGGCTGAAATTCTTCGTTGTATTTGATGAGCGGCGCGTTATCCGTTTCTATCTTAACGAAGGGAGAATTGTCTTCGACGACCTCTTTATTATTGATACTGGCTGTTTGGCGTATAACAATGGAAACGATAAAAAAAAGTGCACCCACAACCAGCAGGAGGAACAAGATTGATAAAAATTTCTTACCCACACGCTGCCACTGCTTTTTGCGCCAGTGCTTGTGAACTTTGCGTTCCTGATTGAATAAAGCCATAAAAGTGTATTATCAGTGTCGCCCCCGTCCGCTCGGGCCGGGTCTGGACATATCTGGAAATGAAACATAACGATAAATTTAGAAAACACAAACCGTTGATCGTGGGGACTCTTAAATACCTTAAGACCCTGGCCGATTTAAAAACGCCCCCTTGCGACCTCGTCGAAGTGCGGGTCGACCTGCTTTCTGCCAAGGACTTTAAAGGATTCCCCGATCTTATCCAAAAAATTAAATTACCCCTCTTGTTAACATTTCGCGGAAAAATCGAGGGCGGCGCTTCGGAATGGTCATTCCGCAAACGTTTACTCTTTCTCATCAAGTATTCCCGCTATGCCCAGGCCATCGATCTGGAGTCTCGTTATGCATGTTTGGCAAAACTTGAAATCAAAACATTGAAACGGAACAATGTACGCCTCATTCTGTCCTCTCACTTTTTTAAACAAACTCCAACTTTTCAAAGTCTTAATGAAATGGCGCTGGAAGCTTTTGCCTGCGGCGCAGATATTTTTAAAGTGGCTTCGTTTCTCTCCTCAGCCACTGATGAAATCACGCTCCACGCTCTTCTTGGGGCTCACAAATCAGGCTCCGTCGCGGTCATGGGAATGGGTCCATTGGGCTCTTCTTCAAGAATTCGCTTGGGTTTAGCGGGTTCAACTTTGGTTTACGGATATATCGACCAACCTCTTGTTCTGGGCCAAGTGCCTATGACGACACTCTTAAAATCCTTTAACTCATGAACGGCCAGCTTGCGCGTTCGTAAACGAACCACAAAAGTACTCAACGTTTTGAACTCAACATAATGGATAATCTTTCACATGGTTTAGTTGGACTTGCCGTTGGCAGTGTCGTCTTTCGCAAACATTTAGGCACCCCTGCCATCTGGCTCTCCTTGGTCGCGGCGGAAGTGCCAGACCTCGATATTCTTCTCCATTCGGATTCCGATCCGCTGTTTTTCATCAAATACCACCGTCACTTTACCCACTCCTTGGTGGTGGGCATCGTCATCTCCCTGCTCGTTGCGCTGCCTTGGATTTTAAAATCAAAAGAGGATAAGTCGAAATGGAAAGTGTGGTGGCTCTGCTCGTTCACGGCGTTTGCGAGCCATTGTCTTCTTGATGCGGTCACGAGCTATGGAACACTCCTATTGTGGCCATTCACAAGTCATCGGTTCGCTTGGGATTTTATTTCGATTGTGGATCCTATTTTCACAGGCGTGCTGTTGATAGGCGGAATTGCGGCACTCTTTCTTCGTAACAAAAAAGTTTTTCACGGCTCGATCATCCTGGCTGGCCTGTATTTTTTGCTATGCGTTATTCAACAGGTCCGAGTCAATTCTAACCTTCAGCAGATTGCCTCGCTTCGGGGGCACACGCCCGAGCGCCATCGTGTTCTCACGACATTGGGCAACAACGTTGTTTACCATTGTATTTATGAACACCAGAACCGGATATTCCTCGTGGGCATCCGCCAGCCGTGGATAGGTCGGGCCACCTTCAACGAAGGGGCCGATGTTCTTAAAATGTCTTCGCAACAGGTATCAGACGAAGGTACCCGCACTTTTCTCTGGTTTACGAGTGACTGGGGTGCGCTCGACCCAGTCCAATCAAATACCATTTTGGATGCCCGCTACATCATGAATTACAAACCCCTGATTTACTTGTGGGGTTACGACAGAACGGCCGGCACGTTCGTCCCTAGGAATCACATTGATCGAAAACAAACTCTTAAATGGCTCATGCTCCGACTCAAAGGACAAGACCCAGTATATAAACCCATTTGATTTTTTATTGGCGAAAAGGAAGTTTCGAAGGTAACTTCCCGGATATGCAAACTTCTCTTCTTTTACTTAAACCCGACTGTCTCAAGAAAAAACTCGTAGGTGAGGTGATTAAACGCTTCGAACAGGCTGGCTTTGAAATTCAAGGTGTCAAAATGATGTCCTTAGGCAAAGAAACACTCCGCGAACATTATCATCATATCACCCAGAAACCCTTTTACCCCGAGGTGGAATCTTTTATGCAATCGGGTCCTGTGATTGCTTTGGCTCTTTCAGCGGAGAATGCTATTGAGCGGATTCGCGAGCTCGTCGGCCCGACGGACTCAACAAAAGCGCCCAAAGGAACAATCCGTGGTGATTACGGCGTGGATGTGATGGTTAACATTGTCCATGCTTCCGATTCACCCGAAGCCGCCGAAACGGAACTTAAACGTTTTTTCGGCGATGAGTTGGCCACAGAAGAAGTTTCCAAAGAATAGCGAAAAAAAACGCTGGCTGGCTCTCCTTCATTTTGAGCACTCCCGCTTTTCTTAAGCGCGTCTATTCAACAGTAAAATATGGAACCCAAGACAAACATTAAATGGTACCGATGTCCTGTTCCTAAAACAGTGATGTCGGAGCTTATGCAGAAATCTGATTTCCGGGGTCTGCTTCAAATCGGAACTTAGATTCTTTTAACCCTAGGGACAGGTGCCTTTGCATATTATGCATGGAACCATCTTAGCCCGGTGTTTTTCATTCCAGCTCTGTTTCTGCACGGTACAGTTTATTCGTTCCTCAGCTTTAATGGGTGCGGCCACGAACTCTCCCACAAGACAGTTTTTAGATCGGTCAGGATCAATGAGTTTTTCATGAAACTCAGCTCCTTTTTAAGCTGGACTGATTATATCGGGTTTCGATACAGCCACATAAAACATCATCAGAACACCTTGTACACGGATCTTGATGGTGAGGTGACCTTGCCAAGGCCAATGCCTGGGGCCAAAAGGTTGGTTCTGGATGCACACCATTAACATCGGCGGGATGTGGGGGCTTATTAATGTGCTAAAGATGCACTTCAAACATAGGGTTGGAAAAATGAACAACTTGTGGGAAGAAGAGGTCATCCCTGAGTCCAACACAAAACTCCGGGCAGAACGAAAACGTTGGGCGTTTATAGTTGTTTTCGGCCAAGTCCTTATGGCCGCTTTATTTGTCTGGCTTAAAGAATACAGCCTCCTGTTTATCGTGACGCTCGCGCCTTTCACAGCTGCGTGGCTCAATGTCCTCTGCGAACGCACTCAACACGCTGGACTTTCACCGAACGTCCCTGATTTCCGACTCAACTACCGAACAGTCATCCTGCAACCATTCGTCAGCTTTTTGTACTGGAAAATCAATTACCATATCGAGCATCATATGTACCCAGCGATTCCTTTCTTCAAACTAAACACGCTTAGGACACAGATTGAATCTGAATTGCCATCAGCCACACGTGGCCTTTGGTCCACTTGGAAAGAAATGATTTCAATCGCCAAACGTCAGAAAACCGATCCGTCATTCGTTTTCGTCCCTTCATGCCCGGCACCTAAAAATCAATGGCATCCCCTGAACTTGTCGATGTGGGTGCAGATTAACCGAATATTTGATATCTAAGTTGGCCCGGTGCTTCGTCTCATTTCGAAGTCGACTTGAGCCCACGCAATGAGCGATCAATCAAAAACGGACCAAACGGGATGAGAGACGCAATAAACGCGGCAATATACGTTCTGGGCCTCAGTCGCAATGCGAAGGTTGTGTGCAGAAGCACCACACAAAAGAGGATGAATAAAACTCCATGCGCCCATCCCACGTACTTCACGGCGGCGGGATAATGAAATGCATATTTTAAAGGCATGGCTACTCCTACAAGAATAAGAAAACTTATTCCTTCCATCATCCCTACATACCGAAGTCGATCAATTGCGTGCATAAAGGGTTTAAAACTAAGTAGTCCGGGAAAAAAGGGAATGAGAATTTCATTCTTATCCTCACTCTTGGAAGTTGAAAAACCTCAGGCGCGCACGACACATTAGAACACTCGAACTTGGTTGGCTCTATTCTATTCTTCCGTCGACGATATTGACTCGGGTGTCTCCGCGAACAGCAAGACGTTCGTCATGAGTGACCATGACCAGAGTTTTGTTGCGGGACTTCACAGCGTGTAAGAGGATCTCGATGATGGCATCACCGGTTTTTGAATCGAGGTTACCTGTGGGTTCGTCGGCAAAAATGACGTCGGGGTCGTTAACCAAAGCCCGGGCAATGGCCACACGCTGTTGCTCGCCCCCGGAAAGTTCGGTGGGCCTATGTTCTGCCCGATCAGCAAGCCCGACTTCTTCAAGCAATGCCTTCACTTTTGAGGAATCCGGTTTGCCTGATATAGAAGCGGGCAATAAAACGTTCTCCATGGCATCGAGTTCAGGAAGAAGTTGATACGATTGAAAAATAAACCCGAACCTTTTATTCCTGATTCCAGGCAAGTCACAGCCTTTGAACAACGAGCCACCATCCAGTAAAACATCGCCTGAGGTGGGTTCGTCTAACCCCGCCATTATCTGGAGCAGTGTACTTTTCCCGGCACCGGAGGCTCCTTGTATCATGGTCACTTTCCCTATTCCGATGGTGAGCGACACACCTTTGAGGACTTTTACTGTGCGTTTGCCAATTTGATAGTCTTTAACCAGGTTGACGACCTCGAGTGATTTCATTTTGATTTTGTTCCAAGTTGATTTTTCAGCCGAGATTTTATCCAAGCGAGTTGAGCGGCCATGTTTATCGCGGCGACCATGCTGTCCGGCCGAGCTTTATTTTCCCCAGCTATATCGTATGCGGTCCCGTGATCAGGGGAAGTCCGGATAACTGGCAACCCAATGGTCACGTTGACGCCTGTATCAAACGCCAGCAATTTTAGCGGGATAAGACCTTGATCATGGTACATGCAAACCACCGCATCAAATTGACCTTTTAGGGCATGGTAAAAAATAGTATCTGGGCTCCATGGTCCAGTAATGACAGCGACTTTATTGACCGATCCGGCTTTACGAATGGCAGGCAGAATAACTTTTGCTTCCTCGTCCCCGATCTCGCCTGCATGGGGATTGAGCCCCGCCACAGCTATGCGCGGTTTTTTAAGGCCAAGTTCAACAAGAAATTGGGATGCGAGCTCTATCGTCTGGTGAATGTTCGCCTCATTCAATAATCCTGGGACCGCAGCAATCGGCACGTGGGTCGTCACCAAGATGACCCGCAACCCACCCCCAGTGAGCATCATGGCAAACCGGTCGGACCCACATAAGTGCGCAATAAACTCCGTCTGCCCTGGGAATTTAAATCCGACTTTTTTCAGGCCCGTTTTGTTGACCGGCCCTGTGACGACAGCTTCATACCTGCCGGACAAACATCCTTCAACCGCCCGCTCAAGAGAACGAATCGCAAATCGGGCCGACTTCACGTTGATTCGGTTCATCGGCACCTTCGGGGCGCTCTGATGGTCTACGATTTCGTATTCAAACCGTGAATCCACTTTGCCAGACCGCAACGCTTTTCGAACAACCTCCGGTCCGACTCCTGCCACATCGCCCAACGTGATCGCAATTACTGGTTTTAATTTAGCCCTAGCCACCCTTTCACTATTAAAACAGAACAGGATTCGTACAACCTGATTTATACTGTGTTCCTATTTTCGGTAATCTCAGATTTGAGTTCCTTTAATATTTAATCCCTTTTTTCTTGGCTTGTTCTTTTATGGTAGAGCTGACATTCGAATCAAACGACTGAGAGGAACCCGATTTTTTCGATTCTTCGCGGATGTAGGCAGTGCGCTTTTCATCAAGCTGGCGAAGCTCTTTCTGAAGCAAGGCACGGGCTTCACTCTTTCCTTCCACTACCTTCTTAAGTTCAGAAGTAGATAAGTCTTTGTATTCATCCGATAATTTGGAAGCGGTTGCCGTTTCAATGGTCATATCACCTTGGTTGATCGCATCGATCAGGTCTCCCCCGCCTTGAACCACAATGCGGTTTTTGGCATTTAAACTCAGTCGATCCGCCGCAGCGGCTGGTGCTGCAGACTCGGACATCTCTTGCTTCGCCAAAACAGAGGCCCTTTTCCTGGTATCACCATAAGCGACAATTGTCTTTCCGAGTTCGCGATTAATCCGATTGATGTCCCCATCGAAAGGGGTACTCACCGCTATCATTCCGCCGGATTGTTCTATGGCTAAATATTTACCTTCGGCTAATCGAGCAATCTCCTTCCAGACCGGGGTTGTCTCGCTAATGGTCCCGCATTGGATGGTATTAATCAGAATGTCCTTTTTCACGGCTCGCTCGCATAACTTATGGTAGTCCGGTCCACCTTGATAATCCATATGAGGCGGTGCGTCGCCCACAAGGAAAACGATTTTTAATACATCCCGACTTTGCGACCATTCCATTTGTGAAATAGCCTCGTCCAAGGCTTCGTTTACGGATTCAGGAGTATCCCCTCCTCCGTCAGCTGAAAAGGTTTTAAGCTTGGAATAAATTTCGTCCAAATCATCGGTGAGCTTATGCGTTTTCGTGACGTATTCATCACCTCGATCGCGATAAGCCACCAGCCCGAACTTAATATGAGGCGTGGGTTTGGCCGTGGCCATTTCGTTGGCAATTGACCAAATCTTTTGTTTTGCCCCCTCAATCAATCCACTCATCGATCCTGTTGTGTCCAACACAAAACAGACTTCGATTTGAGGCGCCACTTGTTTCTGATGTGCTGATGTCGTCAAAAGCAGACTGGCTGAAATTGCGCATATTAATGCTGTGCAGCGTGTGATCATGTTTTTCATAATGTTGTTTCCCTTGGGTTATTCTGTGATTTCAATAATTTTTCCGGCATGTAAAAACTGAACGCGCGGGCCTACTGCAAGTATCCGGCTGAGGACATCGGATTGACGTGCGAGATTAAAATACTCTTCCGAATTAAACTGGATCTTAGTACGCGACAGATGACTCTCCTTTTGGAGTTCGGAATCTATCCAAGTTTCTCCTGATAAATAGAATGCTCTCCCACCTGCCCTACGGCTTAACGTCCGGATTTTCTCCGATGCCTCCGCTTTATTTAACACCCCCGCACTACCATTTATGGCCGCTCTATTGACTCTCGATTGGGATTTACTAACGGAATCTAGGGTGTTCTGGTAACTTTTAAATTCCTGCACACTATCGGCGGCAGCTACTGCTGAAAGGCCCTCTTTATCTTTTGTAAAACCGCGACCCGATTCCATCATGGGCGCGGCTGTGCTGGGCGCTAGAGAACGCATTGTTTGTGAACCTGCTGGAACATTCCGCTGACGTTCATCCTCGACGATGAGGTACGATGTGTACGGCGTTACAATTCCAAACTCACGCGCAAGCAGGGTCACTTCATCCCTAAGTTCGCTATTCTCCCCTTTCAGATGTATCTCCTCCAAAAGAAATCCCACGCGCCGCACAGCCCATAGACGCGGGATAAATTCATTAACACTATTGCCTTGGCGCGAGTCTGCATCGAACTCAGAGGAGACAACGATTTCCTCCCCACCGGCGCGCCCTGCGAGGCTTACGACTGTCTTTCCGAAACCTTTATATTTTCCGAACAATATCAATTGATCGTTCTTGAATAAATCCGGCAATGGCGACGGATAATATTGAGTGATTCGCACGTCGCCTTTCATCGATAATTTAAGATCAGCCAAAACGGGGTCTTTTATTTTTGTAAAGAAGCTCGATAACTTGACTTCTAAATCCTCGTCAGGGAGGACGTACTGACTTGCTCCTCTGCCCACAGAAGCCAGCGAATCAAGCAATTGGGTGTTCACATCCGTTCCTATTCCAAAACAAAATATCCTGGCTAACCCCTGATTTTTTAACGGGACCATACGAACAATATCACCCGCTTTAAGTTCCCCCACGGTGGGTTGTCCGTCTGTTAAGAAGATGATCACGAATGGCCGTTGTGAATTTGATGGCTTTAACGCGAGGGCGGTTTTCAACGCATCAGATATTCCTGTCCCCCCGATAGGCTTGAATCCTTGAACAAACTCCACTGCTTTTGCCCTGTTCTCCGAACTGGATTTCTTGAGTTCCCTAAACAAAGGTTCGCTTTCCGTGGAAAATCGGATGACCTCAAACCGATCGTCTTCGTTCAGGTTTTCCAGGCAAAACACAAGCGCTTTCTTTTCCTGTGCTAACTTTGCCCCCGCCATCGATCCTGATGTGTCAGCCACAAACACAACATCCTTAGGTAACGCCTTCTTAGTGGTCGATCCAATCCCGGGCGACGCCATCATCATAAAGTACCCTTCGTCGCCGCTGGTACGGTGTGTCATGAACTGAATTGAAACAGGCTGTTTATCTTCAGCGTAAATAAGTTGAAAATCTGAGTCGGGGCGCTCATTGAAACTTTCATACTTCGCTACTGCGCGGTTATCGGATTCACGTTTCACCGTTATTGTGTGGGAAGGCGAATAAACTGATTTTATGGGGCCTTCGGTCTCGATGGATGTTTTGATTGTGACACGCTTAATCGGCCCAGAGGAAAACTTCTCGGTATTGAGTGGGTACACGTAGTTTATCAAGGCCCCGTCCCGTTTCAGAACTTGTGAGTACATGATCGATATTTTCTTGTGGGACTTTGGTTCTATAGGAAAGATTCTGACTTTATAGAGACTCCGCCCTGCATACTCCATAAGTGCTGGGTCCTGCATGTTCCTGACGATGTTCTCATAAATCTGCCGCGCTTTATCAGCTGACAACAGTTCCGCTTCTGTCTGCACCCCGTTAATGTCCATTTTGAAGTTTGATACATGAGCGCCTTCGGGTACGGGGAAAATGTAATGTCCTTCAAGTCGCGAGTTGTTAGAATTATAAAACTCTTGGTCGATTTTCGTTACGGCCACCTGGCCTTTAACTGATACCACCACATCGTGGTACACGACCTGTAACGGGGCGAACTTGTAATGCCCAATTGGGACATCCACTGGCCGATCGACAACGATAAATCCATCAGCCCAACTCGGGGATACTACCGCAAACATCAAGACTATGGTGCATAAACAAATCCGGTTCATGCACGTTTGACGGCATCCCCCGGGAAATGCTCCCGGAATTAATCCAGCACCGGGTTACGAGTAACCAGACACCCTTGGGTAAAGGTTCAAAATGGCATCATCCCCAACGAGGTTTCGGAGATGCCCCCTAGGTTCATGGCCGCAGCCCCTTTGGGGTTGTGTGTGGGTTGTTCGCGAGAACCCTCGCGAAGGAATCCCAAAAGGATTCCGCCCCAATCTCAGCCTCAAACCCGCCCGTTTCAGGCATCGAGTTTGACGGTCAAGCGACGGGTGTGAATGTCATTACGAATCCTGCTTAGAAAATCATCAAAGGTTTGTGGGCCTTCGTCTCCTTTTTCGCGGGACCTGACAGACACTTTATTCTCTGCGGCTTCCTTTTTACCTACGACAAGCATGTACGGAACTTTCTGTTCCTGGGCACGGCGCACTTTACCGCCCAGTTTGTCCGTGTGCTGATCGACGGTAACGCGGATCCCCTCAGCATGACATTTTGCGGCAAGGTCAAGGGCGTACGCATGCATGTCCTCAGCAATAGGAAGGAACCGGACCTGCTCAGGAGCCATCCATACGGGAAATCCCCCGCCAAAATGTTCAATCAGGAATCCAATAAACCGTTCATGTGTCCCCAGGGGCGCACGATGAATACATAAGGGAGTTGCTTTGGAATTCTCGTTGGTGGTGTACTCCAAATTGAACCGGCGCGGAACTGCAAAGTCCACTTGGTTAGTCGCGATTGTGAATTCGCGCCCGATAGCACTCCAGACTTGGACGTCTATCTTTGGACCGTAAAACGCCGCTTCGTTCGGGACTTCCACAAAATTAATCCCCGACTCCACGAGTACATTCCGCACCATGTTCTCAGTTTTTTTCCATAGTTCGGGTTCGTCCACAAACTTTTCGCCCAGCTTTTTAGGGTCATGGGTGGAAAATCGCATCATGTAATTTTTTAAACCGAAGATATTAAAATACTTCAGGTACATCTCGTTTACCGCGCGGAACTCCGCAGCAAACTGATCCTCACTGCAATAAATATGTGCGTCGTTCATCTGCATTGATCGCACGCGCATAAGGCCCATCAATTCGCCAGACTGTTCGTACCGATAACAGGTGCCATACTCGGCTAACCTTAAGGGGAGGTCACGATAACTGCGCGGGATCGCCCCGAAAAGCTTGTGGTGATGCGGACAGTTCATCGCCTTCAGGTAATAGCGAACAGGCGCATCCCCTTCCGATTCACTAAACTCCATCGGGGGGAACATGGACTCTTTATAATAAGGCAAGTGCCCGCTCATCAGGTACAGGTTTTCCCGCGCAATATGAGGCGTGCGGACACGTTGATACCCAGCCGCAAATTCGGTTTCTTTGGCGAGCTTCTCGAGTTCTTCAATTAGGACCGTCCCCTTGGGCAGCCACAGTGGAAGCCCTGGGCCCACGTCTTCGGTATCGAAAGTAAACAACTCCAATTCGCGACCCAACTTGCGGTGATCCCTTTGTTTCGCTAACTCCATTTGCTGAAGATAAACGTCCAGTTCTGCGGTTGTAAAAAAGGCTGCCCCGTAAATGCGCTGCAATTGCTTGTTTTTCTCGTCACCACGATGGTACGCCCCTGCAATGGACAGGAGTTTAAAGGCTTTAATTTCTCCTGTTTCTTTTACATGAGTTCCGGCACAGAGATCTGTAAACTCGCCGTTGGTATAAAGGGAGACGGCTTCCTCTTCGGGTATGTCAGCCAAACGACTGATTTTATAGGACTGTCCTCGATTTTCAAACAGAGCCTTTGCCTCGCTCCGGCTCACCTCTTTACGTGTGAACACCTGATTCTCCTCTGTCACCTTTCTCATTTCAGCTTCAATGCGCTCGAGGTCCTCAGGGATAAATCTGTGGGTCAAATCGAAGTCGTAATAAAACCCAGTGTCAGTGGGTGGCCCGATGTCGAGCAACGCTTCGGGGAATAGGCGCACAACAGCTGTGGCCAACACGTGGGCTGAGGAGTGACGGAGTTCTTCCAAGGGTGTCATCATAATCTTTATCGGGGATAGTCACCGGCTTCAATCCGGAGAATTAAAACAAATTTGAAACAAACAGGGTCAAGATTGTATCAGAAATTATTGGCAATAACGCCTCATTCCAGCTTCCAAACCTACTCGGGGCTGTCGCGCATTTCAGGGTTTTTCTTCATTACTTTCTGATAAGCCGCTAGCGCAGCTTGTCGCACTTCTGGTGGATTCGATTCCGCTTTAACAATACTCACTAAGTAGTCAGCGCTGTCTTTGCGCCCAAATTCGCCAATGGCAAGGACCGCTGTCACACGAGGTTGTAATTCGGTTTCTGTCGAAATGAGTTCTTTTACTTTTTGATAACCCGTTTCAGATCCAATACGGGCCAATGCCATAATGGCCACTGTCCGATCCCCAGGGTGCTCGCTTTTAAGAACTTCAAGGAAAACAGGTTCAGCTTCCGTTGCACGGGTATTCAACAGGCCTAAGGCCGCAGTCATCCGCACGTTTTTGTTGGTATCCGCAATTTTCGAGATGTAAAAAGCCTTGTTTTTTTCTGTCGCCAATGTCACGGCAGCGTTGGCTGCATGATCTCTGACATACGAGTCTTTATCTTCTAATAGTTTGAATACGTCAGGGGCCACAGATTCATCACCAATCGATCCAAGGGCGTCCACGACTTCCGCTCGCACAAACCAATCAGGGTCGTTTAATGCTTTCACCAAACCTGGGACTACCGCACTGGCTTTGCTGTTCACGGGTCCTGCGACTCCGTCTGCATCACGTTTGCGTGCAAGAATTTCACCCAACGCGTTTGCGGAGGCTTGTCGCACAGTGCCATCAGTGTCGGTCAATAAAGGAACCAATGCCTTGGCACTTTTTTCATCCTTGGCTGTGGCGAGCACTTTTGCCGCACATGCCCGCACCGCCGGGTCTTTATCCTTTAAGGCATCGACGAGAACAGGATCGTTTTCCCGATATTCAGGTATCGCTAACGGGTTCTCTTTATCCTTTTTATTTTTAGGTTTAAGCAGAAGCGCTTTATAGGCATCGTATGCCACGAGAACTTTGTTCGCGGCTAAGAACACCCGGACTCGTTGGCGTTTTAATACTTGGCTTTCCGGTTTTTTTTCCAAAGCTTGCTGAATCGTTGAAAGTGCTGTGCTATAATCTTTGGAAACAATAGAGGCATCTGATTCCTTAATGGCCTGTTTTTCAACTTTAGAAGTGCAGCCTGTAAAGAGAATCAGTAGAAGAATAGGGAAATAATAGTAAGGGGAGCAACTTTTCATAAGAGGCCGTACGTTAATCATTGAATGGCCCGCTCACAAGTAAAAGATGAACAGAAGTTTTAAGTACCTAGTGGTTTTGGCGGGGATTATGTCCCTAGCACTCGTGTGTGCAGCCATGCTCCTCAGGCCTATTATCTTTCCCCCTCCGCCCCCGGGTCCTTTTGCCATGATTGGCGGCGAATTTTTCCCAAGAAAATGGCTCAACGATGTTCCGCAGTTTTTTCAAAACGATAATCGCTGGAAAAATAAGGAAATGGGAACCAGCGGCTCATTCCTCGGTCCAGAAGGGTGCGCCGTCACTTGCGCTGCAATGGTCCTTTCGGGTAATGGGGTCGTGACAGATCCAAAAAAACTTAACCAATTTCTTTCCATCAACGGCGGATACACTCCTGAGGGTTGGATCTACTGGGAAAAGGCTGCTGAACTCGCCGACGGCCGACTTCATAAGAGTTACGAAGATATTGGGTCACATGAATTGCTCGACCAAGCTATCCTTAATGGGTTGACGCCTATCATAAAAATTCAGGCGTCAAATTCCGTTTCTCATTTTGTCGTGGTCGTCGGAAAATCAGGCCACCATTACCTCATTCGAGATCCTTCACGGCGCGGTAAAGGTAAGGTCGTCTGGCTCGACCGCTATTACAATGGAGATATTCAAGGCGTCCGGCTTTATGAGAAAGTGCCCCATAAAGCAGAATAATCACGTTAGAATTTTTGTGGCAGCCTTAGGCACCTTTGGGCCCGAGCTTCTTTTTGCCATATAAAAATTTAAAAAATCTCTCAAATAAAGGTTCATCGAAAAACAAGCCACACCGAACTAGCCGGTATAAAAAAAGAGCCATCGGTTTTCACCGATGGCTCTAAAAAAGGAAGCTTGATAATACAGCTTTTATTGGATCAATAGCGGTAATGCTCGTGCTTATAGGGGCCGTCTACAGAAACGCCCAGGTAGTTTGCTTGTTCGGTGGTGAGCTTAGTGAGTTTGACACCGATTTTTTCGAGGTGCAAACGGGCGACTTCTTCGTCGAGCTTCTTAGATAAACGATACACGCCTGGCTTGTACGTTTCTTTGTTTGCCCAAAGATCGAGTTGCGCCAATGTTTGGTTTGTAAACGAGTTGCTCATCACAAAACTCGGATGCCCCGTAGCGCAGCCAAGGTTAACAAGCCGTCCTTCAGCCAACATATAAATGCAATTCCCTGCAGGGAAAATGTACTTGTCGTACTGAGGTTTTATAGTGATCCGCTTAACCCCAGGCATGACGTTCAAACGGTCAACCTGAATTTCATTATCGAAATGGCCAATGTTACACACGATAGCTTGGTCCTTCATCGACTTCATATGTTCCAAAGTGATGACATCGCAGTTACCTGTGGTCGTTACGTAAATGTCGCCGACACCAAGAGTATCTTCGATCGGAGTAACTTCAAACCCCTCCATGGCCGCCTGGAGCGCATTGATAGGGTCAATTTCAGTCACGATCACACGTGATCCGAAACCGCGGAGAGAATGAGCGCAACCTTTACCTACGTCACCATAACCGCACACCACGGAAACTTTACCCGCGATCATAACGTCTGTTGCGCGCTTCAACCCATCAGCCAAGGACTCGCGGCAACCGTACAGATTGTCGAACTTAGACTTAGTGACCGAGTCATTCACGTTTATAGCCGGGACAAGCAACTTGCCTTCTTCCATCATTTTATAAAGACGATGTACGCCCGTTGTTGTTTCTTCAGAGACGCCCTTCCAATCCTTGACTAACTCATGCCAACGGAATGGATTTTTCTGATGAATTTCTTTGAGCAAATCTTTGATAACCTGTTCTTCGTGGTTACCCGATTTTGTGTTCACCCAGTCGGATCCATCTTCAAGCTCATAACCCTTGTGGATAAGCAAAGTGGCGTCGCCACCGTCATCAACAATGAGCTGAGGCCCGTTGGAACCAGGGAAATCAATGGCCTTGTACGTGCACCACCAATATTCTTCAAGGCTTTCACCCTTCCAAGCAAACACAGGTATTCCGGCTGCTGCAATCCCTGCAGCAGCGTGGTCTTGGGTCGAGAAAATATTACAACTCGCCCAGCGCACGGAGGCTCCCAATGACACCAATGTTTCAATCAAGACCGCTGTCTGAATGGTCATGTGCAAGGATCCAGTGATCCGTACGCCCTTAAGGGGATGATTGTTTGCGTACTTTTTGCGAACCGACATCAAACCTGGCATTTCGTGTTCAGCAATTTCAATTTCTTTACGTCCCCATTCGGCCAGGCTCATGTCCCGGACTTTGTAATCGTTTTCGTTCCCTACTTTTGGCGGGTTTGAAGTAAAAGTTGTCATATGTTTCTTTCTGTTGAATTATTTAACTAATTTTTTAAGGGCTTCGGCTTTGTCCGTTTTTTCCCATGTAATGGTGTTCAAATCATCGATTTTACCAAAGTGCCCATAGTTCGTCGTCTTACGATAAATCGGACGCAGAAGATTAAGTTGTTTAACAATCTCCGCAGGCTTGAAACTAAAGATTTCCTGGACGGCTTTGGTTATTTTTGTGTCTTCAACGACTCCGGTGCCAAATGTATCCACATACACTGAGACGGGGTCAGGATGCCCAATCGCATAAGCAAATTGAATCTCAGCGCGATCGGCGAGTCCTGCGGCGACAATGTTTTTGGCTACGTATCGGCCCATGTACGCGGCACTGCGATCAACTTTGCTCGGATCTTTACCCGAAAATGCGCCGCCACCGTGACGTCCCATGCCACCATACGTGTCGACAATAATCTTGCGTCCTGTCAACCCGCTATCTCCTTCAGGTCCGCCCACAACAAATCGACCGGTAGGGTTAATCAGATATTGTGTGCGCTTATCGAGCATACTTGCGGGGATGACTTTCTTTATGACTTCTTCAATCAAGAAACTTTCAATTTCTGAATGCTTAACATTTTCTGCATGTTGAGTGGAAATCACGACCGCTGTAACTCGCACTGGCTTTCTATCACGATACTCAATTGAAACTTGGGTCTTCGCATCTGGTCGCAGCCAATCAACTTTTCCGGCTTTCCGAATTTTGGTCAAAGTACGTCCCAAACGATGCGAGAACATAATGGGCGCAGGCATCAATTCGCGAGTTTCGTTACAGGCATAACCAAACATCAAACCTTGATCGCCAGCACCTTGTTCAGCGGTTTTTTTACCCTTTACCTTTTTGGCGTCTACTCCCTGCGCAATGTCAGGGCTCTGGGCGGTTAAAGCATTTAGAATATGAACTTTGTCGGCATGAAAAATTTCCCCCTCATGGGTGTACCCAATGTCGCGTATGGCTTCACGCACGATATGGTTAAAAGCGATGTCCGCCTTAGATGTGATTTCCCCAGCAATGACGACAAGATTGCTTTTGGCTAGTGTTTCACAGGCCACACGGGATTTAGGGTCTTGTATAAGACAAGCGTCGAGAATGGAATCGGATATTAAGTCACAGACTTTATCCGGGTGTCCTTCGCCGACTGATTCAGATGAAAAGATAAAATTTCCAGAACTCATAATAGGTGGGTACTTCTCCAGTTTGTTTTTTGGATATATTGACGTATCCGGATATGATGATATAAGAATGACGTGCCGTCAACATTGAAAATCTGGCAATCGCTTGCTGACCCTACCCGGTTACGTATCATCCCCCTCCTGTACCTCGAGGAATTGACGGTATCCGAACTCCAAGAAGTTTTGGCTATGGGCCAATCCCGGATCTCTACGCATCTTGCCCAAATGAAAACAACGGGACTTCTCAAGGATAGGCGCGAAGGCAAAAGCGCTTATTATTCGTTGAAACCAGATTTTATCCCTCAAAAAATGTTGGAAGCGGCTCTTGATGCTTCCAAACATTTACCTGAACGACAACGCGACGAGGCGGGGCTCAAAATGATCCTTCAAAAACGCAAGGAGTCGGCTCGTCTCCATTTTAATCAGGTCGCAGGTCGGTTTGATCGGAGTTATGGTCCAGGGCGTTCTTGGCAGGCTCTTTCTCATATGTTATTGCACCTCGTACCGCATGTGGTGATTGCAGACTTAGGTTCCGGCGAAGGGCTTGTTTCTCAGTTGCTCGCACGAAAAGCGAAACACGTTATCGCTGTCGATAACTCAGAAAAAATGGTGGCCTTCGGTCGGGGCCAGGCAAAAAAGAAGGGCCTCAAAAACCTCGAGTTTAGAAAAGGCGACCTTGAACAACCGCCTCTTGAAAAGAATTCGGTCGATATTGTTCTCCTAAGCCAAGCGCTGCATCATGCCGCCAACCCGGAACGCGCGATTTGTGCCGCCTATGAGATTCTTCGTAAGAATGGTCAAATCCTTATTCTGGATCTGCATGAACATCGGTTCGACCAAGCGCGCGAATTTTACGGCGATCATTGGCTTGGGTTTTCCAACGTCAATCTTCACACGTGGCTCAAGAAAGCAGGTTTCCACGATATCTCAGTGGAAATTGTCGCCCGCGAAAATCAGCCTCCGCATTTCCAATCCCTTTTAGCTTCGGGCCAAAAATAAGAGGCTTTTGGTCCTCCTGTTTTCCAGTCACCCACCGCGATGAAGCTGTCGCTCTTCTTTCCCCTCTCTTAAAATAGTTGATATTTCATGTAACTAATTCTGCTCAAACATCGTCTTTGTCTTTATGAATTCTAATATTATGAATAGCCTGAGCGCAGAAATTGTGGATACGGCGGTCAAGGTCCATAGGGAACTTGGCCCTGGTTTGATGGAATCGATTTATCAGCAGTGTATGATGTGGGAATTGGGGGATAGAGGAATCCCATTTAACAGTCAGGTGCGTGTGCCCATCCTTTATAGGGGCGCCAAAATCGAAGCTGGTTTGTGCCTTAATCTCCTGGTGGATGACACGATCATTGTGGAGCTTAAATCAGTGGCCCAAGTTCTTGAGGTCCACGACGCCCAAATATTGACCTACCTACGGATTGCCAAGAAACCCCTTGGCTTGCTCTTTAACTTCAACGTTCGTCTTATGAATTTTGGCATTAAACGGTTCAATAACTCTCCCCTGTCCGAGCGCCCTATCGAAATTCGGCAATTGAGTGTGCGCGCTTAAAATGAGGCGGGAGATTGTCATAACCTCCCCCCTCCCTTTGCAACTCGTGCGGAATTACTTTTTGGGTTCGACTGACTTTTTCAGGTTGGGTTGCACTTTGTTTCCGTGCTCGTCCATGTCAGTGATGATTTCCTTGTAGGTAGATCCACCGGGTATGAACGGAAACACGTGTTCACTGAAGGGCACAAGCACATCGAGGATGTAAACCTCCTTGGATGCCAACATGCGTTCAATTGCGGGTTTTAAATCCTTCTTGAAGATCACTCGCTCGGCTTTGACGCCAAAGGATTGAGCAATTCCTATATAATCAGGATACACACGCTTACGGTCTTTTGGATCCCCAAGGAAAGTATGGCCGCGATTGGAACCATAAAGATGATCTTCCCATTGCACAACCATACCCAAATGTTGGTTGTTAAGAATGATCACTTTGGCCGCGATATTTTCAATGTGTGCTGTGGCGAGTTCCTGAATATTCATTAGGAAACTACCGTCGCCATCGATATCAATAACTTGTTTATCGGGGCAACCCACTTTCGCACCCATGGCCGCAGGGAAACCGTACCCCATAGAACCAAGACCAGCTGATGTAATATAGGTCCGAGGATGCTTGTAACAATAATGTTGGCCGGCCCACATCTGATGCTGACCCACCCCAGTCGTGATAATCGCTTCACCTTTGGTGATGTCCGACAACATTTCGATAACCATTTGCGGTAGGATCACCTGACCTGAGTTGCCCTTTAAAAAATCAGTGATGTACGGAGAGTGCAACACCTCTTCTGTGATATGGTAACTCAACGGATATTTACGTTTCCATTCGGCGATCTGATCGTTCCACTCTTGATAATTTCCAGGACGCACGATCTTGTTGAGCTTCTGTAGTGCTAACTTTAAATCGCCAATGATGGGGAGATGCGCAAATTTGTTTTTATTAACTTCGCTCGGATCAATGTCGATGTGAACGATGGTCGCATTCTTTGCAAATTCCTGGAACTTGCCACACACACGATCATCAAACCGGACACCAATGGCTAAAATAAGATCAGCTTCGTTCACCGCATTATTAGCATATACGGTCCCATGCATGCCCAACCATTTTAAGGACAATGCATGATCTTCAGGGATGGAACCCACACCCATGATGGTCGTGGCTACATTAATCTTAGTAAGCTCAGCAAATTGTGTCAGCTCCTTGCTGGCGTTCGATGAGATCACTCCGCCACCACAATAAATAATCGGTTTCTTCGCCCGCGAAATGAGTCCGGCCACTTCATTGAGCGCCACTTCATCAATTTCTGACGGCACTTTGTACCCACGCAGGTCTACTTTGTCCGGCCAAATAGGTTGGGCATACGATTGTTGAATGTTCTTGGGTATATCAATAAGCACAGGCCCCGGGCGACCGGATTTCGCAATATAAAATGCTTCTTTGACCACTCTCGGTATGTCAGAAATGTCCGTGATGAGATAACTGTGTTTCACGATGGGAAGCGTCATTCCAAAAATGTCTGTTTCCTGGAAGGCGCCTCGTCCAATCATATGTTGGGGCACTTGTCCGGTAATGGCGATGATCGGCACCGAGTCCATGAACGCGTCGGCGATACCTGTTAAAAGATTGGTCGCTCCGGGACCGCTGGTGGCCATACACACACCCACTTTTCCCGTCGCACGGGCGTAACCTTCAGCGGCAAAAACTCCCCCTTGTTCATGGCGTGGCAAGATCGTGCGTATCTTCTTGGACCGCGTCAGACCTTGGTGCAATTCCATGCTCGCCCCTCCGGGATAAGCAAATATAACTTCTACCCCTTCGCGTTCTAAGGCAGCGACGAGAATGTCGCATCCGCGCATGGATTTTGAAATCTTAGTTGATTTGCCGCGAGTTTCTCCGGCAATCGTTTTCTGGGGTTTGATTCTCTGACTCATAAACTTTTTTATTGTAATTTTTCCAAAAAGAGCCGCTCAACCTAACGAGTTTAAAATGCGAAATCAAGATTGTTTATATAAGGTTTCACGTCTTTTTTACTCTCATCAAAATCTCCACTGTTCGCACAATAAACTCACCCATGATCAATGCAAGTCATTCACCTTAAGAAGTTTACATACTTTTAAGAGCCTTTTCTACGGCGGTTCTTATGGGCAAGGCACCTTGACCACCCAATGCCCCGTCGATTTGTTCCATCCGCCTTATCAAGTGGATGACCTCTTTCCGCCCATAGGGCCCACCGGCTGCAGAACAAAAATGCGTGCGGCATCCAAAGGGTCGCGATTGATAAATCTTGCACTTCAAATCTTTACCTAAAAAGAGGCAGGCCTTTTCGTTATGTTCTGGGAGTTCTTTCCTCCCTGTTGCCTTCCAGGCACGCGCGGCGACGAGCGCTTCCCCGGCGGTTAAATAGGGAGTGCGCCCGGTAAGCTTAAACTGGCAACACTCGGCAATTCCTGTGCATGTCCGCTCAACGGGTACGCTTTCAAGGTCGCGATAAACCTGCATCACCGCTTCCGATGTTTGTTTTATAGTATCACGATCCATTCTCATTCACGTGATTATACTCTCTCCGCTACCCGATTACAATCTGTGCGGAACTTTTCATTTTACCAGGTCATGACTGTATTTCTGGTTCGGCCGCTGAGCTCATAGGTGCATCCTCTAATTTAGCTTCCCTCCGTTGGATTCGCCGGTTTAACCAACGCACAAAACGTGCGGTTAATCCGCCAGGGTTCTTGCCGGCCACTTCCAAAAGCTTGGCATCAATGATGGCCTCAGCGGGATCAAGGGAAAAGTCCTGTGGAATAATCCAGTTAAGTATCGGGTTCTCCTCGTAAATACTTTTCATATTATGAAACTTCAACCGACATATTCCCTCTGTAGCGGCCTTAATTAAAAACGCCGCAAGTCCTTCATGTTTCACCATACGCGAGCGATATTCTGCGGCATCAAGATTGGTATGTTCCAATAACAAACTAACCCGAACTTCAGCTATGGCTTGTTGCATACTTTCATCTTCTGCCTGCCAAATAAGATTAAGCTCGGAATCTAATCCCATGCTTCGATTGCACAGGTTCGCCGAGCCTATGGTCATAAACTTGTCATCAACGATCATGACTTTAGAATGGATGTACACGGCTTGCTCGTGTCCGTTATTGTCCGTGGCCACTGCATTGAAAACCCCCACATGATGCCCGTTCGCCTCCGCTGTCTTAACTAATGATCGAAGCATCTTTGTCCCTTGCGCTCCAAACGCGATTTGCTCCTTAAATGGCCCGAGCTTGGCGGGTAAGAGAATGATCACTTGCAAGGATTCGTCCGATTTAATCATCAGCTTCTTCTTGAGCGCTCCATATATTTCGTGAGACGCAAAATATTGAACTTCTATATAAATAAGTCGTTCCGCTTTCTCAATCATGTCGAGGAACATCTTCCTGATCTCATCAACTTTTTGGCGAATAGGATACACACACGCTCCGACGGTCCGGGCTAAGGCAACGCGCGAGGGCGGCAGTGGTAAGACACCTTTAAAATCTGTAACGGGTTCGCCGGTTGTAAGGAGACCGAGTTTCTCGCCTGTTGCGGTTTGCCAGCGGTCGACGAAAATATCTACAAACCGACGCACTATTGGGCCGGTCACAAAACATTGAACTTCATGGTACGGGGCATACATAGCGTGATACGGAGAAGTCCTTTCCGGATTTTCCACTTGATGCGACCGACTATCCCATCGGCACGCGCATAGGTCCATCCCCCCGGTAAAAGCCAAGTTACCATCAATGACCACAAACTTCTGATGATGACTCGCTAATCGAGGATGAAAGCGGTCAAACACGAATTTAAAATTTGGCGCTGTGCTATTGTTGAACCTCGCGTGCTGTTTCGATTCGCGCTCAAAACTATAGATAAAACTAAAGTCCCACGCCAAAATCATGACTCGTAGCTGGGGGTTCTTGTGACACAACTGATTCAAAAAATGAATAAAAACTCCGGAGAATGGCGACTTTTTTTTGTCCCGTTTTTTTAATAAGCGGGTTCCGGAATCAAATTGCCATCCAGCGATAATTATGTACCGCGTCGCTTTCTGGGCGGCCTCATAAAACGCTTTGTAATAATTTTCCCCATCAACAAGGACCCCATTTTTCGTAACCTCATCAACAGACCAGCAATTGTGACCTTCATGAAAAAATGATTGATCCGTTTTCATAATTCTAAATCAACGACAACCGGATAATGATCCGACGCGCGACGCGTTAAAGCTGTTTTGGGGATGTAAACGGAAGTAATTTTAAAGTCTGGACTCACAAAAACATGGTCCAAACGAAACACAGGAAAGAGTGTCGGCCAGGTCGCTCCATGACTCGCTTCTGTAAGTCTAAAATCAGCAGAATGATGCTCCCCACAGAATTGACGACATATCGCCGACCTCGGACGGGTGTTAAAATCACCACACAAAATCCGCGGCGAAACGCATCTCGAATTTTTCAACCAATCTTCTCCAAGCAAAGCCGCAGTTTGTACGTGCCTCTCCGGTTCGTTAAGTCCTAGGTGAGTATTGATCACTTGCACCGAACGTCCGTTCACGTCAATTTGTATCCATAACGCCCCGCGTTTCTCCGATTTCAATTGAGGGAGTGACGGGAGTTCTCCTTGGTGAACGATGTTAACATGATACCGACTGAGGATGGCATTGCCGTATCGTTCTTCTTCCACCTCAAAGGCAGGATGAAAATGAAAATGCATGTTGAGGTCTTGGGCAATGAGATGAGGCTGATCGCTCTGCCCACTCCTTCTCCGCCCTACGTCTAACTCTTGCATCGCAACGACGTCCGGGGCCTCAGCCGCTATGACTCGTGCAATTCGCTCGGGATCCAACCGCCCGTCGGTTCCGACACAAGCCCGCACATTGTATGTCATTACACGTAATTTCATTCGCCCCACTTTGTGTCATCATCCTCATATTGCCCGCACCGCCGGTCATCTCTTCATAGCAAGGAATGTGCCCAATGAATTTTCAACCGCAAAAGACTAAAAAAGACGCAAAAATAAAGCAGGGGGATACGCACGCGGAGAGCGCGGAGGATGAGAACGGGATGAAATCACCACAACTCCAACGGGGTTGCGTCAATGTAGGAAAGACAATCCTGTATGTCCTCTTTTTCGGCTGAGTAGCCCGTACATTCTTATCTGCGTTTTCGCAGATTTCATATTTCAGCCGCGAAAAGGCGCAAAATGAACGGAAAACTCCCTGCTATTCCTATCGGTATTACCTTCCCTTAATGTGCGTGAATCTGTGCTCATCTGCGGTTAACTCTCCTCAAACTTTCGCGGCTTCGCGTGAGATTATCTTTTGCATGACTTCTGGCTTCGCCGGCGCTTGGTTGGGGCGTGGAGTTCAAATAGTTGAAGGCAAACCGTCGTTATAGCGGCGCCTCTTGCCCTGCTGTGAGGCCTAAAGAAAATGTCCTTCACCGAGGAATAAAAACGGATATATTACCCTCAATGAATTTTATTTTTTTGGGTTTCGGATTTCCTCAGGGCGGGGAATGGATGTATATTCTGATCGTTGTCATACTTGTGTTCGGATCCAAAAAAATTCCAGAATTGGCACGCGGCCTTGGAAAGGCGATGCGGGAGTTCAACAAAGCTCGAAGTGAGATCGATAACGAATTTCGTAATATCGCCGTCGAAAAGGAATCCAACGATTTAGAGGAACCCGTGCGCCAACTTTCCCAGCCCGCTCAAATCGTTCCCCACTCTGAGAGTTCCGCTATCCCAGAAGGAACTCGCACTGAATCGGGTGAAATTCAATCACCTTATAGTCATTTCACCCTCAAATTGGATCATCAAAAACCTGGTGACACTATTTACGACCCACACACCGGTGGGCCTTTCAAGGTCCCCGCCGCGGACTCAACTAAATCCACATCGACACCGGCCGACCTTTCGTAATTCAAAATCACAATCTTGGAATTGAATTCCGATCCCTAATCCGATAGTAAAAGGCTATGAAACAAATCCTCATTCTTACCACAGTTCTGTTATCGCTGGGATTGATAAGCCACGCCGCAGACACAAAAAAGAAATATACGATAGCCGTGATCCCAAAAGGGACGACTCACGAGTTTTGGAAATCAATTCACGCAGGAGCTGAAAAAGCCGGTCAGGAATTGAAAGCCAAGGGAACACCCGTAGAAATTATTTGGAAGGGACCCCTTAAAGAAGATGACCGCGAACAACAGGTCCAGGTGGTCGAAAGCTTTGTAGGACGCAAAGTGGACGGCATCGTTTTAGCGCCCCTAGACTCTAAAGCCCTAGTGGGCCCCGTAGAAATGGCGACGTCCGCTAACATCCCGGTTGTTATTATTGATTCCGGATTGGAGTCCACACTACCCGTGAGTATGGTAACGACCGACAACCATAAAGGTGGGCAGCAAGCCGGCGAATATTTAGGCAAAATCTTAAACGGAAAAGGCAACGTGAATATGCAAAGTTACGCCGTGGGTTCCGCCAGCACGACCGCCCGCGAAGCTGGATTCCTCGAAGCGCTCAAGAAATTTCCGGATATTAAGATTATATCGATGGACCAATACTCCGGCCCCACGCGTGAGACGGCCTATCAGGCTGCACAAAACTTACTCAACCGCCACGGAAAGAACGTTCAAGGAGTGTTCACACCCAACGAATCGTCCACGGCAGGAATGACCCTGGCGTTAAAGGACGCCGGGTTTGGGGCAGGCAAAGTGAAACACATTGGATTCGACGCGAGCACAATCCTCATTGATGGATTAAAAACCGGCGACATCCAGGGGCTTGTTGTGCAGGATCCCTTTCAGATGGGTTATCTCGGAGTAATGACACTCTTCAAACATCTTACTGGGGAAAAAGTGAATCCGAAGACAGACACCGCTGTTCAACTGGTGACTAAGGAAAATCTGGATACCCAGGAAATCAAAGACCTCATCAATCCTCCCCTCGATCAATACCTCAAAGGTAAATAAACCATCCCATGATTGCGCCACCCGAAGTACCGAGGTTGCGGATGACGGACATCCGCAAACGGTTTGGCATGGTCACCGCGCTCAGAGGAGTGTCGTTGGAAGTGGGCCCTGGGGAGGTGCATGCGCTTATCGGGGAAAACGGAGCCGGGAAAAGTACGATGATGAAAATTCTCAGCGGGGCACTTCGTCCGGATGAAGGTTCAATTCAAATTGATGGCCAGGGGTATCAACCCGCTAACCCGCAAGAAGGGCGAGAATCTGGAATAGCCATGGTGTACCAAGAACTCACACTCGCTCCTGATCTTACCGTCAGCGAGAACATTGTGCTGGGGTCGGAACCACACCGGTTTGGATGGATTCAATCTGTTCAGCAGAAGGAAAGAGCTGTTCATGCACTTACACAATTAAAACATTTAAACCTGCCCCTCGATGAGAAGGTACGTAACCTAAGCGTAGCCCAACAGCAAATCGTTGAAATCGCCCGCGCACTCCTTTCCAATCCCAAGGTGCTTGTCCTCGACGAACCCACAAGCAGTTTGACTCGGGTCGATACCGAAGCCCTGTTTACTGTGATCAACCGTATTAAACAAACCGGTGTCAGCATTGTTTATATCAGCCACTTTTTGGAAGAATGCCGCCAAGTCGCCTCACGCTTCACCGTGTTACGGGATGGAAGTTCAGTCGGAAGCGGTTCGTTTGAATCAACGAGTCAGGAACAGATCATCGAAATGATGGTAGGCAGGTCCATTGCTCAATTGTATCCACGGTTGGCACATGAGTTGGGAGAGGAGCGGTTAATTGTGAAAAATTTGAAAGGGATATCAAAACCGTCAGACGTCAATTTTTCAATTCGCACTGGAGAAATTGTCGGAGTTGCAGGGTTAGTCGGATCTGGCCGAACGGAAACCCTGCGTGTTCTCTTTGGGTTAGACAAGTATCAAGGCGGGGTCGTGACATACAATGGAAAGAACATGATCCCTCTCAAACCCCGTCGGTGGCTGAAACAAGGAGTCGGAATGCTCAGCGAAAACCGTAAGGAAGAAGGGTTACTCTTAAATCGTAGTCTTACGGAAAACCTGACGCTCACGAAATTAGGGCCTCTGACAAAATGTGGATTCATCAGCCCCGCTCGGGAGCAAACGCGGTCGCGCGAATTACTCCAAAAAATGAACGTTAAGTTCTCCTCGTCCACTCAGCCCGTTCAAGATCTCTCTGGTGGCAACCAACAAAAGGTGGCCATAGGTCGCCTGATCCATCATGAAGCGGATTTGTTTCTCCTCGACGAACCCACCCGAGGCATTGACGTAGGTAGCAAGTCAGAGATTTATCTGCTTATCCAAGAACTGGCAGCCGCTGGAAAATCAGTTCTTTTTATCAGCTCTTACCTTCCCGAACTGCTGGGGGTATGTGATCGTATAGCCGTCATGAACAGAGGAAAACTTATCGCCCTTAAACCCGCATCGGAGTGGACGGAACATTCCATCATGACCACTGCCATAGGCGCGGAATCGGATTCTCTTTCATGAACACAGGTACCCTTAAAAAATTGATGACCCTTATCGGCCCCTTCCTGGGGCTTATCGGTTTGTTTCTCTTTTTTGCGATCGATTCCGAAAACGGAGGATTTTTCCGTGATCCCAGCAACCTCAGAATAATAATCATCCAAACGGTGATAGTGGCCCTCGGTGCACTTGGAATGACAATGATCATCGTCAGCGGAGGCATTGATTTAAGTGTGGGCTCCGTGATCTCTCTTTCGGGGGTGACAGCTGCCGTCATCCTGAACACAGCAGTTGCATCGGGAATTGGAGCATCAACTTCCGCATGGTTAGCCGTTGGGGCAGGATTAGGCGTTGGTTGTTTAGTGGGAGGGATCAATGGATCGCTAATCACGACGCTCCGGATACCAGCGTTTATCGTGACTTTGGGCATGCTCGGTATTGCAAGAGGCACTTCAAAATGGCTCGCGGGAAACCAAGCGGTGGCCGTGGAGAAATCGTGGATCGGATCGCTCTTAAGCCAATCCCAATTGTACTTTCACTTTCCCATCGGAGTATGGATAACGATTGTCCTCGCCGTGCTGACAAGCGTCCTCATGAAATACACGATTTTCGGTCGGTACATGTACGCGGTTGGGTCAAATGAAAGCACCGCTCGCTTGTGCGGGATCAATGTGGGCCTCAACCGGATTATGATTTATAGTCTCGCGGGAACCCTATTCGGGTTAACCGGAATCATGCAGCTTGCACGACTTCGCACCGGTGATCCCACTGTCGCCGTCGGATTAGAGCTCGATATCATTGCCGCGGTCATCATTGGAGGAGCCAGTTTGTCGGGAGGGAAAGGCGGAATCCTGGGATCGATCATCGGCGCGCTCATCATGTCCGTGCTGCGCGTCGGCTCCACCCAACGCGACTGGCCCAATTACATCCAAGAAATCATCATCGGGATTGTTATCATCCTCGCAGTGACCGTGGACCATTTCAGATCTCGCAAAGATAAATCGTGATGGGATAAATTCAGTAATTAGTCTGGTTTTTTAGAGCGCAATCCTCTATGAGAATAGGAACCCTAAACGACTGGAGTCAAAATGAGTCAGATCCCCGGCGCAGAAAAAAAGATAGCAGCAGGAATTTGTGCAATATTAATTGGTGGACTAGGCATTCACAAATTTATACTGGGTTACACATTGGAAGGTGTTCTTCAAATCCTTCTTTCACTTGTATGTGGACTAGGAGCAATCATCGGTGTTATTGAAGGCATTATTTATCTAAAAAAGACCGATGAAGAATTTGTGGCGACTTATATCACAAACAAACGCGGCTGGTTTTAAATTGACGGCCTGAGTCGTTGTTTAAAATGTCAGAAATAAAGGGCGGCCCACCCCTTTCTATATATCAGATCCAGCCGCCTTCTGGGGGAAACCGAGGTGTGATCCTCGCTTAATGCAGAGTTAAATCATTTTGCATTATCAAACCTTACTCTGCGTTACGACTTGCGGAAACCGTTGATGTTAAGTAACCTTGATTCCAGCATATACGAAGGGCCGTTAGTGGTGTTTGGGCCCTAACAAAAGCCGATGGTATGACAGACCCCAACATTACCC
>Ga0163154_10002055_pt1 | contig 30024 bp, 24 predicted proteins | sample OliLakLV19MP9P1_FD_148649 | JGI IMG/M metagenome (GOLD analysis project Ga0163154, IMG submission 148649) | Freshwater microbial mat bacterial communities from Lake Vanda, McMurdo Dry Valleys, Antarctica - Oligotrophic Lake LV.19.MP9.P1 | ecosystem: Environmental > Aquatic > Freshwater > Lake >... | reverse complement strand
TCTTTGTGCTGGGGCGAGGCAAAGATTTTTTTGAAGCCAAAATCTGTTTTGGGATTGATGAATATCATCATTGGTAACGGGTAAGAGGTAATTGATAAATCATGTTGCAAATCAAAAATTATGCTGACACCGATTCAAGCCAAGCAATCAAATCCTGTTGACTGGTAAAATCTAACAAAACTTCACCTAAATGATTTAATTGCTCTGGAGATAACTGCTGGATGCGAGTTTGAATTTCCGGCGAAATCTCACCAGTAAGTCGCAGGAGTAGACGCATAATTAATTCTATTTGCCCCTCAATCCTACCTTCTTGGTGTCCTTCTCGACGACCTTTAATCACAGCACCACGTTGGTCTTCAAAAAACATTTCCCGTTTTTCTAATGCTTGTAATTCCTGAAGGTTTAAATTTGACCTGTTGGCGATATTAAAAGCTGTTTGCATTTCGGGTACAGACGCAAATTTCTCTGGTATTTCCTCCATATTAGGAGCGTTTTTGATAAAATAAGCCCAACTTTGAATCAAACCTTCAACTTCTTCTAATCTTTTGTTGAATTTGGGAAGCTCCAGAAAAACTAACTCTATTTCTCTGTAATACTCGATATTTTCTTCGACTTCTTTAAAGACAAAATGAGTGAGAAATTTCTCTGTGTTGTCAAACAAAACAAAATCTGTAATTGTTAAAGCAATCAAAGGATTTAATTTTGAGTAGCCTTCTCTCGGTTTGAGTTGAGTTGCATAGGTTTTGGCTGCATTATAGATGACGCGCTTCGTAAAAGCTTCTACATTAATTACCTGCATTTCGATAATGACAGTTTTGTTGCCTGTAATTTTGGCTTTGACATCCAGGTAAGTGTCTTTTAAACCGGTAATGGCTGGTGCGGCGTAGGGTTCGATGATTTCTAAGTCTTGAATTGTCGGCTCTGCGTTGTAGAGCATGGCATTCAGGAAGCTAATCAAAACTTCTTTGTGCTGGGGCGAGGCAAAGATTTTTTTGAAGCCAAAATCTGTTTTGGGATTGATGAATATCATCATTGGTAACGGGTAAGAGGTAATTGATAAACGGTGTTTAATTGTGGAATATTCATTATAACAGTCCTTCCATTTCTAAGTCTTCAATTATCTGTAAACCGCGCGGATCGCCGACTCGTAAGAGCGAAGATTTGGCATCTTCCCGCACGCCCATATCTGCATCTTCTTCTAAAGATTCAATCAAAGCGTCGATCGCCCCAGCGTACACTATATTATTCGGCAACTCGCGCGCCAGTTGCCCGATCGCCCAAGCGGAATTACTTCGCACAGCAGATACAGAATCTCCCCGCAGCGCTTGAATCAACGGCGGAATCGCAGCAATCACCACATAGTAACCAACTTTTGCCATTTGACCCAGAGAACTCGCGGTCCACAAACGCACCGCCGAAATATCAGTTCTCAAAGCATCAATTAAGGGCGATAAAGCGCGGTGATCTCTGCAATTTCCCAGGGCCCAAACTACCCCTTTGCGAACGTAACCGTTCCAATCGCGGTTAAGTTGAAGAATCAGCGGTTCCACAGCATCGGGACTCGGATTTCGCCCCAAAGCATAAGCCGCGCTTACCCGCACCAAGGGGCAACCGTCTCTCAACAAATTAATTAAATGCGAAATTGCTCGATCGTCCTGCAGTTCGCAAAAAGCCCGCGCCGCAATCATCCGGTGCTGAGGTTCCGGGGATTCCAGCAAAGGCAGCATTTCCTCGGGATCTGGCAGCGGGGGTTGGGATTCGTCAAATTGATCCAAAGGGCTTTCCAGTTCCGTGTCAGTATCAAGGGCGTTGGAGTAGTCGTTATTGTTCATAAAAAAACTTTACCGTACAGAGGATGCTCCTAAGCAACTCAGTCAGCAGTCAGCAGTTAGCAGTCAATAATTGTAGGGTGCACGCGCAGTACCTTACTACTGAGATCTTGCACCATTGTCAGCAACAGGCTTTCCGGCCTGTTCCACAAAAGATAAATTTTCTTATGGGACAGGCCGGAAAGCCTGTTCATAAAAGGCTAATTGAGAATGGTGCAACATATGAGTTACTACAAACGAATATCTCTGCTGTTACTTAAGTTTGTAGTTGAGGAATTCAGTCCTCATAATTTGGATGAATCAGGACTTTAGCCCTGATTCCAAACCAGTAGAATTTATATTTCAAAGGGATTTGAGCATCCAGACGGAATGGCTCTGATAGCCTAATTTTTGATACAGATTCATAGCAGGCTGATTGCTCAGAAAAACTTGCAAACCAATTTGCCTATCGCCCCTTTCCCGCGCCCAATTTTCAGCATGAATAACTAAAGCTGCACCGATCCCCAGACGGCGGTGTTCCGGTGCTACGTAGAGCAAAAAAATGTGAGCGTGGCGGGTTCCTGTGATTTGGTCGATCACATTTCCCAACCACAAACATCCCACAACCGATGTCAGATTTTGGACTTGAGATTGGGGATTGAGATGCTGCGAGGGAAGCACCGGCAAAATTTCTGCCTCTTCCTGGCTGTTTTTCTGGCACTCTACCCACCAAACCGGCGTCTGGTTAGAAAAATACTGCTCGACAGTTTGAGCCAAATGTCCCAATTCCCCATCCGGATAAAGCTCTCGGTAAGTCCGGTGCATAAACTTTACCAGTTTTGCCCGATCGAGTCCCGATCCCGATCGCAGCCAGTAACCCGGTATCAGTTGAGCAGACATCAGCTCACCGGACATCGAAAGCGGAATAATTTAGCCCCAAGAAAATTGGATTCACTACTGCCGCTTGCTTTTGGGGGATCGCTTCCTCAATCGGCGCCGGGGCAGCCATGTCAGCAGGCAAAAAGATGCGAGCGCTGACTGCTACCAGAGCCGTGAAAAATACTAATACCGCTATCAATGGAGCAATGTATTGACGAATGATACCCATAACCGCAAAAACTTAATTCTTGAGTTGATCTTATCAAGTGTACCATACAAATCTTGTCAGCTATAATGGCTGCCATTGGACAATTAGCTCAAGAAGAGAGCGATCGCAAATACCAACAAACACAAAATATAATATTATGAGTGCCTCGCCTGCTGTTTATGAAGCTCTGGCTAAGTCAATTGTTTTTTTGAATCAAAAGCCGAGCGCAGCCAATGAAGTTTCGAGTTTCCTAGATACTAATGGCTACTATATTGATCGCATATTCGACGACCCAGAAACAAACTTTTATGCGATCGGGTTCGGTTCATCCAATCCCGAAAACCCGCCCGTCCTCGTATTTAAAGGTACAGATTTTATCGACGGCGACGCTATCTTTTCCGACTCGCGGGACATTGGTTTACCTGAATTTGAAAAGAACAAAGATAATATCAAAAATTGGCTCACAGAAATCGGTCAAAATACTGGTAAAAACCCCAGCAAATTATTGCCCGATGTCATCGGACACAGTTGGGGCGGAGCAGTCGCTCAAATTGTAGCAACCGAATACACATCTCTGACCGGCGATATCTTTACTTTCAACTCTCCGGGAGTGTCAGCGAGTACATTCACCAGTTTTCGGAGAAATCTCAGCAGGGCAGGCAACAAAAATGTCACTCACTACATTGTCAGCGGAGATGTAGTCAGCTTGTTTGGGGAAGCATTTATCCCAGGAAAAGTATTTATCCAAAGTTTTACAGACCCAAGTATTAATCCCTTAACTGTTTTGGCAAAACATCGAACTGAAAATTTGTTAACTACTCCGCCCGTGGGTTTTTTGCAGAGGCAAATTTCCGTAGAACAATTAAACAGTCCCGAATTTGCTTATAACAACGACTCAGATTTTAACGAGTTTATCGCTGCCCTAAATTTTCCCCTGGCCAATGTGTCAATCGCAATCAGAACCAGAGGCGGTGCAGAGAGTTTGAGAACAGCACCAGAATTTTCTTTTGTGCAGTTAATCAGACAAATGCAGTACGGTTTAGCTCCCTTACAACCGAATTATTTATCAGGGGACGATCGCAACAATACTGCTACCGGCGGCCCTGGAGAGGATACAGTTATCGGCAATCGCGGTAACGATACTCTCAGAGGGAATCGAGGTAATGACAGCATCATCGGTGGTGATGGCGACGACTTCTTGTACGGCGGCAGAGATAACGATTATTTGGAGGGTGGCGACGGAAACGATTTGGTTTCCGGCGAGTTTGGCAACGATTTTTTAATTGGTGGTGCGGGGCGCGATCGCTTTGTATTGGAATCCGGTGGCGGAGCAGATGTGATTTTAGATTTTCAAGATAGTGAAGATTTAATTACACTGTCGCGGGGTCTAACTTTTCCTCAAATTAGAGTAACCCAAGGTGTTGACGGAGCTTTAATTAGTATTCCGATTACTGGGGAAATTCTTGCTACTCTCAGAGGCGTAGTTGCCAGCGATATTACTCGGGTAGATTTTGTATAGCTTGAGGGCGGTAAAAATTGGTATTTTTGGTGGCGCGAAACCGGCATTGGTTTTGTAGGGAGATTGTTTTTTGTTAGTGAAAAATCTCTCCTCAATTTGCCCATAAAAAGCCACTAAAAATGACCAATTAATATGGTCAATAAACGAAGTTTATAGTAAACTTAGTTAAGTAGCTTAAAAACTAATTCCCCCTCAAACGACAGGAAATAAAAAAATATGCCCTCCTCCCCCGCCGCTTACGAAACTATAGCCAAGCAACTTGCTTACATAGATGACAAGCCCCAGTTTCAAACTTTAGTTCAAACAGGTTTGAGTGCTGCTGGCTACCAAATCGATCGCACCTTTGACGATCCCGGAACTGGATTTCACGCGATCGGCTTAATTTCCACCACCCCAGACAAACCGCCTGTTTTGGTATTTCGTGGCACTGACTCGCCCGTAGACGATGTTGCCAACGCAGACCCGCGCGGCGCCGGTTTCAACCAATTTGAAGCCAACAAAGAAGGCTTAGGAAATTGGCTGACCCAAATCAGTCAAGATACAGCAAAAAACCCCAGCCGCTTGCCACCAGACCTTCTGGGACACAGCTTGGGCGGCGCCATAACGCAACTAGCCGCCACTGAATTCACATCTGCGATCGGAGATGTTGTCACCTTCAATTCTCCCGGAGTTGCTCAGAGTACAGTCAATACATTCAAGCAGAAAGTCGGCGCCGGAAAAAATGTAACTCACTACATAGTTAGCGGCGATTTTGTGAGTTTGGGAGGAGAAGCTTTTCTACCGGGAAAAGTAGTTCTTCAAACATTTACTAACCAGATTATCAACCCGCTACTTGTCTTGGAAAAGCACACCCAAAGCGGTTTGTTAACTTCTCCTCCTCCAGGCTTGACTCAGACAGAAATCTCTGTAGACCAGTTGAACCGCCCTGATTTCACTTTCACAGATTCCGATTATTTAGAACTGTTAGCTGGCTTAGACTTTGCACTGCCCGCCTTGGCAACATCGCTGGAATCGCGCAGCAGTTTAGAGCAATTAAGAACCGCTCCGGGAAATTCCTCTTTAGGAAACCTTGCGGCAATGCAAACTGCTCTCGATCTCTCCCAAATTAATAATTTAGTAGGCGACGATGCTAACAATACAGCATCAGGTTTTGCAGGGGACGATATTATCACTGGCAATGGGGGAAACGACACTCTCAGCGGCAACAAAGGCAACGATATTATCAGCGCTGGCACCGGCAACGACCTGGTATTAGGTGGCAAAGGGGATGACAATTTGAACGGGGGAGAAGGAGACGATACGCTGATTGGCGGACTGGGTGCAGACCTCTTAATTGGTGGCGCTGGACGCGACGTATTGGTGTTAGGAGCAGGTGCCGGTACAGATACACTTGTAGACTTTCAAAAGGGTCAAGATTTAATCGGTTTGAGCGGAGGTTTGACCTTCAACCAAGTGAGAGTTACTGAAGGAGATTTTTCAACGACGATTGAACTGGCCCGTAATGGCGAAGTTCTTGCCAGTATTCCTGGCATTCCCAGGAGTCCGCTAACAGCTAGTGATTTTATTGCGATTTAGTTGGCGGCTGGCAATACAGATATTCGGTAGGGACACAACATTGTTGTGTCCTGATTTTATCCTAGGAACCCCACACAGAATTTATACTCATTCCATGATTAAAAACATCAATATTCCTGCTGGGGCGGGTTCACCGAAATCTCGAAAAAGTAGTGCAGACATTGGTAAACCCGCCCCACCCGGACCTGATAATTATAGCGACCGGACTTGATATTAATCGAAATCGTCCAGTCCAGGCCTGGGCATGGATACTAATTTTTTCTCATCTTCTAGCGGCAGAAAGAAAATCGTCAGCATACCGGGAATCACAGCCAGCGCGCTCATCAAAAAATAATTTTGATAGCCGAGATTCGCCTGCAAGTAGCCACTAAAAACCCCAGGAATCAGCACTCCTGCGGCCATAAAAGCCGTTGTAATTGCATAGTGAGATGCTTCGTATTCAGGGCGGACAGTCCGCATCAAGAACACTGTATAGGCAGCTACGCCAAGTCCGTAAGTAAATTGCTCGATCGAATTTACGGCGTAAGCCCATTCAATCCCCGGTTGATTGATTGCCAACAGCCAATACAGCACGTTAGTTGAATTTTGCAGAATTGCCGTCGGCCACATCCATTTTTTCAATCCTTGTTTGGCAATCAAATAGCCGCCCAGCAACCCTCCAATTAACAGAAAAATCACCCCGACAGTACCCGATAACAGACCCATGTCCGATGTAGAAACTGCTAATCCTCCTTTCTCCACTTTATCCATTAAAAATGGCGGAGCCATTTTAAACGTCAAGGCATCGCCTAACCTAAAAATCAAGACATAAGTAACAATCCAACCAATTTTATCTTGCTGAAAATATGTTTTAAATGCTTCGATAAAGCTTGTTGTTTGTTGGGGGGCGCCGGATTCCAAATCGTAATTTCTAGGATAGGGAAGATACCACCGCTGAAAGAGATATATCAGCACAAACATAATCGCACAAATGCCAAAGGCTGTCGCCCATCCGTAGTTAAGCGCAGACACGCTAAAATCCGAACCGAAAAGTGACAGCGGAATGTCTTGATATATTTTGGTGTCGCCTGTATTTCCGGTGACTAAATGCTGTTCGGCCAGTTTCCCGGCTAAGAACACCAATACACCGCTACCGGCAATGACAGCACCTCTATAAGCCGTGTTGCGAACCCCGACAAACAAGGCTTGCTGGTCTTTATTGAGAGTGTTTAAATAAAATCCGTCAATGGCGATGTCGTGGGTAGCTGACACAAAGGCGATCGCCGTAAAGATCACAAGTGATATAATAATCGGTGCCGGCGTTAATACGCCAAAAGCTAGGAAAGCAAACAGAAACGCACAAATGATTTCGGTTGTTAAAATCCATTTGCGTTTGGTGGAATACAAATCAACCACTGGCCCCCACAAACCTTTTAATACCCAGGGAAAAGACAAAAGACTTGTCAATCCGATGAGCTCGTTGCTGGTTCCCATACCTTTCAAAAAAATCACCGACATTAAATTAACGACGGTGTAAGGGAGACCTTGAGCGAAGTATAATACTGATACCCACAATCCAGCGTTATGCTTTTTTTCCATTGCAGAGATATTTTACCTAGTTACTTATTTGATTTACTGAGTGCGATCGACAATTCCGGTTAATTAAATTGCTTGCATCACAGTATATGTCATTCCGATGCCAGCGGCAGCCATATAAACAGTGTATTTTAGCATCCTTCTGACTCATAAATATTTCTATTTTTGGAATAACCCTGCAAAAATTTTTCTCCGTTAAAATGAACGAGGTAAGCGCGAACATTCTTGTCCCAGTCAGAAGTGTCATAAGTTCGCAGCAGTTCCAAAGCACTTTCTTTTATCTGATATGCAGTTTTTGGACTATTCACCGGAAGTTCGGAACTGTCAGGATTAACAACAATTAAACCTGCATCGAGAAACTGATGCACAGTCTGGCGGCGCACAGTTTCCCGCGTATTTGGTGCATATTTTTTACCGTACTGCTGCTCCATAAATTCCATAATTGGTGTGATTCCCCGAAGTGGAGATTTTGCCAATTCCCAAGCATCCTTTGGCTTGAGGTCAAGCAAAGCCAGAAGGGTTAAGGCGGAACGTTCGTTAAGCTGACCTTTTGGAAAACCCAGCGCTGCAAGTATTTCTAGAGATTCATCAATACGGTTCTTGATTGTCATTGGGCTATTTTCTAACGGATTGGTCGCGTTAAGCAGTTGTGTCTCGACAAGTTGATCAATCTCCCGCTGTGTAGGAAATATTTCTCTTATTTGAGCGCCAAGTAAAAGTAATTGCTCTACATTAGGATACTTCAAATTGCGTAAATCCGTAGCATTAACTTGAGTGTGTCCGTTGAACAGTCGGAAAAACTCATCTACCAAGCTCGAATTTAGATAAACTGCCAATCCCCGCGCCAGGGTGAGGTCTAATCCGCGTCCCTGTTGGTGAAAATAATTTAAATGGTTCTCAAAACCAACGCTAGGACTATTAATTTTGTTGGCATCCCAGACAACTGCAACGATTCGCTTTTTTTCTTCCTTTGATGAGAAACGCTTGGTCAAAACATAATGTTCGTTAGGTACGAGGAGTGCCGCAGTTTTCTCGGTGACTGCTAAAGCTTGGTGCTTTTTGGTTGCGGTGGGATATTCAACAAACCCAGCCGAGAAATGTGCTGGATAAATCAGTGGAACTGCATCTTTTTCTAGTTCTATCCGCAAGTCAAAACCAACGCGAAAATCTACAACTTTTCCGGTGGAAACTGTCAAACCTAAGTCTTCTAGCCTGCAAGTAAATTGAGCCATTTGCTCGACTATTTTCTGGCTAACAGCATCCGGTAAAATCCGAATAAATTGCTCGGAATCTTTGGGATTAATTAGGGCGGTATAGGGCTGTTGGTGAGACAAAACCAGGTCGTCATCTACGCTGCTGCTTGAGGTAATTAGTACAGTATCTGGCTGTTCTATTTGTTTGGTGGCGCGCACAATAATAGTTTCTTGCAGCACCGCATCATCGCGAAATGGCAACTGTCGGGATTCAAAGATATGTACTTGGCGTAAAGCCATCATTTGAAGGAAGACTTTGCGGAAATCTCGAAAGTATAAACCGTTGCAACAACTGCGGGGAGTAATCGACACTAATTCACCGTTTGGTTTGAGCAGGTGAGCAGCAGCAACTGTGAAGCCAGCGTAGAGATTGCTGGTTTCTAGTCCTATAGAACGCAGCAAGGTTCTGACTTGGGATTTAGCGTCTATCTTGGCATAGGGAGGATTGATAATTGCATTGGTAAATTCCCGTTTTACGGGTTGTGTAAATAGATTGGGCTGCAACATATCGGCGCTGTCTTGAATGAAATCAATTTCGCGAATTTCACAGGTAAAAGATATCCCAAAACGCTGACATTCAATACTGCACAATTCTAAAGTTTGCTTGAGGTATTCAATCAAAATAAGGTCAATTTCATAAGCTGTAACGTGCAGGCTACGCGGTTTGTTTGGGCGCTGGCAAAGTTCGCAAACAACGGCTGCTAACAGGGAACCAATTCCTGCACCGGCATCTAAAAGCGATATATCGGGACAGTTAAATTCAAACATTCCCGCCATCAAACTTGCCACGGACGAAGGTGTTAAAAATTGTCCTTTTTCTCCTCTCTGGCTTTGCTGCAACTTTCGGGTTGCTTCTTGGCGCCAGCCATCTACTCGATCGAGTAAATTGCTGGCAGTTGAGTAGCTGTTACCCGGCAGGGCTAGGGTTTGAAAGTGCGGTAGTATCATTTGTTCAAAAAGTGCGTTAGCGAAGCCCTCGAAGAGGATCGCGAGTTCAGTTTATTTTCGCCAAAATAGGAATATATACGCTATCATAGTACCAGTTTACTCTCTTCCCATAACAGCAAAGGGCAGCCATGAGTCAAGAAAGTTTTACATTTCTCCTTGATAGCGAAAAAAAAGAGGCGCTGAAGGCGATCGCTAATGTCACCGATCGCGATTTAACTTATGTTTTGAACGAAGCGATCGCTTCTTACCTGGACATCTATCAATGGCTGCTTGATGAGATTAATAAAGGCGTTGCCGAGGCCGAAGCTGGAGACTTTGCCAGCGATGATGAAGTCCAAGCAGTTTTTGTCAAATTGACCAATGAAAATTAAGTTGCTGCGACAAGCTTTGCGAAATCTATAACAGGCTCACGCATATATTGTCAAAGACGATCCAGAGGCAGCAAGGCAATTAATTTTAAGGATTCAGAGTGCTGTAGGTCAACTCGCCGAATTTCCTTTTATGGGTCGAGTTGGTCGCGTAGAAGCTACTAGAGAACTTGTCATTTCCAATACCTCCTATCTCATCATCTATCGAGTAAAAGAAGAAAACGTAGAAATTCTCCGTATCCTTCACAGTTCAAGAAAGTATCCAGAAAATTAGGTGATGTTACCGATCGCCTGTTCAGTTTATTTTCGCCCAAAATTTCACTAATGTGCGAAAATGTCAAGCGCACTAGAAAATATATAACTTATCCAAAAGTATGTTGACTGTTCATATAGCTAGATCGGGAGATAGCTAACGATGACACAAACTCAAACCAAGCGTTATGATTTTACTTAAGTATCTAGGTCTAAATGATGACAACTATCAACTGGAATGAAGTTTTAGATAGTATTCCCGACAATGCCAGTGAAGCGATCGTCAACTCTCAATTTACGTCGGTTCTGATAGAAGCACTTGGATTCACTAAAAATGAAATGCTGTTTCCGCAGTTTCCAACAGGTCGAGGTGCTGATACAGTAGATTTCGCCGCTCGTAAAAATATTGGGACTGATAAGTTTTTGTTTTCTGGTGTCGATCCCTACTTACTTGTTGAAGGCAAGGGACGGGCAATAGCGACAGGAGCTAAAATTAACTTGGCGGAAGGTACTCCCAAATATAACGCTACTAGAGAACAGATTAAAAAATATCTGCTATCTCCTAAGTGCCAAACGGCTCAATGGGGCATTATTACCAATGGCATTCATATCCAGTTATTTCGGAGGCATGGGAAAGTTGTAATTCCAGCAACTGCTTGCACTCTGATTAACAAAAGTAATATTAGTGCCATTGTCCAATATATCAAATCTTTGATTGACAACCCGCCCAAGGCATTGACGGTTTGTATCTATAACAATAAAGGAGGAGTGGGAAAAACGACAACAACGCTCAATTTGGCATCTATTTTGCGAAAACAAAAAAAGAATGTTCTAGTAGTTGATTTTGATTCACAAAGAGATTTAACTAGAACTCTTGGGCTAGAGGTAGGAGCTATTACTTTATCTGACTGTCTGACTGATACAAAAGCAAATGTTATCCAAACAGTCGTTCATTTTATTCACACCGACAAGCACGGAAAACCGTACACCGACAAACACGGAAAACATTTACATTTTTTTGACGTGATTCCCTCAAGTGAGGACATGGAAGAGTTTACCGATCAGCGTCTAGCTGAATCAAAAATTCAAAAAGGTGCAAAAAGATTGCGAGATATCCTTAAACCTTTTGTTGATAAATATGATTACATATTGATTGATTGCCCTACCCAATGGTTATTTTTTAGCCAAAGCAGTGTTTATGCCTCTGATGTTGTTCTCATCCCTACCAAGCATAATGGATTAGCATCACTACATAATGCCGCGAGGGTGATTACGCAGTTTATTCCTGAAATTAAACAAGTAAGAGGAGATGGTGGGCCAATTGCCCTACCAATTTTTTTCAATGGAGAGAAGATCGCAGCTACTGCACTTCAGACAGCCAATCAGGAAATTGAAAAAATAATTAATCAAGCTAAAAAAGATGGCTTTAATCTGCTACCATATTATTGGCCTAAATCTACAACTGGAAAAGACATTAAAACTATCTTCAGTATTCCCAGTTATGCTACTGTTGCCAATGCTGCCTTTTCTCACATTCCCGCTGTCTTTCTCAACAAGATCGCTTTAGAACACTATTCTGGTCTAATTAAGGAGTATTTCTTAAATGAGTAAGTATGATGACATCGGTAAGCTGATGCACCTCCCATTAGCTGATATTGAACCAGGGGAACCCTGCTCTGAATCTGAGTTTATCATCACCGCCGCAGCCGAGGTAGTTATGCAAGCTGGCGGACACAATTGGATTCCTGTGATTGTTAAAGAAACAGGTGATTATCAATATCAAGTAGTCAGCAATTCGTTTATTTATGCAGTCGCTCAACAAGCTGAACTAGAGCGAGTCTGGTGCATAATCATTGAGCCAGAATCTAAAAACATTGAGCAAGCTAAAATTCTGGCAAAGGAAACAACACCTAAAGTTAACCTTAGCACAGCATCAAGAGATACTATTCTCGCTGCACTTAGATATTTGGTTGCAGAACCAGGAAGTGCATTGAAGGGATTGGATGTTATTGTAGCAGCTAATCGCATTTCAGCAGCCAATCGGGAAACGTGGTCAAACTTTAACCCTATTACCAGCTTAAAATGTGCCATTACTAAGGGGAAAAAGTTAGATGCTTTAGCAAAAGTATTCTATCTCTCGCCGCCGGCTCCACTCGCGCCACCACCGCCACCTCCTGAAGCCGTTAGTGTGAAACGTGCATCAAGAGATGAAATTTTTGATCGTCTCAACTACTTATCAACCAATAAAATAGGAGGATTTGAAAATGTAAATCCAGAAACAACAGCCGATGCTATCTTCACCGCGAGTAAAGGCAAGTGGAAAAGCCTAACCCCAATCTCAAAACTCGAATGCGGCATTGATACTGCAAAAATGAAAATCATTAAAACCCTATTTAGCCTGTAAAACTAGGTTAAGTGGTGTAGCGGATTCAATTTACTGGCTCAACCGCTATATTGAAATATCGGAAAATATCGCCCATTTTGGCGAGGTCAATTTTAATCTCATTCTCGACTCTCCCAGCGGTATTACTCAACTATTTACTGATCTACCCACTTAATGTACCATTGTGCGAAAATGTCAAGCGGACGCTCAAACCAAAAGTCCGTAAAGGACTGTTAAACGCTCTCTCACACACTTCTCATGCGAAAGACCAAAACATTCTTTTTGTCAAGCTTGTTCCTGATCGGCTTAACAATTAGTTTTCTGCTGATTCCCGGCTGGTTCTCAAACTTCCCAAACCGGGCTAACGCCACACTCCCCCCGCAAACCGCCGAATTTCGCGCCTTCTGGGTGGACGCCTTCAACCCCGGCTTCAAAACCCCTCAAGAAGTCACAAAATTGATCGCAGACGCGCAGCGGGCAAATGCCAACGCGATCGTCGCCCAAGTCCGCCGCCGTGGTGATGCCTTTTACACAAGTGCGATCGAACCCCGCACCCTCGATCCCAACGTTCCCCCCGGTTTCGATCCCCTGCAAGATTTGATTGACAAAGCCCACGCCGCAGGCATTGAAGTACACGCTTGGATGGTGACGCTGCCGGTGGTTTCGGGCACAAAACTTCCCGCCGGCCACGTTTGGCAACAACACGGGCCTTCGGCCCCCGGCAGCGACAATTGGGCAATGCTGACTTACGGTGGGGAAGCACCCGGTTTCCTTGATCCCGGCCATCCAGACGCCGTAGATTATACTGTTTCCGTCTATTTGGACTTGCTCAAGCGCTACGATGTGGACGGCGTACAGTTGGATTATGTGCGCTACGGTGGGCCGACTTGGGGCTACAATCCGACTGCGATCGCCCGTTTCAACCAGCAAAACGGTCGATCGGGCAAACCCGCACCCACAGATCCCGCGTGGATGCAGTGGCGGCGCGATCAGGTGACAAATTTAGTGCGGAAGCTTTATGTAGAAAGCCTTGCGATTAAACCGCGTGTTAAAATTACCGCCGCCACGATCGCCTGGGGAGACGGCCCAACAAACGATGCAGGGTGGTATCAAACGCAGCCTTACAAAGAAGTATTGCAAGATTGGCGCGCTTGGCTGGAAGAAGGGATCGTAGACATGGCGATGCCGATGACTTACCAGCGCGAGTACAAACGATCGCAAAAACTCGCTTATGACAACTGGATCGAGTACGCCAAAGACCACCAGTACAACCGCCAAATTGCGATCGGGCCCGGCAATTACCTCAACTACATCGAAGACACCCTAGCGCAGGTACGCCGCGCCGAACAGCCTTCTGCGAAAGGGAATAACCTAGCGGGTACGGTGCTGTATTCCTACGCTAGCAGCAACGTGTACACGAATGTGGAACTGCGATCGGGCGGTAGCGGTGATTTGCCCCGCCAGCCTTGGAAATACGTTCCTCAAAGCAACGATTTGTTTTACACCGCGCTTTCGCAGCCGAGTCAATACGTTGATGCTGCGACGGGCAAAACCTATGAAACTCAGCCTGTCTGGGCGACAACCGCAGCGGTTCCCGATATGCCTTGGAAGTCGCGGCCGACTACAGGTGCGATCGCCGGAAATTTGCAGCGGTGCGCTCAAACTTGCGACGGTGCCAGCTTGACATTGCAGTCGATCGATGCTGCTGGCAAAGTGCGCCAACTGCGCGCGGATGGTAAAGGATGGTTTGGGGCGATCGAGCTTTCGCCCGGTTCTTATCAGTTGAAAGTTGACGGGAGTCAAATTCAACAAACAGTTAATGTTGTCGCCGGTGAAGTAACAAAAGTGAATTTCGCCAGCTTGTAGCGTTTTTCTACTCGTTACCAGGCTCTGCCTGGTAACGCAGATCCGGAGGCTCTGCCTCCAATTTCCATAAAAGCTTGCGAGGCAGAGCCTCTAGATATCGGTTCCCAGGCAGAGCCTGGAAGTTAAATCAGTTAATATCATAAGCTAAAATAAAATCATCCCACATCAAATTATAAATTTATCAATCGAGATATGCTAACAACAGAAGCTGCTTTCACGCTCCGTAAATGGACAGTTAAAGAGTATCATAAATTGGGAGAGATGGGATTCTTTCACCCAGAGGAACGAGTCGAATTACTTTCAGGAAATATCATCAAAATCCGTGCAAAAGCAACTGCTCACACCTCCGCTTTAGGGCGTACAGATAGATTGCTGCAAAGCCTTTTTGCAAATCTGGCGTGGGTACGAATGCAAGATCCGATGGCCCTTGATGACAATTCCGAACCCGAACCAGATATCGCCGTAGTCAGAATTGATCCTTTTGACTATGCGACTCACCATCCGACTCCCTCAGAAGTATATCTAATTATCGAAGTGGCAGACAGCAGCTTAACTTTCGATCGCGAAATTAAAGCCAAAATTTACGCGCGATCGGGAATTGCCGATTATTGGGTGTTAAATGTGGGCGATCGACAACTGCACGTTTTTCGAGAACCCGCTGAAAATGGGTATCAAAGCGAAGTAATTCTTGGGGAAACTGCGAGCATTTCACCGATCGAATTTCCCGCTTTCAATATCGAAATTCAGGCAATGTTGCCCCCTCTGGTATCAAATTGAAAACGGCTGTATCAATTGTCTTCATTTGTGAATTATGTTTTTTTTGTTAACCGCAGAGGGCGCAGAGGGCGCAGAGAAAGAGAATAGAAGAGATAGAGAGAATGGCTTTTATCTTATTCTTCAGTCGGGCGATTCTTCTCTTAGTTTGTGTAGACGCGGTTTCAACCGCCGATTCTTCTCTTCCCTTCTCTATTCCTAATCACTTTCCAGAATGCTTGCGAGCAAAGCTTGCTGAGCGTGCATCCGATTTTCTGCCTGATCCCAAACGCGCGATTGACTGCCTTCAATCACTGCATCGGTAATCTCTTCATCTCGGTGTGCGGGCAAACAGTGCAATACAATTGCATTCTTATCTGCTAACTTCAGCAATTGTTCATTTACCTGATAGGGCTCAAACAAAGGAATCCTGATTTTTGCTTCCTCTTCCTGTCCCATACTCGCCCAAACATCAGTATAAATCACTTGAGCATTCTTAGCAGCAGCTTCCGCATCAGCAGTTACAGTAACTTCTGTTTTTCCCTGAGCAATTGCCTTAGCTTTTTCCACAATCTCAGAATTAGGTTTGAAATCTTCAGGACAAGCAATTCTGACATTTATCCCGGTCATTGCACAGCCCAACATCAGCGAATTTGCCATATTATTGCCATCGCCAAAATAAGTCAAAGTCACCCCTTCCAACTTGCCAAAACACTCTTTTACTGTCATTAAATCTGCCAGCACTTGACATGGGTGTTCGTCATCTGTCAGCGCATTAATCACAGGAATTTTCGCATAATTGGCAAAAGTTGCTAAGTCCTTTTGCTCGAAAGTCCGAATCGCCAAAATGTCTAAATATCTGTCTAAAACCCTGGCTGTATCTACCAAAGGTTCCCCGCGGCTGACTTGGGTAACGTTGGGATTGAGGTCAATCACTTGCCCTCCCAATTTATACATTGCTACCGTAAAACTTACCCGCGTTCGCGTTGAAGCTTTAGAAAATAACAAGCCGAGAACTTTATTGCGTTTCAGCTTGACCATTCCCGATTTTAAACTGGCTGCTAGATCCAGCAAATAATTTAATTCGTCAATGCTTAAATCTGCCAGACTTAATAAATCTCGCCCTTTTAATGAATCCATGCTTTCCCCCACACACAAATTTTTAATGGTGTCTTAAATCTTAGCCCGCAGAGGCGGGTTTTGTTTCTGTAACCCCTAGTTGACTCCGCCCAAAAACGGATACCGTGCCACGTACACTCCTAATGGTCGATATTAAAATTTTAGACTAAAGTTCAAGCTCCCACATTCAATGCTGCAAGTAAATCTAAAATCTAAAATCTAAAATCGACTGACATCTGCGGGTAAGGTTTATGCGGGCAATTGCTCGATCGCGCGATCGATCGAATCGCAACCTTGTTCAACCGTTTCTACCACAGCCAACACGCCCCGCAATTCCCCAGCGCCGGGGAAGCCCTTAGCATACCAGGTTAAGTGCTTGCGCGCTTGGCAAACACCGCTTTCACCTTTATATTCCCACAAAGCCCGCAAATGTTCCTTAGCACATTCGAGCCGTTCAATTGGTGTCGGAGCTATCTTTTCCACACCAGTTTTCAAGAAATAATCAACTTCTCCCACCAAAAAAGGATAGCCCAAAGTTCCCCGCGAACACATCACTCCATCAGCGCCGGTTTCTTCCAGACATCGCATCGCTGCTTCCACTGAAAAAATATCCCCGTTAGCAATAACTGGAATCGATAAAACTTCTTTCACTCGGCGAATCCACTCCCATTTTGCCGGGCCGGTGTAACCTTGCGATCGAGTGCGGCCGTGCACGGTAATCATTTTTGCTCCCGCATCTTCCATCCGCTTCGCAAATTCCAAAATATTAATTTCTTTGTCAGTCCAACCGATTCTAGTTTTAACCGTAACAGGAACATCTACCGCTTCCACAACAGCCCGCACAATTGCCTCGGCCGTTTCCGGGTCTCGCAGCAGGGAAGAACCGCCGCCGTTTTTAGTAATTTTGTTAACCGGACAGCCCATATTAATATCAACTGTATCTGCTCCTTCTGCCACTGCTTTCTGGGCCGCTTCTGCCAAGAAATCCGGCCGGCAGTCAAACAACTGAATGCTAATCGGGCGCTCGTTTGGATCAATTTCCATAATTCTCGGCAATTGCTTCACGTAGTGCAAACCCGTAGCGTTCACCATTTCGGTGTACATCATCGAATCCGGCGCGTAGCGGCGCACCAAGCGGCGAAATACTAAATCAGTAACACCTGATAAAGGCGATTGCAGGACGCGGCTTTTTACTTCCAAATCGCCGATTTTGAGCGGAGTTGCTAATCTTTCTTTTAATTCTGGAGATAAAGTAAGCATAGTCGATCGCACTTTAATTCTAATATCTGTATATTATACTACACTTCCGATACTTGACAGTTGTTAATTATATTTTTAGCCGATTATTGAGTGGCAGCTAAAAGTATATTTAACCTGACCGCAATGCCTATTTTACACATCCCGATCGCCCGAATTTGAATATTGTGAAACCAGGGCCCAAACGCCAACGCCGACCACAGTTAAATCTCTGTGCCGCTTCGATCTATCTATGGGGTGTGACCATTAATGAGGGATCTACCTACTAAGACTGTTGCCCAAGTCATATTTTTATTGTTTAATTCTGCCGAATGCTCTGACTGCCTTCTGTTCCGGCTGCCTTCAGACGACTAATGCTTAAATTTATTGGGATTCTGCAAAAGCCGTACATCAGATCGTTTTAAACTACAATTGGTGGATTCCTGACGACGCCGATCGAACATTAAAAAAATTGTAGAGAATTCCTATGGATGCCACAGCACTCTGGCAACGCTATCAAGACTGGCTTTACTATCACTCTGGATTGGGACTTTACCTCGATATCAGTCGCATGGGATTCGACGACGCTTTCGTCGCCACAATAAAACCCAAATTTGACAAAGCTTTCAAAGATATGGCAGCTTTGGAAGCAGGTGCGATCGCCAATCCCGACGAAAACCGCATGGTTGGCCACTACTGGCTGCGAAACCCCGATTTAGCTCCCACTCCAGAATTAAAACAAGAAATAGTCGAAGGGATATCACAAGTCGAAACATTTGTCAAAAAAGTTCAAAACCGCGATATTAAACCACCCTTTGCTCCGCAATTTACCGACATAATTTCGATCGGCATCGGTGGTTCCGCCCTCGGCCCCCAATTTGTCGCCGAAGCTTTATCCCCAGACATTCCTCCCCTAGCAATACATTTTATCGACAACACAGATCCCGCTGGGATCGATCGCATCCTTAACAAAATCAAAGACAAACTCGCCAGCACCCTAGTAATTACAATCTCAAAATCCGGCGGCACCCCGGAGCCCCGCAACGGCATGATCGAAGTTCAAAAAGCCTTCGCAGCCCAAAAACTCGACTTCGCCAAACAAGCAATTGCCATCACCGGCACAGACAGCCAATTAGACAAATTAGCCAAATCACAAGGCTGGATTACCACTTTTCCAATGGCAGACTGGGTGGGAGGACGCACTTCCGAATTGTCAGCAGTTGGACTTTTGCCAGCAGCTTTGCAAGGCATCGACATTCGGGCGATGCTCGACGGCGCTAAAGTCATGGACGAAGCTACCAGAACCACCGAAATCAAACATAATCCCGCCGCCTTGTTAGCAATGTCCTGGTATTTTGCTTGCAACGGACGCGGCGAAAAAGACATGGTAGTTTTGCCTTACAAAGACTCCCTGCTATTGTTCAGCCGCTACTTGCAGCAATTAGTCATGGAATCGATCGGCAAACAGGAAGATTTAGACGGCAACACAGTTCATCAAGGAATCGCAGTTTACGGCAACAAAGGCAGCACCGACCAACACGCCTACGTCCAGCAACTGCGAGACGGCGTGCCGAATTTCTTCCTAACATTTATCGAAGTTTTGCAAGACAGGCAAGGCATTTCCCCAGAAGTAGAAACAGGCGTCACTTCAGGAGATTATTTGTCGGGTTTGTTGCAGGGAACTCGACAAGCTTTGTACGAAAATCACCGAGATTCCATTACTGTCACCATTTCCCAAGTCAACCCTCAGACAGTAGGAGCATTAATCGCCCTCTACGAAAGAGCAGTAGGTTTTTACGGTTCCTTTGTGAATGTCAATGCGTATCACCAGCCAGGGGTCGAAGCAGGCAAAAAAGCAGCCGCGGCTGTATTGGACTTGCAGCAACGGGTACTGCAAGTGCTCAAAGACGCCCAAAAACCTCTGTCTGTCGCAGAAATAGCCAAAAAAGCAGGAAAGCCAGAGCAAATCGAGACAATTTACAAAACTCTGCGGCATTTGGCAGCCAACGGGCGCGGCGTAGCTTTGGAGGGAAAATTAGCGCAACCGGCTACTTTAACTGCAAGTTATCAAGAGAATTAAACAGTAGAATTAAACATTAAAAGTGAAATTAGTCACTTTTAATGTTTAATTTTTAATTCCCCCATGCCATTAACGATTCTGGTTGCTGACGACGATTTCGCGACTCGCTTGTCAATTACCGATTATCTAGAAATTACCGGATACTCTGTAATCGCTGCTGAGAACGGCAAAGAAGCTTTAGGTTTGGTAGATGAATTTCAGCCCCACTTGATTGTTACCGACATTACAATGCCCAAAATGGATGGCTACGAATTTGTGCGGCGAGTTCGGACTCGTCCCGCTTTCCGCTTGCTGCCGGTGATTTTTTTGACGGAACGCACGAGCACGCAGGAACGGATTCGCGGCTATCAGATGGGGTGCGACAATTATCTGGCTAAGCCTTTTGAACTCCAAGAATTGGGGGCGGTTATTCGCTCTTTGCTCGATCGCTACGCTCTAATCGCTCAGGCACCGTCTCATTCCCCAAAACCAGAACCGACGCCAACAGAGGCACGCAGCAGAGCCAATGGCCAGCCAGAATCGGATTTTTTTACTCAAAAGTCAAACACAGGCGATTCCCTACGGGATAGCTCCGCCGCGCGTGCATCTCCCAGCCAAAATGCCCCGACTTTGACTCAGCGAGAGCGACAAGTGCTAGATTTGCTGACAGAAGGTCTTTCTAATATTCAGATAGGCTCCACACTCCACCTCAGCCCTCGAACGATCGAAAAGCACGTCAGCAGCTTGTTCAGAAAAACTGAAAGCAACAACCGAGCAGAACTCGTTCGCTTTGCGATGGAACACCATTTAGTCAGATAACCGCAAACGCGATCGGGCTAAGAAAATCACCTGCAATTGTCACACAAACATGAATAACAGCATAATCAACAATTACTTGAAAAATCAGAAAATTCTATATGCAGCCGCACTAGCAGCTTCCATAATTTTTTGTATTGCCATGACATCAATGGGAATCGCCAAGTTTTACAGCGTTTTACAGGGTGGAGACAACTATAACGATTTCCCTACCAGCGGTTTCAGTCTCATTCGACTTCTGATTAACGGTTCCTACTTGATAGCAACAGTTACATATATTATCTGGTTAATTCAGAAAAAAACGACAAGTTCCAGCTTTCGAGACATTTGCAAGTATGCAATCCCCTTTTTGGCACTTGCCCTCATCGCTTATCCCGTAAGCAGTGATATTTATTTGTACTTGCATTACGGAGCGATGAACTTACATAAAATCAATCCTTATCTTAATAGTTCCGATAGCTTCGTTTCTAACTTCTCTCCCTTCCTCCACTGGCTGCAAACTTCTACCTACGGCCCTGTTTCTCTTTTCTTTTTTTCAGTATCAGCACTTGCTGTACCAATTAGCCCTTTACTAACAGTTTATATTTTTAAAATAATCTGCGTGTTGGTACACGCGCTTAATGCCTACTTAATTTGGCGGTTACTAACAAAATCCGAGCACCGCAGCCTCATCACAATGGCCTATTTAGTCAATCCAATGCTATTGAACGAGCAAATAGCTAATGCTCACCTTGATGTTCTTCTTGCCAATACATTGATTGTTTTAATAGGCTCTCTTTACTATCGGCAATATATTTTTGCAGTTTTAGCAATTTGGGTAGGTTTTCTAGTAAAAACCTTGCCTATTATTTGGATGCCCTTAGTTTTTGCTTTCCTCTGCAAGCAGCGTCGCTGGAAAGATTTAGCAGCATCAGTCTTGCTTTCTTTATTAATTATCGCGGTAATAACTTCTACATTTCTACCAACAGTTTCAGCTTGGAGAAGCCTTTTAAATCCGGGAACCACCGGCGCGACAGCTCGATCGTTTCACCATGCTATTAATTTATTTCTGAATTTTTGGCCCAATGTAACTGTTGAAACCAAGGAAAGTATTCTATCATTCCTCAAATATTTTGCGTATTTAAGCTGGATACTTTACTATGCAGGGACGTTAATTAAATCATACTTCCGCAAAAATGATTCGGAAATTAATTTAATATCAGATATTGGATGGACGACTCTCACTTTGTTTTTGTTTGCTACACCTTGGCTAATGTCTTGGTATCCATCAATTTTGCTGCCAATTGCTGCTTTAAGTATCAATTCTCCCAATTTTGTATTGACAAGTTTAACTTTTTGTTTATCACCAAGTATCATCTTGGGAGCGGGATCGGGAAATACTTTGCTCTCCCTAGTTACGACTTTTGTTAGCGTTGTCCCCCCTACAGCTTTGCTAATATTCCGGCGGGAAAAGGCACTTTTTTAAATTAATTGCTGAGCGCCAACTGTTAATTTTTCCTGACTGACAACGTACTCCAACAAACCCGCTTGAGCATCGTGCAGCAAATCAATTACTCGATCGAATCCCTCCGGGCCACCGTAGTAAGGATCGGGTACTTCTTTAAGGTCGTATTTCTGGCAAAAATCGCACATCAGCCGCACTTTATCTTTATACTTTCCAGCCGCATCCAGGGCAAGAATATTGCGATAATTATCTCGATCCATAGCCAGAATCAAATCAAAATTTTCAAAATCTTTCCTGGTAAATTGGCGGGCTTCGCCTAACAATTCAATGTCTCGCTTCCTCGCCGCCAATGCCATCCGCCTGTCAGGGGGGCTGCCAATGTGATAGCTAGCAGTTCCGGCAGAATCGCAGGTGATACGATCGCTCAAACCTGCTTTTTCGATTAAGTGATTCATAATATTTTCTGCTGAGGGCGATCGGCAGATGTTTCCGAGGCAGACAAACAATAATTTATAAGACATTTAATTGATAATTAGTAATTGGTAATTTTTAATGGGAAGGAAGAAAGAAAATTTTTCCTTTCCCCTTTTTCCCAACGTTTCGTGCTTCAGAGAAATCAATCAGTCATTAGGTATAGATTCCTTTTTAAACACAGATAGCTAACAACTAATGACTGATGACTCATGACTGATGACTAATGATTAACCGAAACCGGGGAGATTTAGTCCGCCGGTGAGTTCTTCCATTTTCTCCCGCATCGTCATCGTAGACTTAGCGTAAGCATCCTGCATCGCCACCGTGACGAGTTCAGAAACCACATCAGCACCTTCACCGAGGGCATCCGGCGAGATTTCCACGCGGCGGGGTTCTTGGTTGCCGCTGAGAAAAACCTTGACCAAGCCGCCGCCGGCAGTTCCCTCAATTTCCATTACATCCAACTCTTCTTGAAGCTTTTTAGCTCCTTCTTGAACCTGCTGAGCTTTTTTGAAAGCTTCAGTCAGTTCTTTCATTTTGCCCAGGCCGAAGCCAAATCCTTGTCCTGATTTTGTCATAACTACTTTGTGATGGTGTGTGGGCTGGCAGTCTGCCGTTTCCGTATTACTTCAATGATGCCTTAGAAGGGAAACTCTCCCAGTATTCTAACTTCTGGCTCCAACAACAGCGACCACCGGTGCTCGACTTGCTGTTGAACGTGGCGGATCACTTGAAAAATATCATTGGCCGTTGCCGACCCGCAGTTAAGAATAAAATTAGCATGGCGCTGAGCTACTTGTGCGCCCCCGATCTGATATCCCTTCAGTCCCGCTTGTTCGATGAACCAACCTGCCGTCTTGGGGCCGGGGTTACGGAAGACTGAGCCACAGCTCGGTAAGTGGTAAGGTTGAGTTGTCCGCCGCTGGCTGAAATGGTCATTAGTTTCTGCCATTACTTGCGATCGATCGAATCCCGGCTGCAACTGGAAAGTCGCTTCTGTTACTAGCCGATCGCCCCCTTGCAGCATCGAAGTCCGGTAGCGGTACTCCAACTCTTGGGGAGTCAAAATTTCCACCTTACCACCAGGGGATAGGACGCGAGCATTGACTAGAATATCAGCAGTACAGCCTCTGTGAGCGCCTGCATTCATCACTACAGCCCCTCCCACCGTACCCGGTATGCCGACTGCCCATTCTAGACCTTTCCAGCCCCGTTTAGCCGCCAACCAAGCGAGGCGGGGAATTGACTCCCCCGCCCCCGCTGTAACTTGACCTGTTTCTGGATTAAAATTCACCTGTTTGAGGTAGCGAGTGCCGACGACCAAACCGGACAAACCCCGATCGCTCACCAACAAATTAGAACCCGCACCCAGCAGAGTCACCGGCACCCCTTCAGAGTCAGCCCAGGCAAAAGTCGCTTGCAAAGCCTCCATACTGCGGGGAGCAACGTACCACTCGGCCGGGCCACCGACTCGGAAGGAAGTCAGGCCCGCCAGCGAAACTTGGGAATTAATCTTGCAATCAGTTCCCCGCAAAGAAATAGGAGAATACACTCGCCGATTGTCCTTAACAGAGGAGTCATTCGAGATAGTCACCATCTTGAAAATCCTTAAAAATACCTTCGCTCGAAGACGTGGTTGAAAATCCATTTAGCTAACTTATGTCGCCCCTTTGAGCGAGCCGTCCGACAGAAGTTTCGGCACAACGTGCCACGCCATAATGTCGATCAACTCTACTCAGTTCGCGAGCTAATCGGGGCGATCGGCTTGTTGATAAAAAGCCATAACCTCTGGAATAATCTGATTCAGATTACCAGCACCCAAAAACAGAGCCAAATCCCCTGGTTGCAGATTTTCGGTTAAAAACTTACTTACCGACTCCAAGGAAGCCCGAAACTCAACCTCTCGGCCTTCTTTAGCAATCAAATCAGCAACCTGCTGCCCGCTAATCTCTCCTAAATTTGGTTCCCCAGCACTATAAATATCGCAAGCCACAACCAAATCAGCATCCCCAAAAGATTGAGCAAATTCTGGCAAAAATGTCAGAGTCCGGCTGTAACGGTGGGGTTGAAAAATTGCAACCACTCTCTGGGTTTTGGGATTTTTTTCGCTACCTTCGATCCGCAAGCGAGCCGCCGCCAAGGTAACGCGAATTTCGCTAGGATGGTGGGCGTAGTCGTCCACAAACAGGATGTCATTGTGAAAACCCCGCACCTCAAAACGGCGGCGAGCGCCTTCAAAGCCAGCAATCGCTTTGGCAATCGCCGAAAACTCTAACCCCAACAATCGGCCCACTGCTACCGCCGCTAGTGCATTGCTGAGATTGTGTGTCCCCAGCAACTTCAACTGCATTTCCCCCAGGAAAGCTCCTCGCTCCCAAATGCCAGCCTTGGTGCTTTCGGCACCGTACTCCACCTCCGAAACCGTGTAGTCAGCACCGCTATCCGGCTGCAAGCTGTAGCTGACATTGGGCGCGAGGCAGTCTTTGACGATTTTGTCGTCAATGCAGCCCACCAACGTTTGACAGTTTTGGGCAAACACCTTAAATATGTCTATCACCTGATCGAGAGTCTCGTAATGGTCTGGATGATCCAGTTCCACATTGGTCACTATGCCAATTTTTGCTACCAGCTTGACGAGAGAACCGTCGGATTCATCAGCCTCGGCAACTAAGTAGGGGCCTTCGCCGGAACGGGCATTGCCTTCCCAAGCATTTACCTCGCCTCCTACCACGATTGTCGGGTCTAGACCCGCAGCCATCAGCATGAAGCCGATTAAGCTGCTAGTAGTAGTTTTGCCGTGAGTCCCGGCTACGGCTATGCTTTGGTAATCTTGAATTAACGCTGCCAACACATCCGATCGATGAAAAATCGGACAGCCCAAATCTAAAGCAGCTCGATATTCGGCATTTGCAGGGTGAATTGCCGTCGAACATACTACTTGAGGCAATCCCGGAATTCCTTGGGCGCTTGAACCGTTGCCGTTCAATTGGAGAGCTTTGGCTGTCGCGACAGAAGTCCCTACCGTACCCGCGACTATCGAGGATACTGCCCTTTCCTGTTGCCCGCAGTCTGGACTGCTACCGTTGAGGGCCGTTTGAAATAATTCAAAATTGCTGGCGTCTTGACTCCAAAAAATATGAGCTCCCATTCCTTGCAAGCGCTCGGTTATGTGACTCGATTTAATGTCGGAGCCGTACACAGGCAACTTGCGTTTAGCTAGAATGTAGGCTAGGGCTGACATCCCAATCCCACCAATGCCGATGAAATGAAATGGTCTACCGCTAAAATCAACAGAACTCGGCATCTTTGCTCCTCACACACCACACCACGCCAATAACACGCGATATCATATCAAGAATTGTTTTTTCAGGATACAGTTCGCTAGAGATTTTGTACAAAATTCTCTGCGCGTCCCTAGATTTGCGGGACTTGTAGAGATGTTTGTCTTGTATCCTATATGACTTAGTACCGAGTAGTTTTCCGGAACAGTCACAGCTCGAAAATTGCAGGTAACAGAAAATGGGGTCTGGGGTCTGGGCCAATAGACTAATTTTGGGTGGTTGCATACTCCTGCATTCTTTCTATTTCGATCCGCCTGCTGTGCTGGGATACGGCAGCAAAAGCCCCACAACCTTTCTACCAAGATTGAGGGTAAAACCCATAAGGATTTACAAACACTACCACGAACAACAAAATTTCGCTCCTTTTATAGTCATTTATCTACTCATACGGTCATTTTTTCTTGAAAGTGAGAGATTGACACGATCGCAGCTATAGTATATATTCTTAATTTATTGTATATATACAAGTTATGCAGTTAGTCGAAATAGTCGCAAAGCCATAGATCAAACCAAATCATTGGTTTTGAGCGAGAAGCCGATGGACGCTCTTGGCAGCCCTTAAAATTTTTACTACTGCGATAAGTATATCTACCGTCAAAACTTTTTAGACCGCCAACAAACGAATGCTCAGGCGGTTGATCGCGCACTCAAAACAAGTTGGGATTAATATTGGCAAGGTTAATCATCCAGTCCCGCACCCACTCCGACCCTCAGAACCGGGTTTTTAAAGTCTTATTGAAGGTTTGAACGAATTAAGGGGGTTGAAAAAACCGGTTTCAGCGTCCAGGACGATCGTCGAAACTAGGGTCGTCCAAGGGTTTGTCCCCAATGTAAACCGAGGGTTTTCTAATAAACGAGCTTATGGTTAAAAGCGTATAAACATAAAATTGGCGCGATGTCTGTATTAATCCTGATTTGGGGGAAATATGGCGAAAATAGCGATTTTGGGGGGGACTTTTGATCCGGTTCATTGGGGTCACGTTTTGGTAGCCGAGACGGCTGCGAGTCAATTTGCTCTCGATCGAGTCATTTGGGTACCGGATCGCTCTCCTCCTCACAAGTGGCGCCCGGATTTGGCAAGTTTTGAGCAGCGGCGGGAAATGCTCGCTCTGGCGATCGGCGATCGCCCCGACTTCCTAATTTCGCCGCGGTCGGCAAATCCCTCCGACAGTTCTTTTGCGATCGACACCCTGCTGTATTTGCAAAAATTGTATCCAGGCGATCATCGCTGGTACTGGATTATTGGTAGTGACGCACTCCTTACTCTTCCCAAATGGCACCGGTGCGGCGAAATTGCCGGGTTGTGCGACTGGTTGGTGGCCCCACGTCCGACTCAGGGAGATCGAGAGACAGCAGAAAGCGGGGAGATTGAGGGAGTGTCGGAGTGGGGAGATTGTCCGAGTGGAAAACCCATCGATTCCGGGGGAGAAAGGATGCAGGTTCAGGCAAATGCTGTGGGCCGACGAGTTGCCGAACAAATGGCTCTTTTGGACGTGGAAATTCGCTGGGAGGTGCTTTCCATGCCTGCGATCGACATTTCGTCGAGCCACATCCGCCGCTGCTGCGCCGAAAGGATCGACCTCCGCTACTTAGTCCCGGAAGTTGTCGGGAATTATATTGCAGCCCATCAGCTTTACCAGTAACCAGCGGCAGAAAGCCTAATGCCTTCTGCCTTGCAATTTCAGCCTTCTAGAAAAGTTCAAGCTTTTTTGATCGACACAAAAAGTTAGAAAGGATCGACCTTTGCGATATGATCTTGTCTCATAAGTCAATTCTTAAATTTTTCCAAAATTTAAGCCTGAGCTAGGGGCTGCCATCGTTAGGAGGTACTAAAGTGATTCGAGTCGCGATCAATGGTTTTGGACGTATCGGGCGCAGTTTTGCGCGCTGCTGGCTGGGCAGAGAAAACAGCCAGCTAGAGTTGGTAGCTATTAATGACACTTCCGATCCCAGAAGTAATGCTCACTTGCTGAGATACGATTCCATGATGGGAACGTTGAAGAATGTGGACATCAGTGCGGATGAAAATTCCATTACTCTCAACGGCAAGACAGTTAAATGCGTGAGCGATCGCAACCCGCTAAACTTGCCTTGGAAAGATTGGGGTATTGATCTGATTATTGAAGCAACCGGCGTCTTCGTTGACCAAGCTGGTGCATCGAAGCATATCACGGCCGGCGCTAAAAAAGTGCTGATTACTGCTCCGGGCAAAGGGCCTGAAGTTGGCACCTATGTGATGGGAGTAAACCACCACAACTACAAGCACAGTGACTATACTGTCATCAGCAATGCTAGCTGTACTACCAACTGTCTGGCTCCAGTACTGAAAGTGCTGCACGAAAATTTTGGCATCGTCAAAGGCATGATGACCACTACCCACAGCTATACTGGCGACCAGCGCTTGCTGGATGCCAGCCACCGAGATTTGCGGCGGGCGCGGGCGGCAGCAATGAATATTGTGCCGACTTCTACTGGTGCGGCCCAAGCTGTGGCTTTGGTGATTCCAGAATTGAAGGGTAAGTTAAATGGCATCGCCATGCGCGTCCCGACTCCTAATGTGTCGGTAGTTGATTTTGTGGCTCAGGTAGAGAAAAAGACTTTTACCGAGCAGGTAAATCAAGTTTTCAAAGAAGCAGCCGAAGGCTCGATGAAAGGGATTTTGGAGTACAACGATTTGCCTCTGGTTTCTTGTGATTATCGCGGAAATGATGCTTCTTCGATCCTGGATTCTAGCTTGACGCTAGTTATGGACGGCGACATGGTGAAGGTTTTGGCTTGGTACGACAATGAGTGGGGCTACAGTCAGCGGGTTGTTGACTTGGCTGAATTGGTCGCCCAAAGGTGGGAAGCCTAGATAGGACTTACGGTTGAAACCGCGTCTACACAAACGTGTTAGATCAGACGGCGGTTGAAATCGCGTCTACACAAACGATGTCCGCCTCCGCGGACTCAAGAATAACCCAATTGTAAGTGCCACGTCTTCAACCCACGGAGGTGGGTTTTGTCTGTATAGACGCGGTTTCAACCGCCCGGTCTTCAACCCACGGAGGTGGGTTTTGTCTGTATAGACGCGGTTTCAACCGCCCGGTCTTCAACCCACGGAGGTGGGTTTTGTCTGTATAGACGCGGTTTCAACCGCCCGGTCTTCTATCAGATAGGACGGCGGTTGAAACCGCGTCTACACAAACGATGTCCGCCTCCGCGGACGGAAGAATAACCCAATTGCAACCGCCCGGTCTTCAACCCACGGAGGTGGGTTTTGTCTGTACAGACGCGGTTTCAACCGCCCGGTCTTCTACGGTAGAGTTTTGAAAACAAAATTGTGATATGAAAAAAGCGTTAATTTGTGGTATATCAGGTCAGGACGGAGCTTATTTAGCTAAACTGCTTCTGGATAAAGGTTATGAAGTTTCCGGCACCTCCAGAGACGCCCAAATGTCGAGTTTCGGAAACCTGGCTCGTTTGGGAATCCGAGACAGAGTAAAACTAGAATCTATGTCTCTCAACGATTTTCGCAGTGTCTTGCAGGTACTAGCGAAAATTCAGCCCGATGAAGTGTACAATCTAGCGGGTCAAAGTTCCGTCGGTCTGTCTTTTGAACAACCCGTAGAAACCCTCGAAAGTATTGCTACAGGCACATTAAATCTGTTAGAAGCAATCCGGTTTACCGGGGGGAAAATCAAACTTTACAATGCTAGTTCTAGCGAATGTTTTGGGGATACCGGAGGCACAGCAGCGGATGAAAATACGCCGTTTCGCCCCAGAAGTCCTTACGCTGTAGCGAAAGCCACCGCATTTTGGGAAGTAGCAAATTATCGGGAAGCCTACAATTTGTTTGCGTGTTCTGGTATTTTGTTCAATCACGAGTCGCCGTTGCGGCCGGAGAGGTTTGTGACGCAAAAGATTGTATCTGTGGTGTGCCGAATTGCTGCGGGTAGTTCGGAAAAACTGCATTTGGGCAACATTTCGGTGCAGCGGGACTGGGGCTGGGCTCCGGAGTATGTGGAGGCGATGTATTTGATGTTGCAGCAGGATGAACCGGATGATTATGTCATTGCTACGGGTGTAAGTTATCCTTTGGAGGAGTTTGTGCGATCGGCTTTTGTTTCTGCGGGCTTGGATTGGCAGGAACATTTGGTAACTGATGC